>Ga0307517_10009384_pt1 | contig 13860 bp, 12 predicted proteins | sample 23_EM_MG_FD_194515 | JGI IMG/M metagenome (GOLD analysis project Ga0307517, IMG submission 194515) | Populus trichocarpa ectomycorrhiza microbial communities from riparian zone in the Pacific Northwest, United States - 23_EM | ecosystem: Host-associated > Plants > Roots > Unclassified | place...
CCTTCATGGACGACGCGTCGTGCCGGGATTGAACGACAGCCATACGCACCTCATTCGCGCCGGTCTCAACTACAACATGGAGCTTCGCTGGGACGGCGTTCCCACGCTCGTCGACGCGATGGCGATGCTGCGCAAGCAGGCGCAGCGCACGCCCGCACCGCAGTGGGTGCGTGTTGTCGGCGGCTTCAGCGAATACCAGTTCGCAGAGAAGCGCCTCCCGACCTTTGAAGAGATCAATGCGGTCGCTCCGGAGACGCCGGTGTTCATTCTGCATTTGTACGACCGCGCCCTGCTGAATGCCGCGGCGCTACGAGTCGTCGGGTACACGCGCGACACGCAGAATCCACCTGGCGGAGAGATCCAAAGGGACTCAAGGGGCGAGCCTACCGGACTCCTCATTGCTCGCCCCAACGCGATGTTGCTTTACGCAACGCTAGACCGGGGTCCCAAGCTCGAGCCAGAGGATCAGATCAATTCGACCCGCCTCTACATGCGAGAGCTCAATCGTCTCGGACTTACGTCCGTGATCGATGCAGGCGGGGGGTTTCAGAACTATCCCGACGACTATCGGATTGTCCAAAGGCTGGCTGCATCCGGCGAACTGACTGTTCGTATCGCCTACAACCTCTTCACACAACGTCCAAAGCACGAGCAAGAGGACTTCATGCAATGGGCCAAGCTCGTCAAGCCTGGCGATGGGAGCGATTTCCTCAGGCATAACGGTGCCGGCGAAATGTTGGTCTTCTCGGCCGCTGACTTCGAGGACTTCCGTGAACCTCGCCCAGAGCTTCCGGCGTCAATGGAGCAGGAACTGCTCGATGTGACGCGCACCCTGGTGAACAATCGCTGGCCGTTCCGCATCCATGCAACATACGACGAATCGATCACTCGCGTGCTGGACGTCTTTGAGCGAGTGCACGAAGAGGTTCCTCTGACGGGTCTGCACTGGATCATTGACCACGCAGAGACGATCAGCGACAGCAACATCGAACGCATCAGGACTCTTGGTGGTGGAATCGCGATTCAGCATCGCATGGCGTACCAGGGAGAACAGTTCATTGAGCGCTACGGCGCCCGCGTCGCCGAACAGACTCCGCCAGTAAAAAAGATCTTGGATGCCGGGATTCCGGTCGGGATGGGGACCGATGCCACTCGGGTAGCAAGCTACAACCCGTGGGTCGGTCTGCACTGGCTGGTGAGCGGGGAAACGGTGGGCGGAACTCGCCTCTACTCACAACGCAATCTGCTCGATCGCGAGACGGCACTTCGGCTATACACGGAGGGTAGCGCCTGGTTTTCCACTGAGAACGATCGAAAGGGCGCGATCAAGGTCGGCCAGTACGCCGATTTCATCGCGTTGTCGGAAGACTACTTCCGGATCCCCGAGGCTCGCATCAAGGACCTTCACTCGGTGTTGACGATCGTTGGGGGCCGCGTGGTCCACGGGGACGCGGAATTCACGGACCTTGCACCTCCGATGCCAGCTGCGAGTCCCGAATGGTCCCCGGTCGGCCGATATCGGCGATTGACTTCAGTCTCGCAGCGGTCGGCCAGTGACTGCTGTGCTGTGCCCTGCGCAGTGCACGGCCACCGCCACTTGTTCGCTGCGGCCTCGTCCCCGCCCGTCGCTAACCGTGGAGCGTTCTGGGCGGGCCTTGGTTGCGCCTGCGCGTTTTGATCTGACTCTCTGCAGGAGCTCGCATGTCTTCAACCACTTACGTCGGTACACAGTATCGGAATGTCTCAAAATCGACTGCGGGTCTTTCGCCAGGTTTGTGCATCGTCGGGATCTGCATTCCGTTCCTCGTCAGCGGGGTCTTAAAGGCGGCTCATCCCTCAGCGGCCGCCGCCGAGGTCGCGGGCCTCGGATTACCCGCCGCGACGCTTCTCGCATGGCTCACCGTCATCGTCCAATTGGTCGGATCGTTCGCGACGATCTGGGGCGGGCGACCAATTGCGACGCTTGGTGCACTTAGCCTCGCGGGCTTCACTTTTCTTGTCACGTTCGCTGCGCATGCCTTCTGGAAGATGCCACCGGCGCTTCAGACCGCAGAGTTCAACGTGTTCCTCGAGCATTTGTCGATCGCAGGTGGCCTGCTATTCGTGGCTTGGTGGAAGTGGACTGAGGGAGACCGTGATGCGTGACTGGCCAATTGCGATCGCGCTAGGACTCGCCATCGGAGTGGGCTGCCGGTGGTTCGACCTTCCCCTACCCGCGCCGCCCAAGCTCATCGGCGCCTTGCTCGTGGTAGCCATCACGTTGGGATTTCTTGGCGCGGATTGGCTCGCACAGGGGGCACTATGACTCTTGCCTGGACGAATCGAATCAAGGTCGGTCTTGGGCTACTTTTGGGGCTCGCTATCGGCTTCTTCTGCCGGATTTTGGACATTCCATCGCCGGCGCCGCCAGTGCTCTCGGGGTCCATACTGGTCGTCTCGATGACGCTTGGCTATATCGGCGCCGACCGGTGGGCAACTCGTGAAGCTCGACAAAAGTCCCGTTGCGGAGGACCAGACGGATCGACGAAGGGTCGAGCATGACCACGAGAAATCCGGAGGCTTTCGACGGCTCACAAAAGGAGGTCGAGGCTCTCGCGATTGGGCTGGCCTTTGTTGCGGGCTACGTGGACACCGTGGGCTTCGTTGCACTGTTCGGCTTGTTCACCGCTCATGTGACCGGGAACTTTGTCTTGATAGGTGCAGCCCTAGCCCAATCGACGGGGAATGTATTGCTCAAGCTCTTGGTCTTCCCGGCGTTCGTCCTGGCAGTCGGCATCACGCGATTCGTCGTGGTTTGGATGGACCTGGCCAACAGGCGTTGCGACCGTTGCTGTTCGGGCAGTTGCTACTACTGATTGGATTCGGCTGTTTTGGGTGGGCGGCATCGCCCGCCATTCAGTCGAATGCGCCCCTCGTGCTTTGGACTGGAGTTCTGGGCGGTGCAGCCATGGGCGTCCAGAACGCTGCAGCGCGGTCGGTGCTCTCCTCAGTCGCTCCAACGACGGTGATGACTGGGAATGTCACACAGCTCGTGATCGACTGCGTAGATCTCGCACTGGGTGTGGGCGACAGCAAGGTGCGACGTCGCGCGATCAAATTATTCTGGTCGATCGCCGCATTTGCGATTGGAGCAGTCGCAGGTGGATTCGGTACCGTCGCCATGAACTTCGCTTCGTTGATCATTCCAGTAACAGTGGTCGCTTGGCTCGCGATCAGTCGGACTCGATCAGATCTGCAGACCCAGATGAACTGAAGCGCATGAGCTACTCGATCGGAGTCTCTCTCACGATCCCCGTCGGAGTTCATTCTTCGTGACCCGCCCTCGCAAGCACTGCGGTCCCAGCGATGCTCTGCTCTGCAAAGGCAAGCGATGGCGCCATCGTCTGCCGCGAGCTTGATGTACCGTTGCACATCGTTGTGTCGCCTGGCGACGCCGAGTTCGGCGCGGCGGTCGCTACGCTGCGATAAGTGGCGATGTGTCGGCGGATGACGAGACCGCGCTGAGCTCTGGTTTGCGCGCGCTGCGCCAGAGCGCGTGATCTGCCCTCGCGTTGGAACCGGGTGTGGCTCGCCGCTGGCGTGACGGACATCGAGAAGGATTGCGCCAAGGTGCTGCGACGGCGCGGCCTCGTTGTGCGCCACCAAGCTGCCCAGCGCGACGGCGACGGGGGTGTCGACCTGTATGCCACCGACAAAGACGGGCGGGGCTGGGTCATCCAGTGCAAGTGCTGGGGGCTGCACCGCCCCGTTGGACCCGAGGTTGTGCGCGAACTCCACGGTGCCATTGCCAAGGCCGACATCGGCGGTAGCGTCCCAAGCCGAGGCATCCTCATCACCACGAGCCGCTTCACCGTAAGCGTCCGGTCGTCCCGTCTTGACGACCCGTCCGGGATCAGGGGCCGTTGACCTCGTCGACAGTTTCTCCGTCGTCGTAGTACGCGGCGATGGCTCGGTCCAGTCGCTTGAGCAGCGCGCCGAGCGTTTCGCCATTGCGGCGCACGAGCATGGCCACGGAGTTGTGGCCGTCGGCGGCGGTTGCCGCGCAGTCGATCGCGTGGAGCTTGCCGAGAGTGATCTCGCCGCCGTCCTCGATCAGTGTTTCGATGTTCTTCATGACGCGTGCGTTGCGGGCTCGGGCGCTCGCCAGCAATGCGGCAGCAACTCGCCGATGCGGTGGTTCGGATGCGCGAGCAGCCGCTCGAGCACGTCCTTCAGGTAGGCCCACGGGTCATGCCCTTGGAGCCGTGCCGATTGCACCAGGCTCATGACCATGGCCGCTCGCTTGCCAGCCAGTTCGCTGCCCGCAAAGAGCCACGCCTTGCGACCCATCGCCCATGGCCGCATCAGGTTTTCGATATGGTTGTTGTCGATGCTGACCGCGCCGTCGCCGAGGAATCGGCCAAGCACCCTCCAGCGCTTGAGGCTGTAGTCGAGCGCGCCGGCGATGCCGCCGCCATCAGGCACGCGGCTTCGCTCCAGTCGCATCCACGCGTGCAGCTCGTCCCACAGCGGCCGCGCATGCCGCTGCCGATGTTCGAGCCGCTGCTCGACCGTCTTGCCGCGCACCTCGCTCTCGACCTGGTAGAGACGCGCAATGCGCTGGATGGCCAGCGTGGCCACCGGGCTCGCGTTGGCCTTGGCCAGTTCATCGAACTTGCGCCGCGCATGCGCAAGGCAGCCCGCCTCGATGCGGTCCTCGCGCTTGAAGACGGCGTCGTAGCCTGCGTAGTCGTCGCAGCTCAGCGTGCCGCTCCACTGTGCGAGGAAGTCAGCGGGGTACTTCGAGCCTCTGCCTGCGCAGAAGTCGTAGACGACGCCGGCCATCTCGTCGTGCTCGCCTCTCGCATACGCCCAGACGTATGCCTTGGCGGTCTTGCCCGCGCCCGGGTCCAGCATCCTCACCGGCGTTTCGTCGGCGTGCAGCACCTTCGCACTCAGCACGAACTCGCGATGTGCGTCGTACAGCGGCATCAGACCCGCGCCGGCGGCACCTGCCCAGGCCGCCAGCGTCGAGCGCGGTGTGTGCACGCCCGAGCGCGCGTTGATCTGCTCCTGCCGGTAATACGGCAGGTGGTCCACGAAGCGGCTCACCAGCGTGTGCGCGAGCAGCCCCGAAGCCGGCATCCCCTTGTCGATGATCTGCGGCTGCACGGGCTCCTGCACAAGCCGCTGACAGCACCTGCACGCCCACTTGCCGCGCACGTGCCGGTGCACGAAGAACTCGGCCGGCACGATGTCCAGCCGCTCGCTGACGTCTTCGCCAATGCGCACCATCGGCTCGCCGCACTCGCAGCTCGTGTTCTCGGGCTCGTGGTGGTGCTCGACGCGGCGCAGGTGCTCGGGCGGCGCCTGGCGGCGTGGCTTGCGCTTCGCAGCCTGCGGCTTGTCGGCCGGCTCGGAATCACCCTGCAACGCCTTCAGCTGCGCTTCGAGGTCGGCCTGGTCCTCGGCCAGCGTCTCCTCGAACATCTGGCGCTGCTCGGCGTTCATCGCCTCGGTCTTCGCGCCGAACTTCCACGCCTTCAGGCGCGCAAGTTCGAACGTGATGCGCTCGATCTTGGCGTCCTTGAACTTGATGGCCTTGTCGCGCTCGGCGATCTGGCGCCGGGCCTGTTCGAGCTCAGCCAGCAGTTGGGCCGTGAGCGCGCTCATGGCGCTCTTGCTCAGACCTTGGAGGTCCTCGTCTCTGAGCGCGTTCACATCGAGCATGCACGCATTGTCCGCAGCCTCGCGGCTGCAGTCATCGGGGCATCTTCGAATTGCCCTGTGCGCGACCTTCCCAGGCGCGCGCGGGGCTCGACATCACACGCGCGTGATGAGCTGCATCTGCTCCAGCCGCTGCTCCCATGACATCCACGTCCGTCTGCTGTGGGTAGCCGCCGCGCAAGTCAGCTTCCTCAGGATGGACGATGAAGTTGTAGATGGTCAGGAAGCCATTGAGCCGCAAGAACCAGTACGCCAGGCGTTCAGAAGAGATTTCCACGTCACATCGTTTCGTGCCGTGCTCTCTGCATCAAGGGGTAGCCCCGCGTGGCGGGGGCTTGACGAGACCGTTAAGGTCCAGAAGTTGAACCTTAAGGTCAGAAAAGTTGAGACTTAAGGTCCCCAGCCGCCATCCTTCACCGAATTTGTTCACTCGTCGGCACAGAGCACTGAAACTGTTCCGCGGTCACGCATGAGAGGCTTGTTGCGGTTTCCGAGCAGACGTTTTTGGCCAATCGGAACAGGTTCGGTGTATTCGGCCACGGACTTGCGGGGGTGGAGCCTTCGTGAATAGCCTTGGATCTGACCTAGCTCTAATGTTAGTTAACATAATGTACATTGTCGTCAATTCAAAACGCACTTCAAACCTGCCTCAGCTTTGGCCGCGTCGCCTCAGCCTGGCGAAGGATGTCGCCGTTGAATCCGATCGGCGCGGCAGAATTCCCGCATGACCGGATCGACACTCATCGCCGCGCTAGCCGCCAGTGTGCTGCTATGCGCTTGCGCGCAGGCACCGCAGGCCCCCACCGACGTGCAACAGCTGACCGCTGCGCTGCGTTCGCGCCCCATCGTGCTGCTCGGCGAGGTGCACGACAACGCGCAACAGCATGCGATGCGCGCACAGGCCCTGCGCGCACTGCTTGACGGCGGGGCACGTCCGGCCTTGCTGATGGAGCAGTTCGACCGCGAGCGGCAGCCCGATCTTGACCGCGCACTCGCGCGTCCCGGGGTCACCGCGGATGACGTGATCGCGGCCGCGGGTGGCGGCACGACGTCGGCGAGCGGCTGGTCCTGGCCGCTGTACCGGCCTTACATCGCGCTCGCGATCGAGTACCGGCTGGCCCTGGTCGCCACGAACGTCTCGCGTTCCGACACGCGGCGCGTGGTGGCTGGCGGCCTGGCGTCACTGGACTTCGATGCGCGCGTGCCGGCCGACATCGAAGCGCCGCAGGCGCAGGCCCTGGTCGAGAGCCATTGCGGTTTGCTCGAGGCGCGGCAGGCCCAGACCATGGTCGCGGCGCAGGTCGCGCGCGACCAGTTCATGGCGCGCGCGCTCGAATCCCATGCCGCGCACGGTGCGGTGCTGCTCGCCGGCAATGGGCACGTGCGGCGCGACATCGGCGTGCCGCGCTGGCTGAATGCCGCCACGCGCGAACGCAGCCTGTCGATCGGCCTGCTGGAGCCCGGCGATGCCGACGCCGCGGCCTTCGACGTGGCGCTCACGACGCCGGCGCAAACGCGCCCGGACCCGTGCGAGGCGATGCGCCGCGGTGCGGCTCAATGATGGGTCCAGACAAAGGCGCGCACTGAACAAGCGTCATCCGTGGTGCTTGAAATACTGCACTTCCCGCTCGTGTTGCTGCGCCTGCGCTCTCGATTCGAAGGTTCCGAGGTTGCGTCGCTTGCCCGTCTTGGGATCGGGTTGGCGCGAGTAGAGACGGTACTGCCCTGACGCGAGCTTGCGGATCATGATGGCCTCCGTGGGTGGCGAACAGAGATCGCAATGTGCACCGGCGGTCACCTGAGCGGCGTCGGACGCGACCGCCTTGCACTGTCGGGCGACGCCAGATCCGAGCCCGAATTGAGCGCAGCCTTGCATGCCGACCGGGCGTTCTCCTACACCTTCGGCAGAGTGAGCCCGCTACCGTGGCCGGCATGAGCCCCCAGCATCCGGACTTCTCGTTTCGCGTCCTCACGGTGAACACGCACAAGGGATTCGCGTTCATGAACGGCCGCTTCGTGCTCAACGCGCTGCGTGACGCGGTGCGCGCCGTCGGCGCCGACGTCGTCTTTCTGCAGGAAGTGCAAGGCGAGCACAGCGGGCATGCGCGCCGGATCGACAATTGGCCCGAGGCGCCCCACTACGAATTCCTGGCCGATCAGATCTGGCCCGAGTTCGCCTACGGCCGCAACGCGGTCTATCCGAGCGGCCACCACGGCAACGCGATCCTGTCGAAGTTTCCGATCGTCGGCCACGAGAACCGCGACGTCTCGATCGACGGCCGCGAGGCGCGCGGCCTGCTGCATTGCCAGCTCAGCATCCCGGGCCGCGCGACCGAGCTGCACGCGATCTGCGTCCACCTCGGCCTGCGGGAGTCGCATCGGCGGCGCCAGCTCGATCTGCTCGCCGAGGTCATCCGCACGCACGTGCCGCAAGGCCTGCCGCTGATCGTCGCCGGTGATTTCAACGACTGGCGCCGGCGTGCGCACCGCATCCTGCAGCGTTGCGCGGGCCTGCGCGAGGTTTTCGTGCACGCGTACGGCCAGGCCGCGAAGACCTTCCCGGCGAGCTTCCCGCTGTTCGAGCTGGACCGCATCTACGTCCGCGGCACGCGTGCCGATGCACCGATGGCACTGCCGCGCCTGCCGTGGTCGCGCCTGTCGGACCACGCACCCCTGGCCGCGGAGATCGGCCTGTGAGCTCGCGCTGGACCGCCGGCAACCGGGCGCGGCTGCTCGAGAACGGCGAGGAGTTCTTTCCCGCGGTGTTCGAGTCGATTCGCGCGGCGAAGCACGAGGTGATCCTCGAGACCTTCATCCTGCTCGAGGACAAGGTCGGGCGGGAACTGCAGGCCGCCCTGCTCCAGGCCGCGCACAACGGCGCGCAGATCGACGTGATGGTCGACGGCTTCGGCTCGTCCGACCTGACGCCGGAGTTCATCCGCACCCTGACCGCGGCCGGGGTGCGCGTCAGGAGCTTCGATCCGAGCTCGCGCTTCATCGGCCTGCGCGTCAACCTGCTGCGCCGAATGCACCGCAAGATCGTGGTGGTGGACGGGAATCGCGCCTTCATCGGCGGCATCAACTACTCCGCCGACCACCTGGCCGATTTCGGCCCGCTCGCGAAGCAGGACTACGCGGTCGAACTCGAAGGCCCGGTCGTCGCCGAGATCCGGCACTTCGGGCTGACCGCGATACGCGACGCACGCGTCGACGCGCGGCCGGATCAGACCACGCCCGCGCGCAGCGGCGATGTGGAAGCGCTGCTGATCACCCGCGACAACGCCGATCATCCGAACGACATCGAGCGCCACTACCGGGCGGCGATCCGCAGTGCCCGCAAGCGCGTGCTGATTGCCAACGCCTATTTTTTCCCGGGCTACCTGCTGCTGCGCGAGATGCGCCGCGCCGCGCGCCGGGGCGTGGACGTGCGCCTGATCCTGCAAGGCGAACCCGACATGCCGATCGTCAAGACCGCCGCGGCGCTGCTGTACGAACATCTGCAGGGCGCGGGCGTGAAGATCCACGAGTACTGCCAGCGGCCCTTGCACGGCAAGGTCGCGGTCGTCGACGACGACTGGTCCACCGTCGGCTCCAGCAACCTCGACCCGCTCAGCCTGTCGCTGAACCTGGAAGCGAACGTCGTGCTGCGCGACCGCGCTTTTGCCGCACACCTGCGCACCCGACTCGAGCATCTGATCGCGCACGAATGCCAGCTGGTGGAGGCTCCCGCCCGGCCGCGCTGGCACTGGTGGTCGCAGCTCCGCACCGCGGTGGTCTTCCATTTCCTTCGGCGCTTTCCGGGCTGGGCGAGCCAGTTGCCGCCGCATGCGCCGACGCTGCAGTCGCATCCCCTCCCGGCGTCCGCGAGCGCGACCGGGATCAGGCATGAGCGCTGAGTCGACGCTCGCCGCCAGGCGCCGGCCGCCCGGCTCGGCATCGCGGCGCTGGTGGCGCTTGACGAAGCGCGGCCTGACCGTGCTGTTCTTTGTCGCGGTGCTCGGGCTGATCGCGAACCAGGCCGTGAAGATCGACTGGAGCGCGGTTCTGGATTCGATCCGCGCTTACGCGCCACGGACGCTGCTGATCGCGGCCGGCTTCGCGCTGGCCAGCCATGCGGTGTACTGCACCTACGACCTGATCGGCCGGCACCAGATGCGCCACGGGCTGCCGATCGCCCGTGTCGCGGGCGTCGGCCTGGTCTCGTACGCGTTCAACCTGAATCTGGGCTCGCTGGTCGGCGGCGTGGCGTTCCGCTATCGGCTCTATTCGCGGCTCGGCCTGCCCACCGACGTGACCACGCAGGTGCTGGTGCTGAGCATGCTCACGAACTGGCTCGGCTACCTCTTCGTCGGCGGGCTCGTCTTCACGTTCGAGCCGATCGCGCTGCCGCCGGACTGGAAGATCGGCAGCGACGGCCTGCGCGTGCTCGGCGTCGCGATGCTGTTGTTCGTCGCCGGCTACCTGGGTGCCTGCGCCGGCGCCACCCGGCGCGAGTGGACGCTGCGGGGCCGTGTCGTGCGCCTGCCCTCGGGGCGCATCGCCGCACTGCAGTTGTTCGTGTCGTCCGCGAACTGGCTGATCATCGCGGCCATCCTCTACACCTTGCTGCAGCGCCGCATCGACTACCCGACGGTCTTGTCGGTGCTGCTGGTCGCCGCGGTGGCCGGCGTCATCACCCACGTGCCGGCCGGGCTGGGCGTGCTCGAGGCGGTGTTCGTCGCGCTGCTGTCGCACCGCATGCCGCAGCACGAGTTGCTGGCCGCGTTGCTGAGCTACCGCGCGATCTACTACCTGGCGCCGTTGACGATCGCCAGCGCCCTCTTCCTGTTCATCGACCGAACGCCCGCACGTCGTTCGCTTCCTACACCAGATTCGGAATCGTCCGACGCGCCGACCGCAGCCGGTGGCGCACGATTGCCCTCCCACGCTTCCCGCAGAAAGGCCATGAAATGAACGCCTCGAGCTCTGCCGATAACGATGTGAACACCGCCATCGGCGATGCGCAGCGAACGCTGCAGCGGGCCGCCACCGCGACCGGCGACGTCGCCGAACACCTGGTCGGACGCGCCTCGGAACAACTCGCCAGCGTCGCGGCGCGGCTGCGCGAGGTGCGCACCGCGGCCGTCGAGACCGGCAAGGCGGCGGCCCACGTGACCGACGACTACGTGCACGAAAGCCCCTGGCTGGCGATCGCCTCGGCCGCCTGTGTCGGGGTCGTGATCGGCTTGCTGATCAGCCGACGCTGAGCGGCGGGCGCCATGATCCGCATCGCGGTCATCGATGACCACGCGATCGTTCGCGCTGGTCTGCGCCAGTTCTTCTCGGACCAGACCGATCTGAGCGTCGTCGCCGAGGCCGCGAGCGGCCGGGACGCCGTCGATATCGTTCGCAAGGGCGGCGTCGACGTGATCCTGATGGACCTGTCGATGCCCGACCACGGCGGCGTCGACGCGCTCGCGGCGATCAAGGCCCGTGCCCCCGATCTGCCGGTGCTGATCCTGAGTGCGTATCCGGAGGAGCACTACGCCAAGACGCTGCTGCGGCAAGGCGCCAGCGGCTACCTGAACAAGGACTGCGACCCGCAGGAGATCGTGACCGCGATCCGCACCGTGGTGCGCGGGCGCAGGTACATCAGCGCCAGCGTCGCCGAGCTTCTCGCCTACGACCTCGACGGGGCCGGCGACAAGCCGCCGCACGAGCTGTTGTCGGAGCGCGAGTTCCAGGTCTTCCTGCGCCTCGCCCAAGGGGAAACCATCGGCCACATCGCGCAGAGCATGGCACTCAGCGTCAAGACCGTGAGCACCTACCGCACGCGGGTGGTGGAGAAGATGAACCTGCCGACCAACAGCGACCTGACCTACTACGCGGTGAAGAGCGGCTTGCTCCAATGAACTGTTCTTGGGCGTAGGACAATTCCTACAATCGACCGCGCGCTTGTCTTTCTCGGGCACTTGCAGCGCGGGCGATATCGTGACAACTTCTTGCGCCATCAATCTGGCCGCGTTCCACAAGAAGGGGTGACGAATGAAGGTGCTTGAAGACACGCAAGTCGTGGGGGCTGCCGCGCAGGAAATGTCGCAGCTTCTCACCGCCCTCACCCACCTGCGGCGCGGCGATGCGGCGGTCCGCCTGCCGGTCGATTGGGAGGGTGTCGCGGGCAAGGTCGCCGACGTCTTCAACGACGTGGTCGAGCAGAACGCGATGATGGCCGCCGAGCTGGCGCGCCTGCGCCAGGTCGTCGGCAAGGAGGGCAAGCTCAAGCAGCGCGCCGTCCTCGGCGAGACGCGCGGCTTCTGGGGCGAATCGATCGAGTCGATCAACGCGCTGATCGACGACCTCGTCCACCCCACCAGCGAGGTCGCGCGCGTGATCGGCGCGGTGGCGCAAGGCGATCTCAGCAAGAGCATGGCGCTCGAGGTCGAGGGCCGCGAGCTCGAAGGCGAGTTCCTGCGCACCGCGAAGACGATCAACAAGATGGTCGAGCAGCTCGGCAATTTCTCGGCCGAGGTGACGCGCGTCGCGCGCGAGGTCGGCACTGAAGGCAAGCTCGGCGGCCAGGCCAAGGTCAAAGGCGTGGCCGGCACCTGGAAGGATCTGACCGATTCGGTGAACTCGATGGCCGGCAACCTGACCGACCAGGTGCGCAACATCGCCGATGTCACGACCGCCGTCGCGAAAGGCGACCTGTCGAAGAAGATCGACGTCGACGTGAAGGGTGAGTTCCTGACGCTGAAGAACACCATCAACACGATGGTCGATCAGCTGCGTTCGTTCGCCTCCGAGGTGACGCGCGTCGCGCGCGAGGTCGGCACCGAAGGGTCGCTGGGCGGGCAGGCGCGGGTCGAGGGCGTTTCCGGCACCTGGAAGGACCTGACCGATTCGGTCAACTCGATGGCCGGCAACCTGACGAGCCAGGTCCGCAACATTGCCGACGTGACCAAGGCGGTGGCCGCGGGCGACCTGTCGAAGAAGATCACCGTCGACGTGAAGGGCGAGATCCTCGAGCTGAAGAACACCGTCAACACGATGGTCGATCAACTGCGCTCGTTCGCCGCCGAAGTCACGCGTGTGGCGCGCGAAGTCGGCACCGAAGGCAAGCTCGGCGGCCAGGCCGATGTGCAGGGCGTGGCCGGCACCTGGAAGGACTTGACGGAGTCGGTCAACTTCATGGCCGGCAACCTCACCTCTCAGGTGCGCAACATCGCCGAGGTCACGACCGCGGTCGCGGCCGGCGACCTGTCGAAGAAGATCACCGTCGACGTGAAAGGCGAGATCTCGGAGCTGAAGAACACGATCAACACGATGGTCGACCAGCTGCGCTCGTTCGCCGCCGAGGTCACGCGGGTTGCGCGCGAGGTCGGCACCGAAGGCAAGCTCGGCGGCCAGGCCGAGGTGCAGGGTGTGGCCGGCACCTGGAAGGATCTGACCGATTCGGTCAACTCGATGGCGTCGAATCTGACCTCGCAGGTGCGCAACATCGCCGACGTGACCAAGGCCGTCGCGGCCGGCAACCTGTCGAAGAAGATCACCGTCGACGTGAAGGGCGAGATCCTCGAGCTGAAGGCGACGATCAACACGATGGTCGACCAGCTCTCGTCGTTCGCCGCCGAGGTGACGCGCGTCGCGCGCGAGGTCGGCACCGAAGGCCGGCTCGGCGGCCAGGCCGAGGTCAAGGGCGTGTCCGGCACCTGGAAGGATCTGACCGATTCGGTCAACTCGATGGCCGGCAACCTGACGAGCCAGGTCCGCAACATTGCCGACGTGACCAAGGCGGTGGCCGCCGGCGACCTGTCGAAGAAGATCACCGTCGACGTGAAGGGCGAGATTCTCGAGCTGAAGGCGACGATCAACACGATGGTCGACCAGCTGCGCTCGTTCGCCGCCGAAGTCACGCGCGTGGCGCGCGAGGTCGGCACCGAAGGCAAGCTCGGCGGCCAGGCCGATGTGCAGGGGGTCGCGGGCACCTGGAAGGATTTGACCGAGTCGGTCAACTTCATGGCCGGCAACCTCACCTCTCAGGTGCGCAACATCGCCGAGGTCACGACCGCCGTCGCGGCCGGCGACCTGTCGAAGAAGATCACCGTCGACGTGAAGGGCGAGATCTCGGAGCTGAAGAACACGATCAACACGATGGTCGATCAGCTCTCGTCGTTC
>Ga0307517_10009385_pt1 | contig 13860 bp, 11 predicted proteins | sample 23_EM_MG_FD_194515 | JGI IMG/M metagenome (GOLD analysis project Ga0307517, IMG submission 194515) | Populus trichocarpa ectomycorrhiza microbial communities from riparian zone in the Pacific Northwest, United States - 23_EM | ecosystem: Host-associated > Plants > Roots > Unclassified | place...
TTTTCTATTGTTATAGTAATAATGTCCCTGCAGGGTCTCCTGATAAGGGACCCTGCAGTATCGGTCGCTTTGATATCGCAGGGTCCTCTGCGAGAGACCCTGCGGGGACAGGGTTGCGGGGAAATGGTTTTGACGTAACATGCATTCAATTAATATTTTATCATTCTGTAAAAACCAACCCGATTTTTTATTGTTATAATAATAAGTGTTGTTTGGATTACCCGGAACTATCCTGATACTTTAAACAATACAAGACCCTGTATGGAGCACGTACAGGGTTATTTTTTTGTACCGGCCTAATTGTCCGTTTTTATTTTGGTGATACTGATGTAAGTATCGCCGGGTGTAGCCGTGTTATGATACCAGTTCAGGCTGACATTTACCGGGTAGTTGAGGGTCTGCGTAAGACCGAGTTTCGTCAGGTCCGTATTGGTGCGATAAAATGCCGGAGCATTTTTAGTAGTGTCATTTTTGATCTCCACTTTAAGTCCACCACACATGGGGCACATACCCATATCCGGCCCTAAAAGCACGCCCTGGCTTTGATATACAGCACTTGAATCTTTCTTGCAGCCGGCAACAAAAGCAACCAGGATTAAGACAATCAATAACTTATTCATGCTCATTTACTTACGATACGTAAATTATTGAAAAATGCTACAGACGGAAATGAAAAAAATTACTATTCCTGTGAATTTCCACTTTTAGTGGCACACTTGCGATCCTTTTTAGCTGCATACTTTTATCTCTTTGATGGAATTAAACTTAGTGCAAAATTTAATTCTGTATCGATGCCTTTTAAAATGTCATCAATTTTAGGAGTTACATAATAATCTGGTTCAACGCCCCTGCCTTTTGTAAAAGCAACGGCATTCGTTGTTTTGATCAATGGTATTGCGATTCTTATTTTAGAATTGGGTAAAACTAATCTGGCCGATTGATGTGAAGTATTCCCCTCCATTGTTCCACCACTTTCTTCTCCAATAAATATACCCCTTCCGTTGCCTTTCAGAAAACTGGCGACAACAGCTGCCATAGAACCTGATGCGCCATTGATCAGCACATATAATTTCCCTTTGTAATGATTGATATCCGATTGCTGTTCATCAAGCAGCGGCATATAGGCTTTTTTAAGTCTATACATTCCAGTATTAGTTTTATAGACCAACGAATCTGCAAAAAATAAGTCTTTGCCGTTTTCCAGATAATCAGCGACAGGTGCATATCCTGCAAATTTTACTTCGGTAGATTCAAAATGTTTATACGGCTTTGTCAAAAGATAAGTCAGCAGTTTTTCACCTGTTCCATCGCCACCTTCGTTATTTCTTAAATCCAGAATTAAATTCTCCGTATGCTTTACATTTAATTCTTTAAAAACACTATCGTATAAAGTATAAAAGTCTTGTTTAAAGCGTGTTCTGTGCCATTTCAGAAAAGACGAGATACGCAAATAAGCAACGTTTTTTTTAAGGTATTTAAATGCTAATGGCGCCTCCAATTTATTTCTGCTATAGAAAAACTTTTTATACGATTTATAATCAAGGCCGGCAACCGTTGTTATTTTCTTTTTTGACTGATCAGCAACGTCTATAAATTCTATGCGATAAGAATCTGTATCTGCTATAAAAATTGGATAATTCAGATCAAAAAGGTTTTCTTCTTCAGTCATACTATAATCTTCCAGATGACGAATATTAAAGGTTTGAATGTACCCGTCAGAGGGGATGGTGGGCAATAAAATGTTTTGAATTTCTTCAACCGATCTTCCGTTAATAGAAAGAATTTCCGATCCGGCAGGGATAGCGCTATTGGATTGTGCCGTTGTGAGCACATAAAATCTTCGGTCAATTATTTTTAAAGAGAAGGGGAAATAATGATGAGTGTTTTCTAATGACCGGTAATAATCTTTCGATGGCGTTGGAATCAGATGCTCATCGTTTGCCTTGGCACAAGTGGTGACGATGAGTTTGTAAAATTCAGTCTCTGACTCAGGCTGATTTAATGACTTGAAATTATCATCTAAATATTTGCTCATGATTGAACTGTCAGTAAATCTGTAAAGACTTGGGTAGGTAGTTTCTAAAGCTTTTCTGAATATGGAGTAATCCTCCTGTAATTGTTTGGAACTGTAGTTTAAAGGTTCGTTTTGACAGTTGCCACAAAAAGCTTTTACTATCAGAAGGAACGTCAGCATTATTTTTTTCATTGAATTCAGCATATGGTAATTATTTTCGGCCTTTGTTGAATAGACGGCAATTTTTAAAAAGCGTGACAAGAAAGATCACCGCTTAAAGGACAGCTTAAGATCATCAGAACTTCTGCTGAAAACCTTTGGTGTGCCATTAAAAATGGAAAAAGTGTGCCACTAAAAGAGGGATCTTACAATTCCGGTTTGATCGAACGTGGGATGCATTATCAAACCAGGGTCAGCGTGAACCAGAAAGTGCTGCCTTCGCCATGTTCACTTTCGGCACCGATATCACCGCCATGCCTTTTGATGATCTCTGCCGACAGGTACAGGCCTATCCCAAAACCCGATATTTGTTGCCGGTGATTACTTTCGATACGGTAATACCTTTCAAATACGCGGCTTATATCAGTTGGTTTTATCCCCATACCCTCATCCTGCACACTTACTTTAATTTGGCCATCAAGTACCCTGCAATCAACCATTATATTTTTACCCCTGGGCGAATACTTAACGGCATTGCTGAGCAGGTTTGAAATAACCGCACCTATTTTTTCCCGGTCGGCATTAGCGGTAACAGGCACGCATGGCTGCAACACCACATTGTGCGAGGGCGACATCAGTTTGGTTTCTTCCACTACTTCGGATATCAGCTCTACCATATCAAAATCGGTTTTGTGCAGCATGATCTTACCCGATTCCAGGCGCGAAACATTAAGGAAGCTGTTGATCATTGCCGACATCTTCTTTACCTGCTTGTTGGCACTTTCAAGCATCATAGCTGACGAGACGTCACCCTGTTTGCTTATTTTGCTGTGCATCACCTGCACCAGCGCCATAAGCGAGGTGAGCGGGGTTTTAAGCTCGTGGCTCACCATACCTATAAAGTCGCTTTTGCGCAGTTCGTCGTTTTTTTGTTCGGTAATATCCAATACTGCACCAATAAAACGCACAGGTTTATCATCTGCATTAAAATAAGCTTTACCCTTGGCCCTCACCCACCTTACTTTTTTATCTTCAAAACCTACCGTACGGTATTCCACATCATAATTGCCGTCACTTACAGATTTGATGAACACATTGTCTATTACCGCCAATACGCGGTCACGGTCATCGGAGTGCAGGCCCATTACAAAATCATGCTCATAAGTTACATCCTCCTGGTGACTAATGCCAAAGAGTGTACGGCAGCGCGCGTCCCAGTGCATGATACCTTTTTCCAGGTCCATATCAAAGGTGCCCAGTTCGGCCGCGTTAAGCGATAGCGTTAAGGTATCTTTTATTTTTTCCAGCTCTACACGGGCGATTACCTGTTCGGTAACATCTACTGCCGATTGCAGCAGCCCGGTGATCTCCCCATCTTCTATTAACGGCTTGTATACCAGGTTATAATATCGTGTTTCAGTTTTCCCGCCAATCTCACGCACGATCGGCACTTCAATGCCCGACCATTCTTCACCTGTGCGATAGGTATGATACAGGCGGTCAACTATTGGCTGACCTATCAGTTCGGGTATGGCTTCGTGCCACGATTTCCCTTTTACATCCCCGCCCTTACCTATTATATCGATCATGGGCTGGTTAATTACCTCGAATATCAGGTCTTCCCCTTTATTTACCAGTAAAGCAACCGGCGACTGCTCTATCATGCTGCGGAAACGGCTCTCACTCTCCTCTACCTTGCGTTTCGCCATCACCATATCCGTCACCTCAAAAACATATACCAAAATACCTTCTACTTTATCATCGGCATCCAAACGGGGTATGTAGCTAAAGTTGAAATAGCGATCCTCTAAAGGCGCCCCTTCGAATCTTGCAACATGGATATGTACTTCTGTTCCTACATAAAGCTGCCCGGTGTTATAAACGTTGTCAAGCAGTTCATTTATCGGGCCTCCTTTCAGCTCGGGCAGCGCTTCAAAAATAGGCCGGCCCACCAAATCCCTTCCCGAAAGTATTTCCTGGTAAGCCGGGTTAACCAGTTCAAAAACCAAATCAGGCCCGGTAAGCACGCAGATACCCTCGGGCGCCTGCATAACAAAGCGCTTAAGACGGTCACGTTCCCTTTCCGTTTCGGCTTTTGATATTTCCAGTTCCTGCTTGGCCTCTTTTAAGGCGTTGTACGAGTTTACTTTATCCGTCGTCTCGTTGCATATCACCAATACGCCTGCTGGTTTACCGGTCTCGTCAATTACGGCGCTGTAGCCAAATGTCCAGTAAACATCCTCGAGCCTGTTGTTGCGGTAAATGGGTATCAGCTGATCTTCGCTCCAGGTAGGCTCGCCGGTGTTTAACACCTGGTCAATAAGTGGTTTTATTACCGGCCATATTTCCTGCCAGCAATCCTCGCCCCTTTGCCCCAATGCATGCGGATGCTTGCCGTTATTGCCCAGGCTGGGCCTGTAGGCATCGTTATAAAACTGTATCAGGTCCGGCCCCCACCATAAAAACATGGGGAACCTGGAACTAAGGATGATACTAACGGTGGTGAGTAAGCTTTGCGACCAGGTATCAGGCGCACCGATAACCGTATCCGACCAATTATAGGCACGGGTTAACTTGCCCATTTCCCCGCCGCCCTGCAGGTAATGCTGATAAGAAACTAAATGAGTATCAGGGAGTGACATTAGCTACGGTCCAATAACGTTATCTAACATACTTTTAAATAATATTGTTTGCAACATTATTTTCACGTTTCTCCGTTAGGCTTGATTACGTGTTATCGCCGGTAAAACAGGCGGCGAAAATTTCTATTTTATGATCACCGGCATTTTTTGGGATGATGGCCGTCATTCCTGAAAATAGCGCAAACAGACAGTTTTGTGCATCCAAACCCCTAATATGGACATAACAGAAGCTGTTTTCAGGAAATTGCTGCATATACAAAAGAAGCACTCAAAATATTTTATAGAGAACAATACCACCGTTTTCGACTGTGTACAAATTGTATGGGAACCACTCACCCTGTTTATTCTGAATAGGAATCTGCCGGCCGAAATTATAGATGAAATAGAGGATATTGCTAAATCGGTTTGATTGGGGTTAGTTTTATCAGGCAGCCACGTTATGGCTTCAGCGCAATCAAAAATACCGTGAAAATACTTGAAAAATACCCGTGAAAACACCCATGCTTATCATTGTGCTTTGTTATAACTTTAATTACATACTACAGTACTTCGACTAAGAAATAAATAATTGATCATTTAATTTCAGGAGCATGAAGTGGGTATTTTTCATTATCGCTTTATTTGCTGTTTCAGGCATTAAAGCACAGAGCGACAACAATATAGTATTACCCGGAGACTTTTCCTTCAACACAGTTCAGGGCACGGTAAGAAGCCTCAGAAATGGCAGCCCCATACCCGGCTGGCCCGTCACAAGAAATAATCAGCTTATTACACACCTTGCGGCAGACGGCACTTTCTCCATTTCTGCATCTTATAGAGATGTTATTGACATAGGCAATGGGTACTTCCATATAAGTATCCCCCTGAACAATAAACCCGGCCACCTTACAGGCCCGGAGTTTGATGTTTTCCTGGTTTATAAAAAAATAAGCAGGGTGGTACTCGTCCATCCGGATGTAATCAGCAGGGATACCGCACATAACGTTATTATCCGGCCGATGCCGAGGCCTAATCCTGATCTTGATAAGGCTGATGATGCCAACACTCCCCAATATGACAAAAAAAAGTTAAAAAATATTTTCCCTTTTCCGCCACCCAGGGGATACACGAATGACGTTTTAGATAAAAGCCTTTTTGCGCGGTGCACTACACTTAGCGATGTGAGTTCAGTTATTTTAAATGCACTGCGGCATTGCCAATATGACGACAAGAGTTATTACCCCATCCCAAATGGATTCGCCCTGGTTACAAAAGTTGAAGAGATGAATAACGATGGCACTTCTGTAATGGATGATGACCGGTTTAGCATTAACAAGAACGTAAACATGAGATTTTGGGATTGGTTCTCGCCGAGGAGAGGATATTTCAGGGTATTTGCATTCCTGGTCACAGACCAGAGCTTTCAGCCAACTGATGACCAGATTGACCAGGCAACCGCCGAAGCATGGGTTGACCAGGGCATGAACAATTTGCCCGACAGCATTGGCAATAAACCCTATAATTCATCTTACGACTGCACAGTGATAGTTTATGAATTCAGAGCGCCGGATGTCAATGAAAAGCTCCAGCCCGTTATCCCGGCAAGATTAAGCGCGGTGATCCATCTCGACAAGTCAAACATAGCTGCATATTTAAATCCCTAAAAATGACCAGCGTAAGCAGATACGAGGCCCAGAAAAAATTGACAGTAGTTTGGTTTGCTGCCTCTGGCTTTTTGATCTTTATAGTAATTATATGGCTGATAACCGGCAAGATAAACCCTATAGACCCGGTGACAACCTGGCTGCTGCAAAATGTAGTGCCCTATTTAACACTTATCACGTCCACATTCATCATTGCCTATAGTCGGTCAAGCAGTTTAAACACAGATGAGATCGACCGCTTTTTTTTCCTTCTTTCGGTAATCGTAACCATCTTTTACTTTCTGATACTCATTGCTATACTGATCAGCCTGCCTTATTATAAATTTTATGGACTTGGTACACCACAGGATGTTTTTGCCAATACCAATAAAATATTACCATTTATTCAAAGCATAGTTACTGGTGTTTTGGGGGTATTTTTTATCAAAAAGAAGTAAATGCCCTATACCTGCTCCCTGGAATAAGAGTAGGCCGGGATGGATAGATTACTCCATCGGCATAAAAACAAAAAACGTAGAGCCCCGGCCCGGCGTACTGTCAAAGCTGATGCGCCCACCCTGCTGATCGGTAAACTCCTTGCATAGTATTAACCCAAGGCCAACGCCTTTTTCATTAGACGTACCAAAGGTTGACCGTGCCTTGAGCGAGAATATATCCGCCTGCTGCTCAAAGGGAATGCCCCGGCCGTTATCGGCAATGCTGATGCGGCACTCGTTGTTTATCTTTTTTGTGCTTACGTCTACCCGCCCGCCCGGAGGGGTAAATTTGATGGCGTTGCTTACCAGGTTGCGGATCACCAACTGCAGCATATCACTGTCGGCTACCACACTAATGGTTTCATCTATAGCGTAGGTAAGGCCGATATCCTTTTTCAGCGCCATGACGCGCTCCATCTCCAATGTATTTTTCAGTGTATCGTTCAGGTTCAGGTCGCTCAGCTTCACGGTTACACCATCCATTTGTGATTTGGACCATACCAGCAGCTTGGACAGCATATTGAGTGTGCTTTGGGTTACTTTCAGCAAATCCCTTCTACTACTTCACGTTCCTCTTTGTCCAAGCCGTATTCGCTTACCAGTTCCAGGTAGTTCTGGATATTGCTCAGCGGTCCGCGAAGATCATGCGCAATGATAGACATGAGCTTATTCTTTTCGGTGTTCAGGTGCTCCAGTTGCTCGTTTTGCGCCAGTATATGCTGATGCTGGTTCTCGATATCCCGGCGTTTTTCTTCTACCTGCAAGCGTTCAAAATCATAATTATTACGGATGTACTTGATGGTATAATACATTGTAACCACGGTAAACAGGTAGGCTACGGTAACATCTATAAGCCGCGATAATTGATCGGGATAGGTATTGGGCACCAGTTTGGGGTAATAATACTCTATGCCGTGCATAAACAAAAGCAGCACCACATTTAAAATAAACCAATACTTGTGTTGTTTTGATGGCGAAATAAAGATAATAAGGAACAGCGACAGAACCAACACCACATCATTTGGCCCGATGCTCCCCGAATTGTAAAAGTAGTTGATCAGGAACAGCGCATTGCAAATAATACCTGTAATAAAAATGCTGCCCCGCATTTTCCCCTTGTACCTCGATTGGTAGAAAAAATAAAAGAAAACAAGTATAGCTACCACGCCAAGCCCCGCGGCAACCGGCTCACCGATAAGCAGATTGATGGGCATAGTGAGTGCCAGCGCAATGATAATAACCATGCACAGCGCGTGAAATATCCTGAATTCGAGTGAAAAAGCAGCGGGCTCACCAGTAAGTTTTACCCATAGCTTACTTATTTTATCACGAAATAGAAATTGTGTATTCACTTTAGATCTTTCAAATCTAACCAAAAAAACTAAACCCTGCGAACTAAAGTTTCCTTCAAATTAAAATAATGTCTTAAAAGTCAGAATAATAGTCGATACATGTTTAAACGTGTATTGAACGGGGTTTGTTGGATTTTGTTATGGTATGGCGATGAGTTGACTCACCCCGACGACGCTACGCTGGTCGACCCTCTCTGCTTCGCAAAGGGGGTGAAAATATTTTGAGTTCATGAAAAACTCCTCCCCTGGAATCAGGGGAGGCCGGTCCGAAGGACTCCTTTGTCCATAGGACTCCCTTGGAGGAGGAGGCGTAAATCACCCCATCGGCATAAAAACAAAAAACGTAGACCCCCGCCCGGGGGTGCTTTCAAAGCCGATGCGGCCACCTTGCTGATCGGTAAACTCCTTGCATAGTATCAACCCAAGGCCTACCCCCTTTTCGTTAGACGTGCCAAAAGTTGACCGTACCTTGAGCGAGAATATATCTGCCTGCTGCTCAAAGGGGATGCCCCTGCCGTTATCGGCAATGCTGATGCGGCACTCGTTGTTTACCTGTTTGGTGCTTACATCAATCCTGCCGCCCGGTGGGGTAAATTTGATGGCATTGCTTACCAGGTTGCGTATCACCAATTGCAGCATATCGCTGTCGGCCACTACGCTGATGGTTTCGTCTATCGCGTAGGTAAGGCTGATGTCCTTTTTCGTGGCCATGATGCGCTCCAGTTCGAGTGTATTTTTCAGCGTATCGTTCAGGTTCAGGTCGCTCAGCTTCACGGTTACGCCGTCCATTTGTGATTTGGACCATATCAGCAGCTTCGAAAGCATATTGAGCGTGCTTTGGGTCACCTTCAGCAAATCACCCTCCACTACCTCACGTTCCTCTTTATCCAGGCCATATTCACTCACCAGTTCCAGGTAGTTCTGTATATTGCTCAGTGGTCCGCGAAGGTCATGCGCGATGATGGACATGAGCTTATTTTTTTCGGTATTCAGGTGTTCCAGCTGCTCATTTTGCGCCAGGATGTGCTCGTGCTGATTGGAAATAGATTTATTTTTCTCCTCTACCTGCTGTCTTTCAAAATCGTAATTAAAGCGTATATACCTGATAGCATAATACATGGCAATGGCAGTAAACACATACGAAACGGTAATATCGATCATACGCGATCCCCGGTCACGGTAAGTATTAGGTATTAGCTGCGGGTAATAATATTCAATGCCATGCATCAGCAGCAACAGTACAAGGTTTAACATAAACCAGTACGTATGCTGCTTTGGCGGCGACATAAAGATGATCAGGAACAGCGACAGCGAAAGTATCACGTCATTGGGCCCGATGCTGCCCGAATTGTAGAAGTAATTGATGAGGAAAAAGGCATTACAAATAATGGCACTTATAAAAATGCTGCCCCGCATTTTACCTCCGTACCTTGACCTGTAATAAAAATAAAAGATAGCAAACGCAGCCACAAGGCTCAACCCACCGGCAACAGGAAGACCGACAAACAGGTTGGCTGGAGTGTTGATGGTTAACGAAATACTGATAACCAGTGAAATAGCATGAAATATCCTAAACTCGAGTGGAAAGACGGAGGGGTCGCCGGTTAGTTTTACCCACAGCGAACTTATTCTATTACGAAATGACAATTGTGTACCCACTTTAGACTCAAATCAAACAAAAAAAAAGAAATCTTCCAAGCTAAAGTTTCCTCCCAATTAAAATAATGTCATAGAAGTTAGAATCATAGCCGAAGCGTTAAACGGATTTTTGTTTGGATTTGTTCGGTTTTTCAACTGACAATCCACGCTATTTACTTCATCGCCAGCAATAACGATGTTGGGTCGTAAAAACCTACCTGGACTGCAATTTTTCCGTCTTTGTTAAAGATATCGAACAATACCATTTCGATCTTGGCTACTTTTTTTGTTTTGCGGTTTATGAGTGTTATCAGCCACCACGATTGTACGGTGAAACGTGCGTTGTTATACTCCAGTCCGTCGGGCGTGCCTATTGGGCGCATTTTCATCTGTCCCCAGGTTTCAAATACCTGCTGCCATCCGGCTTTGGCTTCGGCTACTGTCCTCGGTGGAGGCATCGACCATTGCGCTGCTTTTGCTGTATCTACGGCGTAGCGCATCATGCCATAAATCTTGGCCGAATCAGCAAATAGCCTGCCCATTGCTGCGGTATCACCTTTTTCGTAAAGTGCGGCAAAGCGGTGCATCGTTTCGATATACGGGTGTTCACTGTAAATGATACCACTCTTTACTTTTTTCTGCGCAAATGCCGAAACCGATACGGCAACAAGCATCACTAATAACAGCTTCTTCATAACCTGCAGGGGGATTTTGGTTTATCGCTAACAGCTAAATAAATATAAGGTAAAATAGCGGGTTTTGAATATAATTTATGACATGGCGACAAGTCGACTCCTTACAACGCTAAGCTGGTTAACCCTCTTCCAGCTCTGAGGAAAGGGCCTAAAGACAATTTTATAAATCATTTATTATCAAATGCTTGAAACAAGTCAATGATGATTACAGTTGTTATACTATGAGAAGCTTAATATATATAATTGTAGTTATCCTGGTTATAGGATGGCTACTTGGAGGCTTTGCCTTCCACATCGGCGGGGATGCTATACACGTAATAATTGTGATTGCTGTTATCCTGCTTTTACTCAATATCTTTAATGGCGGATCCCGTCTCGACCGCGGTCGATGGTACTAAATGATGAAGAAGAGAGTTTGCTGCTTAATTGATAGCAAAACAAAACACCCCTGTAAATTAATGGCTTACAGGGGTGTTTTGTTTAAAACTTCCGACTTCCGACTTCCCCTCACTCCTCCTCCACATCATATTTCTTTTTCAACTCAGCGATTAGTGTATCGGCATGATTCAAAATTTCGGTGGCAAAAACAATCTTGCGGTCCAAAAACCTGGAGCGTACCATTTCTACATATTGATTAAACAGCACCTTGTCTGTATTAAGCAATGGCGGATTGGTTTTGATAAAGGCATCGATTTTTGCCCGGCGGAGTTTGGTATCTTTTATATGCGAAACATCATTGATAATGGCATTGTATTTAAAACTAAAAATCTGCGCCCTGAATTTTCTTACTTCGGTATAAACGCCGTCCGTCAGGTTTTCAAAAGTTTTCAGGTTCTGGCACAATTGCTCGTATTGGGTTAGTTTGCGGTTAAAGGGCAAGTCGGCAAAATAACGCAGTGAAGCCGAATTTTTCATTTCCTGCAGTGTCGCATCATGAGGTATAAATACTCTGTAGGAACCACCCCATAAGCCAAACCAGTACAGTTTGCCTGTTGGCACCTGCTTAGGATTTACATCAGACAATAGCTGCATTAGCGTATCGACATTCGCCTGGGCGCCTTTTGTATAGGCCAGGTATTCGTGCAGCTCGGCTGTATCCTCTTTCAGGTCGGCATACAGCGTTACGGCAAATTCCTTTGCCCGGCTATGTTCATTAATATGCTCGCGCAGACTCTCGGCAAAAAAGCCCATGGTTACGGCTAAAAATATCATCAGGCCCTCAAGGATGTATTCTTTAAAGCTTTTCTTTTCTACTTCGGGGTGGTGGTGGACTTCCATGTTGTGAGTGGTCAGTGGTGAGTGATTGACTTATTGTTTGATTGATGTATTGTTTGATTGTTGCATTGTTTTGAATTCGTATTTTGATCAGCTAATTTTCCTTGACTCTTGACTCTTGACTCTTGACTCTTGACTCTTGACTCTTGACTCTTGACTCTTGACTCTTGACTATCCTACCGGTAATTTAACAATAAACTCCGAACCTTCACCATCTTTGCTGATGATGTCAAGAGTCCCGTTATGCCCTTTTACAAGGATATCGTAGCTCAAACTCAATCCCAACCCTGTCCCCTCACCGGTTGGTTTGGTAGTGAAGAAAGGTTGTAATATCTTTTCTTTGACAGCATCGGGTATGCCCACCCCATTATCTTTTACGCTGATCATCACCTGTCCATTTGCTGATGATGTAGTTACCGTCACTTCCGGTTTAAAATTTGCACCCGCTGTTTTAGCTTTCTGGTTTACCGCATAAAAAGCATTGTTAAACAGGTTGAGCAATACCCTGCCCATATCCTGCTGCACCACATTTACTTTGGGGAGATTTTCATCGAAACGGGTGGTCAATTCCGCGTTGAATGACTTGTCTTTGGCACGCAATCCGTGGTAGGACAGCCTGAAGAATTCATCAGCAAGAACATTGATATTGGTCGATTGCTTCTCACCTGTACTGGTGCGCGAGTGCTGCAACATGCCCTTTACAATAAAGTCGGCGCGCTTGCCGTGGTGGTTTATTTTCTTCTCGTTCTCTATCAGGTCATTTATCAGATCAACTTCCAGTCGCTCGTCTCTTTCTGCTTTCGGCTTTATGCTTTCTGCCTTCAGCTCCTCCAGCATTTCCTGGTTCACGTCCGAGAAGTTATTCACGAAGTTGAGCGGGTTTTGAATTTCATGGGCGATGCCTGCTGTCAACTCACCCAATGAGGCCATCTTTTCGGATTGGATCAGTTGGGTTTGGGTGGATTTAAGGTTGATTAAGTTTTTCTTATTGATTTGCAGCTGCCTGTAAATAAATATCAGTAACGCGATTACAGCCACTAAACCCAATAAGGATATCCATATAATGGTATTGCGCTGGCTGATCGTAGCTTCCTGCACAGCATGTTGCTGCCTTAGCAGGATCAGCTTCTTATTCTGCTCATTTTCTTTTTGTTCATTCTCATAGGAAGCAACATTAAAGGCACTTGCGCTCGTCTGCAGGCTATCGTTTAAGTGGTTGTATAGAACGCTGTAGTGTAAAGCTTTATCAGTTTTGTTCTGGCTGCCGTAAAATTGCACCAGATCTTTGAGGTAATAAATTTCAGATTGCAAGTTGGCGTCCTTGTTTGCCTTATGGTACGTACTTAACAGGTAGGCTTCTGCCTTTGGCATATCCTTTATTGCCTGGTAATATTTATAAAAAGCATAATCAGGTTCATAACCGCCGTTCATGATGATGCGGGTTAGCCCTGTACGCTCTGAAGCGCCTTTTAGTTTATCGAGTTCATTCCGGGCTTCGGTTAAACGGTCGAGCTCAACCAGGTCCAGCACTTTTAAAGTTATATTGGGAGTTTGGTCAAAATCACCTGACTGAACAGGAAATTTTTCAATCAAAGCCAGCGAGGTTTCGTAGTGCCCTAAGTCATATTCCAATTGTATAGAAGTCCTTAGTACGTTAACCATATCATTCCCTATTCCCGAACTGTTCTCAAGTTTCAACGCTTTTTGCAGGTAAACCTGGCTTTTTGCGGGGTTGCCCCAATTGTTATAATTTTCGGCAACGATGATAAATTCATGCATGTACCATAGGTGCGAGAAGGGTTTAAACAATTCACCTGCCTTTAAATAATTGTTGATGGCGGAATTGAAATCGCTTTTTAAAACATAATACCCCCCCAGGCAGTGGTAGCAGGCGGCTGCATTATTGTATTGCCCTTTTTGCAGGTAATAGGAGAGTTTTTTTGTATAGAATTGATATTTATCTTCC
>Ga0307517_10009386_pt1 | contig 13858 bp, 9 predicted proteins | sample 23_EM_MG_FD_194515 | JGI IMG/M metagenome (GOLD analysis project Ga0307517, IMG submission 194515) | Populus trichocarpa ectomycorrhiza microbial communities from riparian zone in the Pacific Northwest, United States - 23_EM | ecosystem: Host-associated > Plants > Roots > Unclassified | place...
TGACTTAACTTGGTGAATCAATCCAATGATTTAAGGCCAGGTTTAGGGCGAGCCAATGCAAAAACCACGTCTTTTTTATCTCAAAACAATTTTCAAAGGCTTTTTTTTTTTACTACCACGTGTCAACACACCCCGCTTGCAATCCACAACACGGGCTTGTTTTAACTATGCTTCAGGTTCCCTGACGACCCGACCCGATCCCATTTTTTAATTTTGTTTTTATTATGCATTTTGATTTTTTTTTTTTTAAGAAAAACATATTATATCCCTAAACCCTAAAGTTCAAAAAGGCCGATTTCGCTCCCAATTTTCAGAGAAAAAAGAACAAACCGCTGCTCCCTACCCTTCTCAATTCACTCACAGCCGAATTCAAATTCACGCGCAGCAGAAACCGCGTTTCTCCAGCACCAGTAGGAGCAGGTTCCTTTAATGAGTTTTAGTTATTTCGCGAAACAAGGTGTTTAATGCAAAGAAGTGTGGGTTTGAGATAATGGGTTTTGAAGGAATTCTTGATTCCTTTCTCTGTTTTTTATCTTTTTCAGAAGGAATCAAAGAAAGAGCGCTACAGAGATTCAATTTCGTGCAGAAATTAAGCTATTCATTGAAAGATGCCAGCGCCATGTCTCAGTGAGCAACGTCATATTATTTTTTTGTTCATTTTTCCTTTTTTTCTTAAAAAAATATTTGAATGTTGCGTGGCAATCCAACTTCATAAGCAGATTGAATTGGTTTTTCATGTGCTTCAACTTTGCTCCAACTTGAATCGGTTAATTGGTAAACTTTTATTAAGCAGGATTGAAGAGGCACAAAAGAACAAACAAATCTTGGGCTGATGGGAAACAGAAACAGAAGAAAAGGTAATCGTTTTATTTGTTTCAATTTATGTTAGTTTCGAAGATTCAAACTGCATTAGACCATTCGAAGTGACCTGACATGAGGTTGATTTGAAGATTGGCCTATGTGTGCTATGTTGCGGCGTAGCTATAAAATTAGTATAAGAGGTTTGGAATGAAGGGATAAAGGTTATGTGACTGTAGATTTTATATGGGGTTTCTTTTGATAGGTTTGGGAATGGATATTGATTATTTGGTGACTAGATTTCTATGATGCTGTTATTCCAGTTTTCACCTCAAGAAAGTTGAGGTTAATTTTGATTAGTTTGTTGCATGTATTATCAAGTCGGGAGATCCTAGTAGAACTTGGGTTTGTTTGGTGAAATTATTGGCTAGGATTTAGGTAAGCTGGTGGCTATCCATCTTGTTGGAAACAGAAAAGAAAACGGAAACGGATCTAAGTTCCATTGTTTTATTTGTGGTTTGACAGAATCATGTGGGGTATAGTAAGTTTCACCTTTGGGAAATGATAGAACCAAATCTGTTGTGTCGTGTAAGGGTAGTTTATACTATAAATAGGTGGGTGGCTATTGCTATCTTTGCACTCCAATATTTGAAGCTTGTGTGGTCTGTTTTTTGTCAATTATATTTCCTTTTATGGTCCAGGTATTAGTTGGCTGTTGATGATTCCCTCTTCTTCTGAAGTGTAGAATTGTGGTGATCTGGTATGAGGCATTTATGACTAATACTTCACTATATATTGCTTTGATCATAGACCAAGAAAAGAAGGTAAAATTGACTTGGAGGAAGATGTCGCTGGCGACTCCCAATCTCTCAGCATGTTTGAGGAAGATTCTGTTGAAGAAGGTACTATATGATAGTTTTCTTGAAAATTATGCAGGAAAAATAATAAGTTTTCATTGGTTATTTTAGGGATGTTGCTAAAAGTAATATCAGTAATTTAATGCTATTGTTTTTAATCACTGTTAACATTCCTTTTGTTTTAGAATATTGACGAGAGGGGGTGCCCCTATTCAGTATTATTTCTGACTTTGAAACTTGAATGGAGGCTGAAATGGGACATATTTTCATAGCCAGCCATCACTTTTTAGTTATTGTCTTGCTTTTTCTCCCATTTCATCACTACCACTTTTAAACAATTATCAGCTACCAGTGTTCTTGGTTGTGTTAAGAATTGCTAAGATGTAATCAATACTTTCTTTCATGCTGAAGGTTGCTCCTAATAATATCCTAAAGCCCTGTTGGCTACTAGGAGTGAGAATGAGGCCTTTGTTCCCATTTGTAAGGTGTTTGGTTAACAAGGCTAGGACAGGGATGGGTAACTTAATACCTTTTCATTACCAAAAAGGGAGGTGAGTTTGAAGGCACCTGGCACCTGGCACCTGGCACCTGGAACATGGATCTCCATGATATGCAGATGGAAAACAAAAACATAGAGACTTGTTATCTTGAAATATGATACTGTTGGTTAGGTTTCTTCATATCAAATACTTGGAAGGAAATACACTTTTCGATAATGTAAAAACACTTTTTCGGTTCTTTGTGTTTAAATTGGTGTATATTTATGCAAACTGTTTTATGGTAAGAAAATACAATTAATCACTTGGATGTTTTAATTAAATATTTTGAAAAAAGTTAGTTTCATTTTCAATTTGCATGAGATAGCTCCTCAAAAAGAACTAACAAGTCCTTTTAGAATAAAATGAAGATCAAAAATAGGAAAAAACCTTAGTTGAGCAATTTTTTTCTTCTTTTGTTATGCTCAGAATTGGTAGTGCTTTCCATTAATAAAGTTGTAACATGAGATTGCTGAGGTCTCATATGAATCACTTGTCTAGAGGGACCAGTCAATTTTTTTAAAGAAAGTCTGAACAATATGACCATATTCACACCGGCATCAATTTGCAGCCTTCCAGTGGATATTTTCATCAACTATCAAAGTGTCCATCATTAGAAAGGAATGATAGGAATTTTAATGGTCAGATTTTCTCAAAACTTGGTTATCACAGATATCTTTTCTCTCTCATTCTGTTTGGCTTTTGGTTCTTGTACATGTGTATCATTAGCTATTTCAATTGGATGAACCAGTTCTTCATTGCGATTTTATGTTTCCCTGAGGAGGATAACTTATTCTCTCATTATAAATCCCTCTAGAGGTCCAATATATAATGATCAGTTGCTGGTTCATGGTTTCTCCTTGTGATATAATTTGATACCATGCTATGCATTCTCACAACTGTTTCTTTTCATCTGCCTTTGAATTCATATTTTGTATGAATATGTTGTACTCACCCAGACTGTGCATCGCTCAAGGATTTTTATGTTGCATCTTGCTAATATAAGATGGTTGATGAATCTGAATTTCCCTTCTTTTAATCTTTGGCTTATTAATGTTGGTATGTAGGAAATGATAATGAAAGTGACCTGCAAGAGCATAGAACTGTTGGCATTGTGGATGCGGATGGAGATTCTGATTCAGAAGATATTCAGGAGGCCTCCAACACCGATCAAGAACAAGAATTGGATGTCAAGTCCCAAACTGTTGCAAAGGCACCAGCTTCCAGAAGGTACCTTTGAATGGCACTGCTCCTTATATGATTGCTTATAACTGTTATTAATTACCATCATCATTCAGATTGTTTAGCAACTGATATATTCTATGTGGATGGATGCAACTAAACAACACTATTTCAACGGTTGTTTGACACATTTTTTCAATTCCTTTTTTTATGACTTGGGTTGGTGAATTGGTAATTCTTATAGTCAGAGTGGAACCTTCTTTTTCATAGTAATTGTTGTTTTTTGAATCTTACATGTATTATGATGGGCTTAATTTACAAATGAATTTGCAAAATGGAATTAATGGAACCATAGAATAGTATTTGGCTGGAAAAGAATTGGTGTGTTCATTTATGTCTTCAGTTGCTGGCATGGAAGGCTTTGAATGAACTCACAATGCATTCCATTCTAGAGTTCATTTTTATTTGTATAATGTTTGAATGAACAGAAGTTTGGTTCTTTCCAATCTGTGAATCTAATAAAAGGTAGATATTGTGTATACTTTGAAAACAAGTGTTGTGTGTACTTTGAAAATAAATCTGGTTGTCTGTACCTTTACTTGTTTATTACATATTGTTAAACTTGAAATTTTTGTGGCATGTAAATGGGAACTTGCACAAATTCACAGAGTTAGATTATGGCAATACCGCTGAAACCGTAAAATGAGATTTATTGAAGATAGGCTATTTATTGTAGTGCAGTCATGTCTGCTTGTTTTCATTCAATTTCTTGTCCCTTTTAATATGATGAAGTGCATTTTGGATAGTTTTCCCACATATTTCAAGTACCTTCCACTTGTAAAGTCTATACATCAACTTGATTTATGTGGCTGAGAAGTAAGTGAAACTTTAGAGAGACGTGTGTGTGATTTAGTGATGAGTGAAGTATCACCTAGTCAAGTTGGAAAAGACCTTTTGACTATAGAAAAGGGGATTGAAGTGTCAGCAAATTGGATTAATTGGTCTTTATTGCAGTGATGGCTATGGAGGTGTAAAGAGGAGTTCACAGGGGAGGGTAAAAGAATACAAAATAGGGGCTGAACTACAATTGCATTGATAGTGAGGTAACTTCAGGGGTTGTGTTTTGGATATGACCATTTCAAATGGTTGAAATGCTTGTACATGGCACATTGCTTTTAAAGGTAATCGACCATGAAAGTATGGTGTGGGGAGAAAGGTGCTTTCAGGCTTTTTCTTCATGTTTATGAATAAACAACTATAAGTTGAATGTCATGTTTTTGGCAAGTTCTAGGCAAATGGCATTTTAAGAAATGCATAATTTCCACTCTCATCACTATGGCGTGTGACTCTACAAGTGCATAAGAAGAATCATCCAACAAAAGTCAAGGATAGACTTATTTATCTATGGCCAGCATTTATAAAATCTTGACCAAGGTTTGGCCAATTGTCATTGTTGTGTAGTAAGATGATTCTATTTCCCAAATTGTGTATGAGGTTGTGGATGATGCTGAGAGGAGAGAGAGTGAATGAATTATTTTTGAAGTTGTCTTTTAAACAAGCTTTGAGATGGTACATTGGAATCTCATAGATAATATGATGAGGTCTTGAGCAAAATGGTCAACAAGGGTTTGGCTCTATGCAGTTGATATTCTCTTTTTGTTGTTCATCACTACTTGTGCTACAGAGTGTTCAAATAAAAATATGATTGTTATTATATACATTTGGATGGTTTCATTGCTGAATATGGTGGATTATTTATTACAATCCTTAAACTGAAATGAATAAATACTTTGACTTCTCTATGGAACTTGTATGTTTCTTGTCCTCTTGTAAGCTTTTCATGAAATTCAAGTATAATTGTCTTTGTGCAGCTCTTTCCATTCTCACTTAGAGTATAAGTTACCAGAAACTGAGGTAGAGGATCTGTTGAAGAAAAAGTGGAAATATCAATGGGATGTGCCTGCTTTTGGCATGCCAAATTGCAAGTGGGTAGGAACAGGAGAGTGTTTTCTGGAGGTAATTTTCATACTGTCTGTCTCCCATCTAATATTTATTGTCTACATACAACATATAGGTGAGATAAAAAGAAGAGGGGATTATGGAATGCAGAGTGGGTGTCCTCCATTAAGAATTCAAGTAGGAACCATGCAAATGAAAATCAAGAGACTTGTTGAAGCATCCTTTTAAATGCATTGAAACAGTGCAAAAATAAAAAATAAAAAAATGACACCAAATACTTACTATCCCACATCAACCACTTGGAGGAGTAAATTTATAAAATTCTTGAAATTGGCTTCATAAAATTACTCCAAAACAAACAAATTGTGGTACATCCCTTGTAGATTTATGTAAATTATGAGGCCTTTTCACTATTTTAAATATGCCTCGCAATTCTTAGTACATTGTGATTAAATGGAGAGGATAAATGAAGAAGATGATGCGATAGAAAAAAGGGAGGTTCCAATTTAATGGTTTGTTTATATAGGATTTTTATGTTGTCATAATTTTTATTTGAAGTGTCTAAATATATGCCCTTCCCCCACAAACAGTAAATACTTGCTGGCCATTTAAATAGTGGTCCAAGGAGATATTAGTCATAAATATCAAGAGAAAAAGAGAGATGTTGGTCATAAATATCTATGATATTTTCTTTAATGTGGAGGGGTTTCTATTAGTCATTCAAACTTTTGAGCGATCCCTAATTTTCACTACTTCAGGGATTGTTATTGTAATTACCTTGAATGTTAAAAGTGTTAAGGTTATAGAAGATGCAGTTTGTTAATTATGCAACCATGTTCATTTATTACTTTTGTGCAGGTAGCTAACGTAAACTCTGATTGTGGTCTCAAGCAAAGGTTATATAAACACTGGTTGGATGTGTGCAGGACATCTGGCAACAATGATTTTCATTCATCTCCACAGAGATTCTTCTTCTCTCTTTGTAAGCCTCATCATGGTTTTATAGATGATCTTTATTTATTTGGCTGCTCCTATCTGCATTTTAATGGTATATATTTATTTAGATTCATGATGTCATAATTTATAAGCATCTAGGGTACTAGAGAACTTTATATCTCTAGTTTTCATATTTATGGTTAGTGAAAAGCCCATGTGCCTCAACCTTTATTTTTATGAATAATAGACAGCCAATTTTGACAAACATCCCCTATGCCATTACCTTTTATTTTTAAAATGTTAAATTGCCAGTTGTAGTGAACACCTCAATTCAGTGGTTTAAATTGTTTGAATTGTCCCATTTATTCTGTCTTTTGTGATCTCCTCTTTGAGTCTTGCAGAGTTTAATCTTGAAATAAAAATTCGAAGAGCAAATACTATTCCTCATGTGTCAGCTATGCCAAGGGTGCCTTACAAGTGTGCTGAAAAACCATCTGATACTAGTAACCAGAACAGATTGGTGCAATACCAATTCTGCTTGATCTTAGATTGTTTTAGCATCACAGCATTTGACTTCTTAGAATGTCCAATCATTCTATCTGAACTTCATGTTTTTGTAGGTCTGGGGTTGGATACAGAAAAACTAGGAATACAAGGGCTACTTGTGTGATAGATATATGGGAGAAAGGAAATTGATTGACAGGACCTAGCACCTCACTAGGTTCCCTAAACAATGTGCATAGAACTCCTTGAGATCATGCCCTGGAGAAGATATGCAGATCACACCAAAATACTTTAATGTCAATACATGAATATTTCTGCAATTTTCTTCTTGAAAGCATGTAAATATCAGCATCCACATTAACAAGAAATATACTGCAGATCTTGATCATCAAGAAGTTTGAAATTTATGTAATCTCATATAAAAAAATCAGTAGAATGTTATGGCTTCTGAACCTGGATAAGTTTTCATAGGTGTCGTTTTTTGGAAGTGCTTTTCTTTTATTCCTATTCATTATGGGGTTATATTAGTACTTTGGTGCCTATGTAAGAGCAAGTATTTAGTATTTGGTGCCTGTATAAAAGCACCTATATGGTGTTTAGGAGGGCTGTTATCAATGATCCATTTGAGAGTATTGATTTCATGTATCTTTCCTTTTCATTTGCGTTTCTATTTATACTCTCAACTCTCCTTCTTAATTACTCCTCTTGTTCTCCTATGCCAATGTTTTCAACACCCACTTGTGAGCATCTCACTTTGGTTCCCTATGAAAATATATGATTTAGTAATTGGAAACATATGATTTTTTCACATTTCTAGAAACATTGGTAGGAGATGGATCTATTCACATGTTCTAGTCTAATTACACCATCCTAATTAGTTTAGGAGGCACAATTAATAATGTAGGAATGACGAGAAATATGACATGTTTAACTTGATATAGAGAATGAGAGATAACCATAATTTGTCTAAATATAAATGTAAATGATGAGAAGGTTTGAGACCATATAGTTGCTCAAATCAGATTTTAATCCTTGTCAAATATTTGAGAAAAGGCTTGTTGGAGTTTTATCCAAAGTATTTTTTGTATGCTGTTTTATTGCAATAATTACATGTTGCTTTCTCCATCTCTGTCATTTATCTGCTTGACTTAGTTTTGATGCATCTGCTATTATATTTTTTCTTGTTTGATGACTTTTCAATCATATTACCAAAAATGTATGACCATGGACTTTATTCTGTAAATAGTTTATATTTGCTTTCTAGTATTGTGCATAAGCCCCCCTCATTTTTTTTTCACTAGGCAATAGCTACAGAGATATTTTGCACTGTAACAAGAAGCCTTTTTACCGCAAGGGCCTAAAAGAAGACTTGGCCATCATGGATGCATACATTATGCACTGTGTATGTGAACTTCCCTTCTCCTAGAGAGTTTCCATTATTTTTGTTGTCTAATGGTCTTAATTATTGTGAAATGAAAACATCATGCAGCTAAATCACATTTTCAGAACGAGAGATCTTGTGACCAAGAATGATTCAAAAGTGGGCAAGCATTGGGAGAATGCTAAGGATGAATTGCTTAGTGGTGATGAATTCCTTGATCATGGGTTTACTCGTCCAAAGGTAGTGTGGAGTGGTTTCCATTGATCTGTATGCAATGCTAACTGCATGTGAACAGTGTTCAAGCTTTGCAGAGCTGGATTACAAATGCTCATAAGACCAATGCATCCCAGCATCAACCCTTATAATGTCAATATCACTTCTAGTAAAAATATATCACTTTGACACATATATTTGTGTATCATATAAATATTCCGATAATGTCAATATCACTTCTATTAAAAATATATCACTTTGACACATATGTTTGTGTATCATATAAATATTCATCTTATTGTTTCTGTGCACCGTCAATTGTGGAAATTCTGATTCACATAGAGATGCATGGCAGTGATTGCTCACATACACATATATGCTCATCGTTGATTGCAGACATAACTACTCTTCACTTGTCATGGTATGTTTTGCAATTGTATTTTTCCTTTGTATCATCTAGGTTTCACCACCTTTGCAAAAAGAAAGAAAAAAAGTCAGAAATGCCATTGTAGTCATTCTTATGAGCCAAATTATGGATTCCGTATCAATAGCAAAATTGTGCTTTGTAGGCATGGAAAGACCTGGCTATATGAGAGCATATAGGCCAGACAAAGATCTCAATTCTGTGTGCATTGTAGGATGTTTTGTTATTGAGACAGGACCATTGTTTACAAAAGCCATTCTTCCCTTTGAGCCAAAAAAGTTCTTTAGCTTTCAATAAAGAATCACCCATGTAGTTTTATTCAAACATATGTCTCAAACCATTGAACTTTCATTGAGGGGTACAATAAAAAAATGAGCTTCGTTTCCCATGAGTCTTTGGAAGTGGGTTTGCCATATAAAATGTTTAGTTTCATCTTTCACATGGAAAAGCTTCGGTTAGTTTTTATCTTAAGCATGTTTATTTATGATGCGTCATTCAATATTGTGTTTAAATGTTGGCATAGTTTTCTGGAAATCAATTAATCAGAGGGAGAAGCATATGTAAGTTTGAGGCTGCATGAACCAATAAATTCTGTCTCATGGAGCTCTAGACCCATTATTATCAATGCTTAATTTTGTACTGAATTGGCTTAGAGTGGCCAATTTTCAAGATTTACAATTTAACGAGCTACTATCAAATAATTCATTTTCAGCCAGCTAACTTGCCTGGTAAGAAACATACCATCAATTGAAAAGATAAAAGCACTTGAATTTTGTCACCTTGTTCTTCTTTCTCATACCACTTATTTCTAAATCGGTATGTTTACTTGCTTCTTCAGAAGGGATTGTTTTAATTCTGTATTACAGGTTTTGATCCTACTGCCCTTTAGAAGCATTGCAAATCGTGCTGTTAATAGGCTAATACAACTGACCCCCGGAGCTTACAAGGTGATAGTTCCTTGCTTTCATTAATTGTACTCATTCTTTAAACATGGTTTACGATGCTATTTAACGGTAATATTTACTGAACTTGCATCACCAGCTAATCCTGAATACTTTGGGTGCCTGAATTGACATATAAGGTGGCCTACTTGACTTTCGGTCTCTCAGATGTAGAAATATTTGATTTGTAAACTACTTTTGACGTGCTGATACATGCCTGTTCTTCCTCTTACTATTGGTTTTTTCATTAACAAGTGTAGTGAAGGGCATAAGGTTCAATAAATGTAGCCCTATACCAAACTTCTCGAATAGGTCTTTATTTTTTACTAGTAAGAAAATTGTTTTTTTTTAATCCACATTCAACTTAGTATGTTTTGAAGATTGATTCTCATATTTGAACAAGCTTTTCTAGGGTTTTGTACAATCTCATAAATGAAAGTGCTTGCTTATTCTGCATATGGTACACTGTTGAAAAAAACTGATAAGCTGTTGAAGATTTTATTTCCTTATGCTTAGAATAAAGATTTCAAAGTATACACTTTTCTATTTTCACAGGTTAATGTGGAGCACATGAGTCGTTTCTCTAACGAGTTTGGAAATCACGATGATGAAGACAATGTAAACACCAATGAGTTAACTGGAAGTGTTAAAAACTCAAACTCCCAGAAGTCCTCAAAACCACCTGACCATCAAGCACTTTTTGATGGAAATGTAGATGATAAATTTATGATAGGCATTAAATTTACAAGGTAAATTACTTTCTTGTATAAAGCAGGCCGATTGATATTTTTATGATGTGAAAAAACCATCAATGACTGAGTTTTTGTATTTGATTTACTGAGCAATTCGTTTTGTCCTAAATTTACTTATGGGAGTTTTCTGCTCAAGTCATTCAATCCTTTATTAGCAACTGCCTAGTTTGGGAAGGTGGTCATGATCAGGATTAGAAGTGGTTCAGAGAAAGGTTAAATGGATTTGGAATTTGGCTACCTGTTGCCAAGATTGTTAATACCTTTGCACACTTTAAAAAAAATTCTGAGATTAAAATTTTGCAATGATAAGAGACACAACTGGCTATTTGTATGCTCCTTAATTTTCTTCCTTTGGTCATTTCTTTTTATTCGGTAGGATCTGCACGTTCTCATTGACTATTTCTATGTTTCGCTATATGTTGAGTCAATTTGAGTGCCCAATCCTCATTCAATATGGTGAAAAGAGGAGAGGTTACGTGCTGGCCTTTTTTGCAAAATCGTTTCTTGATACAGAACTGTTTTCAGGTTATTCAATTTTCTGCATGGCCTTCATCTTATGTAATACTTTTTTTTTGTCCTTTTATCTTTTGTAGGAAGAGCATTAAGTTATATAGTGATTTCTATTCCTCAGACTTGATAGTCGCTTCTCCTTTGGCATTGCTGAAGGTAAATTTCCACCCTGCACACAAATTTTTTGTTCTTTAGACTATTCTAAATGTCAAGGTGAAGGATGGTATTTTTTTAATGTAGGATAACAACTTGTTCTTTACTGTAAAACATGGATAAATTCATGGAAGAAGAGGGTATATAATGGTTCTTGATATCATGTGGCATAAGTGTTGTCTAATGGCCATGTCAAAAAGCTTTAGTATCCTTTAGATTACACATAAAAAGGTGATCACTTAATTGAATATAATATTTGCTTTCTTTTTCCTTTCTTTTTTGGGTGGCAAAGAAGATAGTGAGAAAGAGAGGTCCATGCATGAGAATCATTTCTGAAGTGTCAATGAATTCTGATTTAAAATGAGCCAAGGCAGTAGGAGTGTTAGAGAGAAAGAAGGTGGTGGCAATATTGAAACCAACAGTTTAACTGATTTTAAGATTCTTTTCTTTCCTAATTCTAGTATTTCTTCCTACCTAACACCAACGAGCCATGATAGTGGCTGATTTAGCAGATGCAGGCTACTGTGAAGACTGCACTCAGAACATATTTGAACCGCTAAAACTTTTATGATATTTTCATTCCTTTTGACCAAATGTCTTATCTGCTGCTGTTGAACTCATAGGCCCTCTGATACAACCTGTTACAGATGTGGAATCAATCCTCTTGGATTTTGATAGGTCGTTATTATGTTATGGGAAACAATATATTTTCCAAGTAGAATGTTCAGTTCCCTTTCTAAGTATGTGCGACAAGATTGATGATTGCAATATTTAATGTTTTCTGTCAGTTGTTTGTCCTTTTGAACCAAGTTTAATGAATTTGGTTCATTTCTCTATTTGGGTATGATGCCTAGAGCTCCTTGTTCTGAGGTGCTGGTGGCAGTCATGATCTTAATTATCAAAACCATAATTATTTGGGGGAAAAACACATAAAATAAAGCTTGAGATTTCATAACTTCCAGCAAGAAGCTGCGAACAGTTAAAGCTTCCCTGCTTCATAAATTGAGTCTCTTTCACATTATACCCATGTGATTCTACAGTTTTTATGCCATAGATTAGCAGATTTCTTGTAGTTTTCTCTTAAGCAAGTAACTGACAACACATCATTCTTGTCAGAAAATTGAGGAAGCTAAACGTGACAAGGAAAAAGATGTGGATTATCTTTCTTCTATAGAGGTAAGATCTTTTTACTTGCTTGTTGGTTATGACTGTGTCCTTAGATTTTATAATATCTGTTTTTCACGATGATTAGTATGCTTAAAACTAATGGAAAGATTATGTTTGTTGGACAAATAGGTTCTTATCATTGATCATGCAGATGTTATAGCAATGCAGGTAGATCATGAAATATACTGGCTTGTATTTTTTTGGTTGCTTTTCATATACTTAGTAGAATGTGATTCCCATTTTGTTCTTTTCACTTTTTGATGAATGATATCCAGAATTGGGCCTTCCTTACATCAGTTCTTGAACAATTGAATTGCATTCCTTCTAAGCAGCATGGGACTGATATAATGCGCATTAGAAAGTGGTATGTTGACAGTTTCTACTATTTTTTCAATGTTGACTCTGAACTTTCCTATTAGATGGGGATGGAGGATTATGTTCTGTCATTTTCAGAATGTTAAATGATAAAATCTTAGATGACGTTTTAGAATGCATAGTGAACGTTTAGTTTTGTTTGAATTGAAATTTACCTTTTCTTCTTTAAAAGCTTTGGCTGATGATGGCTGTTTTTATGTTCAGGTATTTGGATGGACATGCCAGATTTTATCGGCAAACAATTGTTTTAGGTTGTTATGCAAACCCAGGTAACTTGATTCTTACTTTGTATCTCCTACTACATTATTGATTTTAGTACTTTGCCTGCTTAATCACCTACAGTAAATCAAGGCTTTATTCTGAATTCTGTGTTGCAAGTGTTTTCCCTTAATCATGTAATTCATTAAGTGTAGAGTGAATGTTTGATTGGTTCAATTTGTGGGTTTGCAGCAACTTTTGGATGACATGGATCTATGATTGTAAAATTTTGTTGCTTTTAATCAATTATGTGCATGTCACTCATGCCAAGATACTACTTATATCACACCACCTCTACACAAATATTGATGAGAAGTACAAATAACGCAAATGTGGTTTCTTGTTCCAGACATTAATGCTTCCTTCAATCGTCAATGTGTAAACTACCAAGGAAAGGTATGCTAGTTGTTCTCCATTTTTATTTCTTGTGCTTGCTGTGTACATCGTGGTCTAGGTGGTGTTTTTCAATGCCTTTGGGTTATTAAGGCTTGAGAAGCTATTGCTGAATGGGAAGGGTGTATTGGAAGACAATTTCTGGTGAAAGTTTAAATTAACCTGTTCCCTTAATTTGTCTCATCCACAAGGGACTATTTTTGGTGAAATTAGAAATTTAAATCCAACATTGTTAGATATAGGTGAGTAACAAAGGATATTTATCTATCAAGAGTAAGCATAGCGTCTCACATCTCTCCTCCAATCACTCTTTTTTTCCCTCTGGTGACAAACTAAATATAGTGTACATGGATGTCATTTGGCATATGTATCACATGCAGACATACTGTCAATAGTGTGCCTATTGTTCTTCATTTTTTTCAATAGCAATACAGCCATACAATAAAACTATTTTTCCTTTTGATCTTAATTCTGATCATCCAATAATCTGAAATTGGCAAATATTTATGAGGTTTGGTT
>Ga0307517_10009387_pt1 | contig 13856 bp, 14 predicted proteins | sample 23_EM_MG_FD_194515 | JGI IMG/M metagenome (GOLD analysis project Ga0307517, IMG submission 194515) | Populus trichocarpa ectomycorrhiza microbial communities from riparian zone in the Pacific Northwest, United States - 23_EM | ecosystem: Host-associated > Plants > Roots > Unclassified | place...
CGCAGATCTGATGAAACTGAATCGGACACAGAACCAGACGCAGAAGACAATGATGTCCCGGATGACGACACTGGATCAGGGTCTCGTCACCGATCACGAACTGCAGACAGACGACAAGCAAATACCCTGGTTTCAACTGTGCGAGTTTCGACCACCTCCGGATCTCAAGGAGCGGCGCAAGTCGGGCGCACCCAAGCTGCTCGACCACGTATAATTCAGGGTGGTGCGTATACTCCACCGGCGTTCACATCTTCCAGTGTACCACCATATTCGTCGCCGCTGGCCACCCATAGTCCCACTACGTCCGGAGTCCGGAGCTCGAGTCCTCCCAGCCATCCCAATAATCAACAACACGAGCATCACATCTGGCCGGATACTAACTCACGGCGAAATACGGCCACCGGGGCCGAGGCTGCTGTAATAGTGCGGGCCAAGACTCTTATTCTATGGTACACCCTGTTTGTGAATCCTCTCCCAGCACCCGCTGTATTGATGTCCGAGGTCCACCGTGTTTGGCTGAAGGCTCTCGAGGACATATCCGACGCAGGAAATATTGAACCATCGGTGGCAAGCATAAAAATAGTAAGTGGACGCTGATACTCAAACTTGACGCACTCGTCGTGGGTGCTTACTAAATGTGACAGATACGCGCCAGACACTCTGCAGTAAGATCCCAGTTTCTGTTCCACGTAAAGGAACGCATTGGAAGATATTACGATCTGCCCCGAGGCCCGACGGCGATTGCGCGTAGGGTGGACTACCTCCTCGAGAGGGATAGATTCATGTGTTCCCTGAGAGGGTATGAGGTAAGTGTGCGCTTTGTGATAGCCCGGCCACAACTAATGCGTATGGACTTGACCCAGCAAGTAACGAATTGATTCCTCGCGCCCCCGATCCCCGAGGCAATATGGGGAAAGTGTTCAAAATATGGCTATGGTGCACAATCTATACTGCTATGTGGAGAATGCTACGCAAGTGCGAGGGGATTGCGTTGCACGCTAAGTGAGGAGGAATTGTGTGGCAGGAGAGCAGATTGGTAGGTATTCTGGTTCTTATTCTTCTAAGCGAGATGGGCGGTAAGCTCAGTATTTATACAGGAAGCGCACTCTCCATATAACAAAGAAACATAGAGGAAAACATAATAAGAAACATAGGTGTGAACCATGTTTGACCCTGTAAACCTGCCAAGAAAATCTCAATTAAGTATGTGTAAATCCATAGGGGTGTGAGGGAATAATTAGGAATAATCATGCATGATATGACCAAGAAAGATGCATAAAGTAATGCATAAACAACCGTAATATCCCGAACACCAGATAAGGAAACACATAAGAAAACCTCAAATTGTTATAATAAAATATTAATGAAATAGACGCAATTATGTCTTAGCTGTAGTAATGTCCGCCGTGTACAGGTCAAGCTGGGAACTCATACCAAGTAGAGAAATATACGATATTATCAGTAGAAATAAACATATGAAAGGTATTATAAGGAAAAAACAACAGAAAGTACTTCAAGGGCAGGAAAATGCGTGGGATTGCCAAACCTGATTTTCTTGGTCGCATCAATAGCACCATGGTATGTTTAACCTGTGCCATACTCTGCCATACTCTGTGAGCATGGCAAACAGGAATCTATCTTGAAACATGCGTCTTCAAGCCGGACGCGGTAGCAGGTGAGCCTGACCCTGAACCTGGTGTTCTCTAGTTCCGGCCAGGATGCTAACCTCATGATGAGCTCGGAAGAGCTCTTTGCCCGCCAGCGGCAGACGTGGGCCATGTGCCCAGACTGGGTACAGACAATGATCCTCAAGAACATTCGCGAGACCATCAAAGCGGAAATGGAGAAGGAGCATGGAATACAGGAAGATCGCCGTGAAGCGTTTACTGACGATTGGGAAGCAGTGGCAGCAGAGGTGCAGAGTCAGATGTCTAGACGAGCCCCCCCACGGGCAACTCCTCGGATTCCGACACGTCCAACTTCACAGATTGAGAGTCAAACTCCCAGCAACCTGCGTATTGGAGCCCTGGCTGGAGCCCCAGAAAACCGAACCAATTCACAGGAAACGGTCACGTCTTTCGATTTCACCCAGGTGTCGGCAACCCGGCTACTCAACTTCCTCGATTCGGACCTACAGACTCCGAACTGCTCACAGGAGCTGGGTGGGGGGCTAACTTTGGCCAATACTGTGACTCCGACTACATTGCGACAGCTCGCGCTCAGCCTTGATGATCTAGAGCCGGCGGAGTAGACTACTGATCCGTGGGATATGGAGCAGGGGGAAAGTGCCAGCATAGATGCGGGTAGTTAGAATGCTGAGCATGTGTAGTGTAGTGGTTTTGGGATGCGTTCTCACATATAGGAAAGTGTGCGAGGAGCATAGTCGTATTAAGATGAGGGCGTCTAGCCAACTCAAGGAATTCAGAATAGGATTAATAGAAGCAACGCTTAACAGGTGCATCTTGGCGATCAGGATAGTAAAACACATCGTGACAGCGTTTGAAAGAAGAGAAGTGCCTAGGCGTAGGTTCAGGATGGCATTAGACTAAGTACAAGATGCGTCCGGATGAAAACGCAGCGTCAGATAGAGTCACGATCGGATCAGGACGCGGCATATATAGGGCGTAAGATCAGGAAGAAGTGAGCAGGCGTCCGGAAGAGAGAGATGCGGATCGTGGGATCCACATGAGGTCAGCAGGGTGTGAAAACATTAGGACGCGAGATGTGAAGATAAGTGAAGCCCTGATGTTCGCTGAGAAGGAACCGGCATCAGGGCGGGAGTGTGATAGATCCGACGCAGTAGGAACGGAAGAGGTGTAGATCAGGGGGAGTCAGGAGGTAATAGAGGAGCACCAGAGGCAGTCAGGACGTACAGGACGTAGGGGTCCGTGTCCGGATGGCCTCAGGACGGATGGCACTAGGTCACGTAAAGTCAGGACGCGACGTCGCTACAACATTACCTCCTGATTCGTGATTAGCATTCCGACGTCCTGGGCGTCAGACGCACGAGCCGCACAAGACGCAAGGTATGATTTTTGCTGATGATTCGCTCTGGGAAAGGGTCAGTCGGGCACAGTATGATAACATGATCCTTCTCTTGGCATGCTCGTTGCCCTTCTCCCTTCGGGCGTGCACCAGACTTGTTGCCGTCACCAAATCATACTCACCAGATATCACCCGGCTGCTCAAACAATCTTGTTCTGGACTGTGATCTCAGATGATATCGTATCATATATGCATATCCGCACCACTCCATGACCGCATGTTCTATACGCAATCCCACAGACCCGGAGCGCATAGTGGCAACTGTGTCGGTGTGATCGGCAGTTAGAATATATTGGTCGTCATAGATAATATGTTGCTGAGCAGGAAAATCTTTGGCAGAAAGGGCAACCCTATGAATGTGGAGATGTTGGTGCCATTACTCTGTAGGTTTGAGCATCATTAGTGGACCTGTTTACGGCGGAATTTAAGGACAAAAGTACAAAAATGGAAAAGTCCACATTGCAACGGTTGCACCAGGCCAACTCACCTTCCTCACGCAAAGTAAATTATCCCTGCCAAAGCTTTAAGTGATATCCGAGTCCACCTTGGCCGCACAAAGTAAATTATCACTTTCACAGCTTTAAGTGATATTGCCCTTGACTGCCCCAAGTATATTATCAATTCCACCAATTTATGTCGTCCTAACCTTTATTATATAATGTAAATGATCACTGTTGCAGGTGTAAGCTTCACGCAGGCTTCTGAATAGTCGACTTGGTCTGTCTTGAGGGCAGGACCGTTTTGTCAGTCCACCTTGAGGTTAACAACTGGACCGCCCCAGTTCAAGTGGTCTATCCATATAAACAGATTGCATAATAACTATTATCATGGTACTCCCATAGAATAAATATATATTTGGCAAAGAAAAACATCCACTATATTCTACAAGCAGAATCAAGTCAGGTTTACTTCCGTATGGTAAGCTCTCTTTGGAGTCATTGGTGCTGGTGGGCAAGCTTAGGATATCACACACTTGTAGCTTATAAATGCTGGGACAACCCATTGCCAATTGGGCAAAGTGCGCAAAGTATCCCTCGAGGTGATGGAAAAAAGGTTGAGCCGGTCACTTCCTTTCCTGGAGGTCAGAGCTTGCTGCCCATGGGCTCTGGAGCTCCCAGCACATAGTAGTAAATTGGTGAAAGTGATAATTTACTTTGTGCGGCCAAGGTTGATATCACTTACCCTAAAGCTTTGGAAGGGATAATTTACTTTAAGCGAGGATGGTGAGTTGACCGGAAGCAACCGTTGCCATGTGGACATTTTTATTTCCGTACTTTTGTCCTTAAATACCGCCGTAGCCAAATGCTGTCCCAGTGGCATGTTAACAGTTACTAGGCATAGTGGAGGTCCCCAGTAGCCGTGAACCCCAATGACTTGAAATATTTGGATTTAGAAGAACTTGCGGCTAAAGGGGTGTCGGGTAATACAGGTCTGATATCATAATAAATACTGAAATAAGGAATGGGAAAAAGGTATTTTGGGAAAATGAGATTGAAAGAAGGAAGGTAAGACACTACATTTCGCTGGTAGGGCTAGGACTGCAGGCCTGCAAGGGGATGGCGGGGGGGAGATGCGGGAGATATGGGGGGGCGGGCGACTGAGAAGAATAAAGGTGGTACTTTTAGTGGAGGCAATGCCCCAACCGATTTTACAGAGTTGAGCGAAGTGGGTTGGGTGAACGAGAGTAATTTGGGTTGAAGGAATTGAGTTCTGGGAGGGCTTTCGCTTGGGAGAGGAACAGAAAGGAAAGGAAGAATAAAGAAGAAGGAAATTTAATATGAAAGGAGGTTTATGAAAAGATTTATTAGGGGTGACTGATATGGAGGCAATGGTAGGCGATTAGAGTTTTATGCAGTAGAACGAAGCTGCTTGGGGGAGAGAACAATGTTTAAATTAAGCGGTGAAGGAGTTCATGATTTCTTCCCTTGAGTATTTAGATAGGGAAGTCAGGGGGAAAGCAAAGAATAGGAAGGAAGAATGAGGCACGGAAAGGAAAAGGAGGAAAGAAAAACAGAGGAGGAAACGATTGATGACTTGGGTGTCTCTTGGATAGTGCATGCACAACAACAGCGGCCTCGGAGTGCTGGAATTTCGCATACAAAGTGAAGACATTTCCCGCAGGGTTTACCAACAACAGAACTCCACCACGACCCGCCCCTATCCAACGACTACAATACCTCAAATTGGGTATTACTATAGTTTTTTTTCCATATCGTACCTTGCAACAAATCTTAGATTTTCACACTATCTGCGAACAAAATCCACCTCGCAATGGCTGATTCAATTGTAGAAAATCCTTCTGCTCCCCCAACCCATTCGCTTATTTGTGCACCCCTAAACAATTCTTTTGTGATTGTCACATTTCTTTTGGGGTGGGGGAAGGATCTCGAATATCTTGCTATGGGTTACCATAAGAAATTGCAGCAAATTGGGTGCCAGTGGGAAGGCATCGAAATATGTATAGTGGCTGCCCAATCCACCCCTACTAGCGCAACACCCTCTGCTACCACTAGGAGTGTGAGCAAAAGTACTAGGGTGTGAGCAAAGGTACAAGTACGGCAAAGTCTTGGCTGCCATTTATACATCCTTCCTCCTCCCTCTTTTCCCTCCAAGTGCAATTTGCACTTTCAGAAACACCACGTACACTATCTCGAGATTTCCGCATAACGTGACCTGTCAGGTGACACGAATACCATATGGATCCCTCTGTCCCGCTGTTTGGTTCGCCTCGTTGAAACAAAGGAAAGGGCAAAAGGCCAACCCTCCCCCACCACCGACAGGTGCTAGGAGCTCCTCAACTCAGAACAGTGCCCCAACCCTGGCCCCAATTTTCATGCCGCAAGGCCCCCCGCGCTTAAGCGACCCAGAAGCAACACGATAACAAGCCTCCCACATATTGATGAGAGATACTTGATAAACGCCCCTCCAAGCGCGTACTTCCTGAACCTTTTCCACAAGATAAATCAGGACCAGGAAATTGGGGCTACCACCGCCAGGAAAGAGAATGTGGTCATGATCGAGATAATCTATCAGATTCACAAGGACTACAGGACGGCCATCGATGCGCTTAGCGAACTGATCGAATCCCTTACCGAGGAAGTTAGCGCCCTCATGAACGCTACTCCCAGGCCTGACACCCCCACCCCGATACCCTTCCCACTACCGGTTACAGCCCCTGAGTGGACTGCTGCCTCCAACTCCCGCCCAATCGCTCTCCCCACAGCTGCGCCACACAAATCGTGGGCCACAGTGGCCAGGAAGGGCAGAAAGGAAAAGACTACCATGGCCGCTAGGGCTGCTAATGCCCCAGCAAGCGCAACTACAAACAATAGGCCCCAACCGAAGAAGTGTCTGACTGCCAGAGAACGCCGCCTTGTCTTAAATGCGAGTGTGGACCACTTCCTACAACCACCCTAGACCTAAGAGATGACATCAACTTGGCACTAGCTGCGACCTACGTACAGACTGTCTCCCTCTGAGGGAATACGGTCACCCTTCTTCACCAAAAACGGATCTTGCGTCTGATCCGCCGGCGTTGCGTCCTGACGCAAGCGCAGGATATTCTGCGTCCCGTGCGTCCTGTGCGTCCTGACTTGCGTCCCGTGCGTCCTGTGCGTCCTGACTTGCGTCCCGTGCGTCCTGTGCGTCCTGACTTGCGTCGGAACATTGCTTACGTCCTGACCCAACGTCGCAACGTTTCTTACGTCCTGACCCAACGTCGCGTTCTCCCCACGTCCAGACTACCCCAGATTCTCCCTCTCATCGCCTCTTGCTCCTGATCGTGCTCGCTCCGCGTCGCTTCTTCTCTGCGTCCTGACGTATCCCGCCCCTCATCCCCGCTCGAGTACTCTCAACCTGAATTAATTCGCTGCTTCCTCAGACGTCGGTCTGCTGGCGCCTGGGGCAGCAGCACTTTTTTTTTCACATCTCACATCTCACATCACATGTATCACGTAACACGCCTCACTGGTCTGGCGAACTCATGATGTGGGTTTAAAGTCGCTTCTATATCTTCTATATACAGTATCAAGATCATGTATGATTCTCCCGCATAGCCGAGTCCTGATTCTCTCATCAAGATTCTTTAATAAATCTCATTAAATGTTCTCAAATCAATCCGGCTATTTATAAGCCAGCGCCGGTCCTCCTCCTGGATCAGATGCGCCAGACCGAGGATTGTCCCTATATCTACTATTGTAAACCCTCGTGGGTCCTCCCTCATCTGCACTGTAACAAGGCCATGTTGATCTGATAGGCGCCCTGAGTTGACTGGGGTCAGTATCTGAACACCGGCGACCCGACGCACAGTATCGTCGGATCTGTAGTCCCTGATTTTTAAGAGGGCAACTAGCTTTGCCGGCAGACGACCCCTCAGCGCACCATACATTTCTTCCGTACCTGCTTGTACCCAAACCCAATCATTGCGACTGCCCTGGTTTCTAAAGTGTAGATCGCCGGTGGATCGTGCACGGTGGATCTCGTAAACATCGGCTTCTTGCAAAGCAAGAACCGGGATTTCACGTTGTGTGAGTAGCTCAACCGGGAGTGATCGAAGTATCGCATGGTCCTCAGGAAGACGGTGCGCTGCAGGCAGGTTATGTCTGCTATATCGGATCAATTCACGATATACAATCTCGCGTGAGACTCCCGAGATCCGGCTAAAATCCACCACGTTGGACACATCTTCCCGACTTCCCTGCAGGACCCTCCTGGGGACAACCGGCGCTGCTGCGGTAACGGTGCTGGCCGGCCTGTCTAAATCATGCAAGACATCACCTGAGACATCGGCGTCGCGACATTTTAGAGATTCAAGGTTCAACAGTCGCATTCTGATGGCATGTTGACCACCGTAGCTGTGGACGATCTGGCGCACTGCATCATTTTTGTTCGATTGGCGCCATCCGTCTTTGATTTGCGTCTTGTGCGCGAGCTCTCCGATCTCCGTGGAATACATCGGAATGTTGCCAAACTGGCGTATATGGTCACAAAAGTGGCGTAGTAGATGCATCTTGATAAAGTTGAAATGCGATTCGCCACGGACCAAGTCCAGACAGAGGTCGTTTTCTTCTTGACGATTGTCGTCGCGTATCCGGCGCCGTAGGGATGGGGCCACTCGCTCAATCACCAGGGCTCTCTGACGTCGAATCTCCTTTCGTTGCTTGTCAACCTTGTCCTGTGTGCGTTTTGTTACTCGAAATTCTAAGAAGATATCTTTTAGCTTATGAAACTGGTCCAGATAATCTTCCATGTAGGCTATGGTGTCAGACGTGTGGCTTCGGTATTGCGCCATCATATTGAAGTCGACCAGTGCCCTGACGCATCCGAGAGCACGTTTGAAAGGGATTACTTGTGCACCTCCAGGCTGGCGGAGTGCCACGGCGAGAACTCCCAAAATACAGCGCCCCAGATTCCTCATCTCTTTCCCTTGCCACTGCGTAACTTCACGGTAGGCTTTTTTGGGGACCAAGAATCCCGGGTATGGCGGTAATGCCTTCCAAACGTCGTCGAAAGCCTGCAGTCGCCCATGTTTCTTCAGAAAGCCTTCGATCCAGTCCATCATGTGCTTGAATAGCCCGAGATAAATGGTATGGAGCATGTCTGGCTTGTACAGATCAGACGCCGAAACCCGGTCGAGGCGGTGAAAAATATTTTGGCCGATACCAAGATTGTCACACATGATGTGGTCGTCGTCGGACTCCGAGCCTGAGTTCTGATTTTCAGGTTTGTATCGTTGGTATCTTGCGTAATCTCTGGTTCGATGGCTTCTGGCATTTGTTCCTAATTCGTGGGTAGGCACCTCGCATTTAGGACAGGCGTTCGTCTTTAACCCGTGTAGTGCCACGTTTTCCATATGGTCGGCGATCCACGCGGAGAGAATTGGAAAGCACTGTCGAACCTTGCCGTCGGCGCAGTCAATGGCGATGCCGGTATGCGCCACGTCCTGTAGGGGCGCGAAGATGAGTTCGAATACATCTTGTAGGGTGTCAGCGTTGATTTTCCTCTGACGTTGGTCGGCTTTGGAGGACTTTGAGAGTTTGGGAGGAATGGGCAATAAGGCGAGAAGCAGAACAGCCATTGAACCTGGGCTGTTGCGCCTGGCCGATGGAAGATTTCCGATCGTAATATAGACAGGCCACGCTTTCTTGTCACCCGAGAAGTTGGTGAGGTTCGTCTGATCCGACATCCCAATTATTGGAATAACAGTAGCACCAGGTGGAAGCGTCTCCTATAATCAGTCAGCGAACGTCCCAGCAGAAGCGGATGGGTTGCTATACCTGGACGTCCCACCACCAATCCGCCGTATGCATTTCTGCATATATTCTCTGCCCGGTGGAGTCATATTCATGCCGTGGCGCGTAGACCAAGTCGTCTCGGTATGCGATCTGGCGAAGGAGATATCTAACACAACCTAGTGCGTTGCGGTAAAAAAATGGCAAAGTTCTTTGGCCATCCTCAACCTGTCCTTCGAACCATTGCAGATATTGACTGTACGGATCCAGTAACCGGAGATGGTTCTCCAGCGTGTGCATGGAGCTATACCCGACTGATTCAGCATCTCCTAGGCCACTCGAGAAGTATTGATTGATTCTTGATTTGGATACTTTTCCCTCAATGAACCAGGATGCCAGTTTGAAACCTTGTTCGCTATTGAATGGTGCCCATGGGTCGTCGCACAGGTTGCTGTATTCATGCTCAAAACCGTCGACGTCTCCGATTACTTGCCCGGCGCCTTCATAATGAATCTGTTTGCCGGCGGAGGGTGACGTAGCGTCATCGAATACTTCAGTATCAGACTCGTATGCAATGTCTCGACAAAATTCGTCAGGCTCCGATCCAGCAGGGCCTGGATCGGATTCACAGTCGGAATCCTGGCGCTCGCTCGCGTCTGGGTTGTGCGATACGCTTGATTCCATATTGATATATTGTACGGTTGACGCGAGGACAATGTCCAGACCTGCGTGCGCAGTTCGCAGGTGCTTCTCATATGCACCAGACCGGGTGTATTTTCGGCGGCAGAATGGACATTTGCTAGGCATGGTTCAAGTTGGACTTTGCTCCGTTGATCCCTCGGGCTCCGTGTAGATTCGAGGGTGCAGCTATGTCGAGTGTTGACACCAACGCGTATTGATCGCATGTAGGGCCAAGGGGCGCGCATGCGATAATCATGATCTAGTCGTTGATAGAGTTAGCGTAGGCGTCACGTGGTATCAGCTGTGGTTTCTTTCAACAAATGAGACGACAAATATTATGTTCCCGCCCGAATGCGTTTATCATGTTTCATTTATTCAAGTTGAATCAGACAATGGAAGAGTCCTGTCATAGAGCGTCAGATTCGCGTTTTCTTATCAAATCATGAAACGAATTCATCATTCTTTCAAATCACCTAGAGGATCTGGGAGTTTGATATATAAAGTGAATTGATCACGATACTAGATGGGCTTCATACCAAGTATCATCTCACACTCAGAACCTCCACAACAGCCACCGTTATCACATCACAAGTATCCCTAAATACTGCCATTTATATACACCAAGAATCCACGGATATGGCGCAGAATAACAACATTGTAGGGTACGCCCTCATGCCGGCCGGAGGTGCGCAGCAGGCGCCGCCCGCGGGTCAGACCTATCACCTTCCGCCTTTTACTCTCGTTGGGGAGTATTCTCATCGACGCCCCGATCGTCGATTGATTAACGATCATAAGTTGAGCATGGGCATCCCCCATCACCCCAAAAACAAGCCCCCCCCCGTATACGTTTGTTGGCGGGATGCTGTCAAAGATCAGATGTTAGCAAGGGGCTATATTTCAGATAATTGGCACTTCCCAGACGCCGAATTCCAGCAAATCGTGGCAGGCATGAGGAGATTGAAACCTGCGTGCGATGAACTCGCCACTGCGTCAGCAGCCAATAACATGGCTAGTATGCAGGAGATCGATGAGGCAGTTCTTCAATTGGTTAAGGACTGTGGGAAGAAGTTGACCAAGACCATTGAGACCAATAACCACGTGCCTCCACCCGGCCCGGGCGTCCCCCCTGCGCAAGTCATTCTGAACCCAATATTACTACCTCTCAACGCACCACCTCAGTGCCAGTGGAGTATTGCAACAGCTGTACCGAACGCTGGCCCAGTTGTCCAAAATGCTCCACAGGCCAATGCTCCTGGGCCAGCCCAAAACGTACCTGCTCCCCCGGCGAATCCCCAAGCGCAGAACAATCCCCCACCGCCAGGCCCGGCGATCCCCCAAGCTCAGAACAATGGTCCCGGGCCGGTAATTATTCCTGCGCAAATCCAAGCGGCTCCCCTAATGGGCATTCTCGGTATGCCACTGGGGATGCAACATGCTCCCCCGGCGAATCCCCAAGCGCAGAACAATCCCCCACCCCCAGGCCCGGCGATCCCCCAAGCTCAGAACAATCCTCCCGGCGCAGCGAATCCCCAAGCGCAGAACAACCCCCCACCCGCAGGCCCGGCGAATCTCCAAGGTCAGAACAATCCCCCACCCCCAGGCCCGGCGATCCCCCAAGCTCAGAACAATCCTCCCGGCGCAGCGAATCCCCAAGCGCAGAACAACCCCCCACCCGCAGGCCCGGCGAATCTCCAAGCTCAGAACAATCCTCCACCCCCAGGCCCGGCGAATCCCCGAGCTCGGAATGTTCTGCGCTTGGGGCCGAAATATCGGCACCCACCGGCGAATATTTCTGCAATAAACCATCTGGCTCTCCCAATGTTTATCCCTGGTACGCCAGTGCGGGTCCAACATGCTCCGGCGAATGTCCAAGCTCCGAACAATCCTGCCGGCGCAGCGGATCTCCAAGCTCCGAATAATCCTGCCGGCGCAGCGAATCTCCAAGCTCCGAACAATCCTGCCGGCGCAGCGAATCCCCAAGCTCCGAACAATCCTGCCATCCAGGTAGTTATTCCTGCGCGAATCCAAGCGGTTCCCCCAATGGGCATTCTAGGTACCCCACTAGGGATGCAAGATGCTCCTCCGGCGGATATCCCGGGAGCTGCGGCACTGATCGTGGAGGATCCGGGGTTTGAATACCTTGGCATGGCACGACGAGTACCTCGCGCAGTGTCTGATCTGTCCCAAATTAGTGAGTTTTTTCGCAACAATTCGGATGTGTTTTTTTTTAACTTACTGACTTAGGATATATAGATTGGAGCGCTATGCTTGGACGTCCACGTGCTGTTCGTATTGTTTGGGTCCGTAATTCGGCCGATATCGACGCACCACAACCAAATTATCGCCTTCTCCATTGGCGCAATCCTCATATCAATGGGGTAGGTTTTGCTGAGTTAAATGCCTATGACATACGCGGACTGTCAGCGATTATTTCGAGAACTGTGCCACACAACGCGATTCGCTACATACTTGGCGCGACTGGTGAAGGCCGCAAAGAGCTGTGTCTTCATCCCGCGTTCCCGTTATCTTATATAAATTACGTCTTCATCGAGAATGATGAAGACGTAAGGGCCTGGCTGCTGTCGAATCCGGTTCTCGAGGATCCATTGGATCTGTTGGTCTATTGTCATCGCCGATATACTGCGGACAGGGTACCCACTCCGCCCTTGAGAAGGCACAACTATCTTCCTGAAAATGCCATCGCCGATTGGGCACCGAAAGCAGGGGCACGTACTGGCATTCAAGCCCCACGAAAGGAAGTGAGACCTGACCCCGGCCCAGCCAATGCTGGAGGTAACAAGGCAAATGACTCTCCCCTTTTTCTCCCGGTATCTAGCAGTTCATCATCTGATGTCTCCGACGCTGGCGAGGGATGTGAAGCAATCATCGGAACATCACCATCCCCGGTTGCCGATCCCACCGAATCCCCCCATTTTCGTATACCCCTGACTATTTAATCACCATCCCAGATGAATACCCACTATGAGTGGGACCTGGGGGGCCGCGGGGGTGAGACTCCGGATGTCAAGGTATGGAAGCGTGGAGCTCCATCCTATTCGGAAGATTGGGAGCATTGGAATAAGAATTTGCGTCAAGCTTCAAATGTTCGCGAGTGGTTGAATGCAACAGAGGACCGGAAGCGTCGGGCACAGTTCGATGACGAAAAAGGTGACGAAGACGCCAGTCCAGTTAAGAGATTGCGTTTGACATTGTCCGCAGAGTGTCGTGGATCGGAGTGTGGTCAATCTGACGGCGCGTCGTTTGTATGCTAAGTCTTCTAAGACCTATATTAGTGATTTCAATTTCTGTTCAATAGATTTCATAGAGTAGTACTTAAGAGTTTTGGAATTGCGTTTAGATCTTGCTTCGATGAGTTCCTTCGTCTGGGTTGGCACATGGCGTAGTATGATAGCTTGTGGTATTGTGTTCAGGTTCAGGCTGGGAGCTAGGGTCTTGGCGCATGCATACTTGTGAGGCTTAAAACACTATCGCAGGGGGTGCTGCAAATCACCCGTGACAATCAAGAGTCAGTACTTTTTATGATCTTTCGACAACCTAAGATCTATATCTTTATCCGCCGTCATTGGCAAAGTGCCTTCGTTATCTATCCCACGATACAGTATCCAAGCCATACAGATCCAGATCTACATCACCACGTCGTGGTACACCCTAAGTCGCATTCCCTACTTGTACGTCCCCTAGGGCTCACCGCTGGCGAAATGTACAGCGTCGGTGAAATCTATATAAAGACCCCTCCGACCCCTCTCTCGCTCCACGCTCCGCGCCCTCTACACCTCCAGTCATTGAAATTACAACTCCACGTCGTTCAGTGCACGATCCCCCCTCGCCCCCTAACTTCCTCTGCCTTTCAGGCTTCGCGTCCCTGATCCCCCATCATTA
>Ga0307517_10009389_pt1 | contig 13855 bp, 10 predicted proteins | sample 23_EM_MG_FD_194515 | JGI IMG/M metagenome (GOLD analysis project Ga0307517, IMG submission 194515) | Populus trichocarpa ectomycorrhiza microbial communities from riparian zone in the Pacific Northwest, United States - 23_EM | ecosystem: Host-associated > Plants > Roots > Unclassified | place...
TGATCTGCCGGCACCTGGAGGTCGAAGAGCAAGGCCGTCTGCATTTGTTTCCATAATGGCCGGGGGATCAGGCGTCTTCCGATGCTGGAACTTTCATCCTCGATCCATATCCTCTTGCTGCGGTCCATGCCGTATAACTGGCGGGCCAACTCATTTTCGAACTGTTCCTGCGTTGGCTGCACCAGCCTGTTCAAAGTGCCATAGGTAGAGCCCTGGTGCTGCGCGAGCTCTTCCAGGTCGATCACCTGTTCACCCATCGCCTTAAGTTGGGAGAGTATCCTTGTTTTGCCGGAGCCGGTCATGCCTCCGACTACGCTCAACGGATAGACTTCTTCGAATTGCCGCAGCGCCCATCGACGGAAATGTTTGTACCCTCCTTCCAGCAGATAGACATCAAACCCATATAGATCCAACGCCCAGGCCATCGCCCCGCTGCGCATGCCACCCCGCCAGCAATGTACCGCTATTTTCTTCTCAGGCGCGATGGCAAGGGCCTGCCGGATAAATCCCGACCATTTTGATCCGGTCAGATCGAATCCCAGCAGGATCGCCGCTTCTTTCCCGGCTTGTTTATAGGTAGTTCCCACCTGGACCCGCTCCTCGTTGCTGAACAAGGGGATATTGAACGCGCCGGGTAGATGCCCCTGTTCGAATTCTGCGGGCGCACGCACATCCGCGAATGGAACAGGGTCCGACATTTTTAAAAGGTCATGAATGGAGGTCCGGCGGATCATTTTTTTTCGATTGATGAAAAATGGCAGTTTAATAACTGCCATCCGCCGGTAAATATAAATTATTATTTTTCGTTTGGCCTTCTAAAACCGATCCGGGGCCGCGGTTCCTGTGGAGGATGCAGCAGTTTTTTTAGATATTCAAAGATGAGCCGTATCTCTTGGTCATGCTTTTGGAGCTTGCCGCCTTGTTTGATCATTTTCTTTTCCATCCGCTCCAGCTTGATTAAAATATCCTTATGCGCTATCAACAGTTCACGCATACGGGTAAAGATCCTGATAATCTGGATATTGACTTCTATAGCCGTTTCGCTGTTTAATACGCTGGATAACTGTGCTACGCCTTGTTCAGTAAATGCTAATGGAGATTTACGAAGTCCCATCCTTACCTTATTGGATGTCACAATTTGTGATTTCCATTCCTCTAACTCTTTGGCTGATAATTGGAACATAAAATCGTCCGGGAATCTTTTTTCATTACGCCTTACAGCTTGGTTCAGCACTCTTGTTTCTACCCCGTATAGTTCAGCCAGATCCCTATCTAACATGATCTTCTTACCTCTTATGAGATAGATCTTACTCATTATAGCCTCATCTGCCAAAACAATTGCCTTGGTTGCCTTTTCCATAAAATTAGGTTTAGAGGTACAAAATTATTTATTTCATTATTTAAAGGAGAAACTTTTTCGCGTCTTTCTCTAAATGATATAGCCTGTGGTTTAATGGATTTAGGTAAAGACCTTAGGACAGAAATTGTTTCGCATAGGAAAATTTGGGAGAAACGCTATAAATTCTACCAAGATATTTATTCAGACGTTACTGGAATTGATTATGCTCTGAAGGACTTGGTAAAAAGGCAAACGGACGATAGTACAAGAATCATACTTCCTCCAGCGAAGGTGAAATACTTGGAAATTGATGAGCTTCAATATAAAAAATAAGCTGGCCCATTAATAACTCAAAATAGTGATATGTATTGATCATAACTTGAGCCAACAAATAAGAAATATAAGTCAGGAGTTAATCTTACAAATCTAAGGTCACATCATTCTGATCTCAAACTCTTTATAGGATTAACAATTGCTGCTTTTACAGACTCATAACTCACCGTTATCCATGCTATCGCTAATGACCCTAACGAGGCTATCAGAAAAATAGACCAACCAACATTTACACGGTAAGCGAAACCGCTGAGCCACTTATTGGTGGCAAACCATGCAACGGGTATCGCAATTACAATGGCAATTAATATTAGTTTTGTAAACCCTGTTGATAGCAAATACACCACATTGAAAACGGATGCTCCAAGCACTTTCCTTACGCCTATTTCTCTGGTGCGTTGCTCAGCCATAAATGCAGACAGGCCATACAAACCCATACAGGAAATAAAAATGGCTATCATCGCAAATACATTGAACAGGCTGCCCATTTGTTGCTCGCCCTTATACAAGTTATTAATGTCCTGGTCGACAAAACCGTAGGAGAAAGGGAAAGCAGGATTAAGCCGTTTGCTTATTTTCTCCAATGCCTGGATGGTGGCTTCTGTTTTTCCGGGTTGGGTACGCACGATCACAATTCCTTCATTCCATCTATTGAACGCAAGTATCATTGGCTCAATGGCTGTTTGCGCCGGTTTATAATTAAAATCTTTTACTACTCCTACTATGATTCCTTTGTTGCCCTGAAACGTAAGCGATTTACCAATTGCAGTTGCCGGGGTCATCCCCATGATCTTTGCCGCTTTTTCATTGATCACATAATTACCCGAGTCGGCAAATTCAGTGGCAGACAAAGCCCTTCCGCCTGCCATCTTCATTTGCAGGACATCGAAGAAACCATCATTCACCCATGCTTTTGTAAACCAGATTTTTCTATCCGCCACGGTGCTTCCATCCCATTCTACCCCGTAAGTGTCGCTGGACAAATTGGATATCGGGTCGGAGATAGTAGTAAAGTTTGCAGTAAGCGGGTTTGTTTTGAGCTCCGCTTTCAATGTCTTTTGCTTATCTCCCATTTCGCCGGTCATCTGCATATAAAGCAGGTTCGATTTATTAAACCCAATGTCCCTGTTCTTGATATAATTCAACTGTCTGTATACTACGGCTGTGCCTGCGAGTAACACTATCGAAACAAAAAATTGCACTACCACTAACCCGTTCCGGAAATATAGATTGCCCCCCACCATTTTCATGTTTCCCTTTAGCACTTGCACGGGCTTAAAACCAGATAGGAACAAAGCAGGATAACTGCCGGAAATAAGCCCGGTAACCAATGCGATGCCGAGCAGCAATGCTATTAATCTTCCATCCAATAATTGTATAGAAAGTTCCTTGCCCGCCAGGGTACTAAAAACAGGCAGCAATAGATACACAATACCAATCGCAATCAACAATGCAATAAAAGAAATGATTAATGATTCGCCGAGGAATTGACCGATAAGTTGCATGCGGCCCGCTCCAACAACCTTGCGTAGTCCTACTTCTTTTGCCCGGCGCGCAGATCTTGCTGTGGCGAGATTCATAAAGTTGATACAGGCTACTGCCAGAATAAACAACGCCACTACAAAAAATATGTTTACATACTGGATATTACCCTGGCCGGGCAAATTAGACCGGTAATCAGAGCGCAAATGAATATCAGCTAAAGGCTGCAGTTTGATATCAGGCGCATTCTCTTTTATATGTTCTCCAACAATTTTATTTACCTGCCTGCTAATCCCCGCTAAGGCAGCTGGCGTGGCCTTGAAATTTTCATCGAGTTGTATATAATCATAGAAATCATAACTAGCCCAAATGTTATCCTTCAAACGCCAATCTGTCTGCGCAATGGCAGACATCGGCATAATAAGATCAAATTGCAAATGCGAGTTGGCCGGAATATTTTTGAGCACGCCTGTAACCACCACATTGTCTTTGTTGTCCCTTTTTAAGATTTTCCCCACCGCATCTTCATTGCCAAAATATTTCTTCGCCACATCCTCCGTAATTAAAACGGCATCAGGCCGTGTCAATGCGGTTTCGGCATTTCCTTTTATTAAAGGGAATGTAAATACCTGCAACAAAGTAGAATCAGCATAAAAGACGGCTTTTTCTTCAAACCTTTTTGTACCCGTTTCAAAAATGGTTGTAGTGGGCTGGCTAAAGCGGACAAAGTTCTTTATTGCGGGAATTTTTGCCTTCAGCTCGGGGACCATGGGGCCGGAATTTGTTCCACCACCAGCAGTAAGGCGGTAAATAGTACCGGCGTTCTTATGGAATTTGTCGTAACTCAGCTCATTCTGTACCCACAACAAAATGAAAATGCTGCAGGCCATACCAATGGCCAGCCCTGCAATATTGATGGTAGCAAAAGACTTGTGCCGAACGATGTTTCTGAAAGCGATCTTGAAATAGTTTCTTAACATGCTGTTTTATTTGGTTTCCTTACTCATAATAAGGTTATCCAAAGAAATGCCGAATTATAGTTTGTTGTTAATTATATTATTATAAATATTGTATTTATTTAAACTGTACGTATATGGTACCGAGTCTGTTCAATTCCCTCCCGATCCGTACACTCTCCCTCACCAGCACTTCGAAATCCTCTCTTGTGCTCCGGTGATTGGTGATAGCGACCCTTATGGCATACTGGCCGTTCAGTAGCGTATAGGAAGGGGTGGCGATCCCTTCTTCGTGCAGACGCATGAGGATCTCTTTATTGAGAGCATTCAGTTCCTGGTCATTCAACTCCTTACCGCTCATCTTGCCGGGATTGAAGCGATAGCAAACGATATTCAATGGAATGCCGGCTACCAGTTCCAGCTCCCCGCTTTCTTCTACCAGTCTGCCCAGGTATTGGGCCTGGTCCAGGTTCTGTCGCACCATCCGGGCGTATTTATCGATGCCCTGTTCCTTCAGCAGCATCCAGACCTTCAGGGCTTTGAAACCACGGGACAGTTCCATACCATAGTTGGAGAAAGGTTCGGGCCCTGCCGACAGGCCTCTTTCGTGGGCGGCGAGATAATTTACGGGTGAACTAAAAGTGGTCTTGTGACCGGCGCCGTCCCGGATCAGCACGCAACCTACTTCATAATTCATATAGAGCCACTTGTGAAAATCGAAACTCAGGCTATCGGCCAACTCCAATCCTTTCAGCCTTTCATCGAATTCCGGCAATAATTTGGGGATCGCGCCAAATGCGCCGTCGATATGGAACCAAAGCTTCTCGCTGCGGGCGATCTCCGCCAGTCCGGCCAGATCGTCGATAGCTCCCGTATTGACGGTGCCTGCGTTGCCCACGAGGCAGAAGGGCAGAAAGCCCGCCGCCCGGTCTTCCCGGATCATTTGCTGCAATAGGTCCAGCCGCACCCGGTAATCCGCATCCACCGGCACTTTTCGAAAGTGATCTCCGCCGATCCCGATGGCTTCGACGCCTTTTACTACACAATTATGCGTTTCGGAAGAGCCGTAGAGGACCAGCTGCCCTTCCGCGGCCCGTAAGCCTTTTTGTTTGATCTGTGCATGAAAATAATTTCTGGCTACGACCAGGGCCGTGATATTGGCCATGGAAGCGCCGCTGGTGAGAATGCCGCCGGCCGTGGAAGGAAAACCGAAGATCTCCTTGCTCCAGGCCAATACCTGGCGTTCCACATAGACAGGAGCGTGGTTGCCGATCGCAAGATTAGGATTCATGCCGCTGGCCAGCATATCGGCCAACATACCGAAAGGCGTACCGCCTCCTTCCACCCAGGACCAGAATCTTGGGTGCACATTACCCTTATTATACGGCAGCACCTGCTGCACAAAATCATCATATACCGATGCCGCAGCCCGGGGCTGACGGGGCAGGGGATCCTCTTGCAACGATTGTAGCACGGGCTCCGGGATCTTTTTCCAGGCCGGCCGATCACCGATCGTTTGCAGATAGGTGATCATGTCCTCTACCATCTGGTGTCCTAACTCGCGGAACTCTTCCCAATTCGCGGGATCGAGTGATTCTTCGGCGACGATATTTTTTGCTGTCTGCGTGCTCATGAAAAGTAGATTAATGATTAGAAAGTGCGAAATCAACCGCTGCTCCTGCATGGATGAGGGTCGTGTCGAATAAGGGCGCGGCAGGATAATCCTCCTGCTGGATCAGCAAAGGGATTTCCGTACATCCTAAAATAATGCCCTCGGCGCCCTGTTCCATTAGCTTGTCGAGAAGGCGGATGAATTTTTCCTTGGTCTCTTTCTTTAGGACCCCCTTGCTCAGTTCATGAAAGATGGAAGAGTGGATGAGGTCCCTGCCTTCTGCATCGGGAACGATCGATTCGATCCCCTGCTTCAGCAAACGGTCTTTATAAAAATCGTGCTCCATCGTGATCCGGGTTCCCAACAGACCAACTTTTTTCAACCCCTTGCTTTTGATGGCCCTGGCGGTCTCATCGATGACATGTATCAGCGGAACACCGATCGCGGCCTGCACTTCCTCCGCCATCTTATGCTTTGTGTTGGCGCAGAGCAGGATGCAGTCGGCCCCGGCATTCTCCAGGTTACGGGCGATGGTGGCCAGCTTTCCTGCCATGGCCTTCCAGTCCGTGTTGTCGGAAGGCTTGAACTCTTCGTGGTTAACGGAATACAATAATATCTTCCCGGAATTCATGCCGCCCAGCTTCTCATAGATGAGCTGATTGATAATGCGGTAATATTCAACGGTGGACACCCAACTGGTGCCCCCGATAAGGCCAATTGTTTTCATGCCCCAAATTTCAGGAATCTATTTCATATAAAACAGATGCAGATTTGTTATTTTTGACTGTATCAGATTTACGGCGGTCCCTGGGCCGGAAACATTTTCCGGGTGGATCTCCCGCAGCTAAAACTTATTCCGATGCCGGTTAAAAAATTCGATAAAGAAGATCATCTCTACCTGCAGGTCGCCGATGGACTGGAGAAAATGATCGGGGAGGAGATCCTGAAGATCGGTGACAAGCTGCCTTCAGTGCGTGTGCTCAGCGAGGAGTATGGCATCAGCATGGGCACGGCCTTCCAGGCTTATTATCATCTGGAAGGGAAGGGACTGATCGAAGCCCGGTCCAGGTCAGGCTATTATGTGCGCTTCAATCTCCGAAGGATGCCGGGCCTGCCACGGATCTCGGACACAGAAGGGGTCGCCAGCGAAGTCAGCGTACAGGATATGATCGCGACGGTCTTTAACAATATATCCTCCGATGATCTCAATAATTTTTCGATCGCCTCTCCCCCGATCGAATTGTTGCCGGCATCCAAGCTCAATAAGATGTTGATCCATGCCATACGTTCTTCCAAACATCATGGCATCCAGTATGAGCATATCCAGGGCAACGCCGAGCTGCGCCGTCAGTTGGCCAAGCTGGCTTTCAATTGGGGAGGAAAATTCTCCGAAGAAGATATCATAGTGACGGCAGGATGTTCCGAGGCATTGGTCATGTGTCTGCGGGCCGTAACCAGGCCGGGCGATACGGTGGCGATCGAGAATCCCACCTATTTCGGCATCTTCCAGTTGATCGAGAGCCTGGGCCTGAAAGTATTGGAGATCCCTGCCGACCCGGTTACGGGCGTGGATCCCGGGCAACTGGAAAAAGCTATCGAAAAGACGCCGGTCAGCGCCTGCCTCTTCATCCCGAATTTCAGCACGCCCCTGGGCAGCTGCATGCCGGACGAAAAAAAGAAAGCCCTCGTGGAATTGGTCACCCGCAGGCAGATACCCCTCATCGAAGACGATATTTATGGCGAGATGTATTTTGGCCGTCATCGTCCGAAGACCTGCAAATCCTTTGATAAGGAAGGCTGGGTCATGCAATGCAGCTCCATCTCCAAATCCCTGGCTCCCGGCTACCGCGTCGGCTGGATCATTCCCGGCCGGTTCTTTTCGCAGGTGCTGCGGTTGAAATTAACCTTTACGGTCACCGGTACGACGATCACGCAGACGGCGATCGCCCATTTCCTGAGCCAGGGACGTTATGAATACCACTTGAAAAAATTGCGCAAGGCATTGCATACCCAATCCCTTCGCTACCTGCAGGGCATCATGCAGTATTTCCCGGAGAATACGAAGGTCTCGCGTCCCCAGGGCGGCTTCGTCCTCTGGCTGGAACTGGATAAGAAGCTGAACGCCTACAGCCTCTACAAAGAAGCCCTCCGCCATCAGATCAGCGTCGCCCCCGGTCAGCTCTTCTCCGCGCAAAAACAATTCGGCAACTGCCTGCGCATCAGCTACGCCCGTCCCTGGGATAAGGAAGTGGAAGAAGGGCTGAAGACATTAGGAAGACTGATTAAAAAAATGATCTGAACGAATGTAAGCCAACACTTCGTATTGATATGACCTTGAGCGAAGGGTTGGTCTTTTTCGCCAGTTCTTCTAAAGCCTATCCGTTGCCGGTTAACTTGCTCAGGGGTAGTTAGTAGCTCCTTGAGTGCAGCAAAGATCATTTGAATATCTTTACTATTTTGTCCTACCTGCTTTTCCAACTGTTCAAGTTTCAGCAAAATATCCTTATGCGTTAGCAAAAGTTCACGGAGCTTTGTAAATATTCGGATAATGCGAATATTTACTTCTATAGCTATATCGCTGCTCAAAACGCCAGACAGCATAGCTACTCCCTGCTCTGTAAATGCATATGGCATTTTTCTTGTTCCTCCCCAACTTGATATTCCATTTTGGAAGATCAAGTTATTAAACTCGTCTTCTGACAACTGGAACATAAAATCATTTGGAAAACGCTTTTCATTTCGCTTAACTGCTTTATTCAAATTGCCTGTAGTGACATTATATAATTCAGCTAGATCTTTATCAAGCATCACCTTTTTCCCTCTTACAAAATAAATTTTATTGATGATTATTTCGTCTGGTACTGCTATTAATTTTTGCCATAGGATTAGTTTAAGGTTACCTATTTTGTATACAATCGGCAAAACTATTTATTTAACGATTTAAAACGAATGGAACTTTTTCACATCCCGAGCAAGCCATCCAGATAAAAATAGCCTGCACACCCCCTACCGCTCCGGCGCACACCCCGGCAACCCCTTCCCCGCAAAGGAAAAAGGCAGGAGGCTCAATCGTTTCACCTGACTGTCTCCCTCCCGGATCCGCAGGAACTGATCGGCCACGAGGTGCGTGAACACCTGCTTCGTTCCACTCCCCGGCCACCGGATCTCCAGGCTATCCACAGTAAGGGCCGTACCCATTCCCAAATGCTGACGCAAGGGATTTGCGCCAAAACTGCCGCCGGAATTCACATCGGCATAGACATGCCGCTCCACGCCGTCCTCCTTAAAAGAGATCTTGATGCGGGCGCCGATCGCGGGCCGGTTGCTTTTAACACCTTCCAGCTCGACGGATAGCCAGTGGTTCGTACTTTGTCCGGGATTGATATAGAGCAGGTTCTGGTAGGCATCCCCGATATAGGCGCCGCCCATATCGATATAAATATCCTCATCCCCGTCATTGTCGATATCGGCGAAGGCAACGCCATGCCCTTTCTGCAGGTTGCCCACCCGGCCGGAGCTGGTGACATCCGCGAAGCGCTTGCCCCCGATATTTTTGAACAGCTTATTCGGGACCAGGGACTGATAGGAGGGATTGCCCGTGCCGAAATACATGTCCGGATAGCCGTCATTATCGATATCCCCGAAATTACAGCCCATGGAGAAGACCACTTTGTTCAACCCCATTGCTTCGGAGACATCGGTGAACGTACCATCATGGTTATTCCGGAATAAGATAGTGCGACCGGCCTTCTCATCGATAGGCTGATGCAGGGCTTCTGCAGCCGCATAGACGGACAGGGAGCCTTTGAAATTATAATTGTTGACGACAATATCCGACCAGCCGTCATTGTCGAAATCCCAGAACCAGGTGCCGAAACCAGGCTCATGGTTGGCTTTTATTCCCGCCTGGTCGGCTACATCCGTGAAATGAACGACCCCGTTACGCAATCCGTCATTGCGCAGCAATCTTTTTTCACCCGTGAGGGCCGACACGAAAATATCCGGCCAGCCGTCATTATTGTAATCGCCGGAATTCACGCCTTTCACAAAATCATAAATGGCGCAATCGGCCCGCACGGCCATTTCCGTAAAGGTCCCATTCTTGTTATTGATATAGAGCTGGCAGGGGAAAAGATTGGGGTCCTTGCTTTCAGTGCCGATGAACACGTCCAGCCATCCGTCATTATTGAAATCGGCCCAGGTGGCTGTCTGGGTAGGATGGAAAGCGAGCAGGCCGCTCTGCTTCGTGACGTCGGTGAAACTGCCATCCCCGTTATTTTTAAGGAGAGATACGGGCTCCCTGCCATAATTCCCTTTCCAGGCGCCGCGCAGGACGAAGATATCCTTCAGGCCATCGTTATTATAATCCGTCTGCATGATATTCAATCCTCCCGTCAGTTCACTTAGCCCGGACAAGGCCGAAAGATTGGTAAAGGTCCCATTCCCGTTGTTCCGGCAATAATGCATCCCCTCTGTCAGGCCCCAGCCGGACGTGACGATATCCAGGTTACCGTCGTTATTGAAATCATCGATGATGCTGCCTCCCGCCATATTATTAATATCCACCCCGGTGCTCACGGCCATCTCTGTGAACGGTTTTATCTTAAGCCCGCTGTCGGTATCCAACCCTTTCAACAGGTAGTCAGGCGGCACGCCCCCCGGATATTCCCCGATGGTCATATAAGCTATATTCAGCAGCCACCTCGATTCCAGGTCGGAGGGGTTTGCCTGCAGGAGAGATTGATAGATCGCGATCGCCTTCTCGGAACCAGTTTTCTTCACATGGACGCCGTTGCCGCTGATGGGAAATACACAGGATTCCGCGCTATGGGAATAAATGCAATTGGACCGTTCCCCGATCCGTAGCCAGGCGATGGCCAGGGTCTTCATTACGGAAGTATGGGTGGAGGCGGCAACGGGAGAATTGATGTCCATATGGTCCTCCAGGGGTTGCAGGAGACGGATAGCCTCCTGTTCCCTGCCTAACTGGAGCAGCGCGCCGGCCTTGTATAAGGTCGCATAGTCACGCTGATAGCTACTCTTGGATACCTCCAGGACAGAGTCGCAAAATTTTACGCCGGCTTCGGGATAAAAGGAATTTTGAACGACGGACTCGCTGAGATTAATGGAGCTTAGCAGCTCGGCCATCTCCTTATTGGAAGAGGTAGAGATAGTGCTGCATCCCATATAGAGAAGGCTGACTGCCATAAGGACGGCAGGCGCCAATAAATTGACTTTCATATGAAAAATTTGCTGGATGACGAACGCGAGCGGGGCATTCAGGAAGGAATGCCCTTACTCATTGACCATAGATAATAAAGATGATCAGGCCAGCTTGGGAGGTCTCGGGGGGAAGTCGGTGTGCCCCCTGGTCAGGTCGGGAAGGATAAAAAGACTATGCTGTGTCGTGAGTAAGCAGGATTGCTGAAGGATCGTCCAGTGTGTATTTTCTTCGTATTCACTCAGGGACATATTCTTTGCCGGGGAAGGGCTGTTCTCTTTCTTTCCGGAAGGACTAAGATCGTTATAGTGGCTGGCAAAATCGGCGGAAGCTTTCACCAGCTTCATCTTTTTATAGTAAGGCAGGCATAATAAGACCAGCTCGCCATCTTCGATCTTGCGTTTTACATACTTGTAGATCGTTCCGTTGATGGTAATTTCACCGTCCACCCGCTCGAACTCCCGCTGATTCACCTGGTAAGGAATGTTCAGGGGAACTTTAAAAGTGATCAGGTCCTTTTCGTTGTATTCTTCCTTATCCAGGCGTTCTTCGAAAAAGGCCTGTTCCTTTTGCTGCAGATAGTAGAACCAGCACTTGTATCCTATATGATTGAATAGGAATAAGGTAAGAAACAATATGGCAGCCGCTTTTTTCAAATCCTCCTAAAACTACGGTTTTTTGCCCTAAAACGCTATCTGTCCTCCCTTTTTCGTAAATTTAGATCAGTCTCTTTCTCTTATTACTTAAAACGCAGCCATATGAACCTTCTTCAACGTATGGAACATTGGGGTGATGCACATCATCCGCAATGGCTCGATATCATCCGTGTCGCCTTGGGTGTATTCCTCTGCTACAAAGGCGTCGAGTTTCTCACCAATATGGGCTCCATGCTGGCCCTGATGACCCAAAAAATGTCCTTCGGATCCTTTACTGCCGTATTGATGAGCAATTACATAGCCTTCGCCCATCTGCTGGGAGGCATCCTGCTCATTCTGGGCGTCCTCACCCGCTTTGCCTGCCTGATCCAGATCCCGATCCTGCTGGGGGCTATCTTCTTCATCGGCATGTCACCGGAAATGTACCGGCCGCTGTCAGAGCTCTTCCTTACCATCGTGGTCCTGCTCCTGCTGATCTGGTTCCTGGTAGTGGGAAATGGCCGCTGGTCCCTGCTGAAGTTCGAAAGCGAGGAAAAGAGCCGTTAGTGATCCCTATACCGCCGATGGGTAAGTGATTATTGCCTCTGACAATAGTAGTAAGGGAGGATCGTTTACAGAGGTAAAACCAGTATCTATGAAACCAAAAATTGCGTACCCGCATTTTTTCACATTCGTCTTGCCGGTGCGGATCGGCGGTATTCTTTTGATCGGTAGTATCCTTCTCCCGTCCTCCTGCGGTAAAAAAGACAAAGTGGGCCCGGCGCCTGCGATCAGTTCCTTTACTCCCGCGGGCGGCATCAACGGTACAACGGTCACGATCAGTGGCGCTAACTTCGGAGCCGGCATTGCAGACAACATGGTCACTTTTAATGGGGCTAAAGCCACCGTCCTGTCTGCTTCTTCCACCATCCTGTCGGTGAAAGTACCCTTAGGCGCCGGTATTGGTAAGATCGCCGTTAAGGTTAGCAATAAGACCGACAGTTCCGGCAACGATTTCCAGTACCTGGCCGTGGTTACCACCCTGGCCGGTGACACCATCCCGGATTTTTTGGATGCGACGGGAACAGCCGCGCGTTTTAACGATCCTGTAGGATTAGTGGTGGATGCGGCCGGGAATATCCTGGTGGCGGACGCAGGGAACCATCGTATCCGTAAGATCACACCTAATGGAGTGGTCACTACGCTGGCCGGTACGGGTACGCCGGGAAAGAAGGACGGCGCAGGTACTATTGCGGAATTCAAAAAGCCCGTCGGAATTGCAGTAGATGGCTCAGGGAATATACTCGTAGCGGAGCGGGACAACAACATGATCCGGAAGATTACCCTCACCGGAGAAGTAAACGTCTTTGCGGGGACGACGGGAGGATTCAAAGATGATCAGGGAACGGCGGCACGATTTTTCGGACCCTTCGGCATAGCGACGGACGCTGCCGGGAATATGTATATAGGAGATTGCTACAATAATCGCATTCGGAAAATTACGCCTTCCGGGATGGTCAGCACCCTGGCAGGCAGCGGGGATGCGGATTTTCAGGACGGAGCCGGCGGCTCGGCGAAATTTAACCGCCCCCTGGGCATGGCGGTCGACGCCTCGGGCAATGTATACGTGGCGGATTACCTGAACAGCCGGATCCGGAAGATCACAGCGGCAGGAGTGGTCAGCACCTTGGCGGGTGACGGTACGCCGGGGCATCGGGACGGGGCCGGCGCTCAGGCGCAGTTCATTGCTCCCGAAGGCATTGCCGTGGACGCCAAAGGCAATCTATATGTAGCGGATACAGGCACGGGCCTGGTCCGAAAGATCACACCGGCAGGGGTCGTATCGACCCTGGCTGGCTCCGCTCAGGGAATTAACGGCGATGGAGATGCCGATAAGATCCGTTTCGACTATCCCTTTGGTATTGCGGTCAATGCCGCTGGCGTCGTGTTCGTAGGCTGTGAATCCGGCGTTATAAGGAAGATCCAGTAAAGAGATTTCTGATAGTAGTTAGAAAGGCCGGCATGCGTACCATGTCGGCCTTTATTCATTGTCCTGCTCGTAACGCCAGGATCTTACGCATACATCTTCTCGATAGCATCCCGGAATTTCTCCGTGATCACTTTTCTTTTAAGGCTGAGCTTGGGCGTTAGCTCACCGGTATCGATGCCCCATTCCGAGGGCAGCAGCTGGAACTTCTTCACCTGTTCCACATGACTGAAGTATTTATTATAGCTTTCGATGATCTCCTGGTAAAGGTCGGCCACTTTGGGATGACG
>Ga0307517_10009390_pt1 | contig 13854 bp, 8 predicted proteins | sample 23_EM_MG_FD_194515 | JGI IMG/M metagenome (GOLD analysis project Ga0307517, IMG submission 194515) | Populus trichocarpa ectomycorrhiza microbial communities from riparian zone in the Pacific Northwest, United States - 23_EM | ecosystem: Host-associated > Plants > Roots > Unclassified | place...
GCCCTAATATGTTGACCCAGCTCGTCCCCATAGAGACACTAGTCCATACCTCGGACAGCGTTGGGGAAGGGGAGCATATGCCGTCTACGGAACCCCTGGTGATCCAGGACTTCCAGGCGGAAGTGGAACTGCAGAGGTTGGAGGCGAGGGAGGAGGGGTACGTAGAGATGAACCAGGAAGCGGACAAGATGGTGGCATTGGCAGAGGGGATTCCGGATCCCTACTCAAGGACAGTGGATCCGGAGACAGGGATCGCTATCCCCGACCCCCCGGACTATGAAGGTCCTCCTACTTATTGGAGGTCCTATCAACCGGTGGCAAGGGTCGTAGATACCAGTGTTCCTGAAGAGTTCCACCAATAGATGTCTTCTTCTTGGTCATGTGATTTAAAAAAGAAAGTAAGAAAAGAAAAGGAAATGAAATGAGAAAAGAAAGAGAAAGAAATAACACCGTCGCGCGATAGAGTAGTCACAGACTACAACCGCGATGACAATAGGTAATTTAATGCTGCATATTTGTAGGAGGTGATACGATATATATAACTCCTGGTATCCGGAGCTCATTCATTTTAGTGCACATCCCTTTCCCTTGTGTGTCATTACGAAAATCACTTTATTGGTGTACCTATTGTGCTAGAATACATGAATCATATATAGTATACGAGTTATAGCCCTTCCCTACACAAAATTGGGCTCGTAATGCAGTAGAAAAAGCGAAAATATATGAGGTGTTGTGAGGGTAGGGATGGAACACAAAAATTGAACTAACTTACCAATCGTTGAACCGTTATACAAACGGCTTTGGAGGACTATAATGGATGTATAGACGACCTAGGAACAGGCCATAACGAAGCAAAAAAATAAAAGTGGAAGGTGGGAAAGAGGGGGAAAGGTTGAGCGAAAAATGCGTATAGGAGGTGAAGTACTCACCATATATGCGCAAAAATACGCGGAATCTGTAGGCACTATTAATACCTAAGTTTCCCAAACCCACCTGCACATGGGGAAAGCGATGGGGGTATCCCAGAAAATGATCTGCCCCTCCAAAAAGGAATCGGGTACAGGGGCGTCCCCTACAGTGCTAGTAACATGTAGGGGAGCTTCCCCAATTCAGAGTAGCATGTGAAATGTGTGAGTAACGTCTTTAGTGACAGAAATAAACGTGCCAAGTGTGGAAGTAAAATAAGGGGGAAACACGTCCACCACTGCCGAAGCGGCAAACGTAGACACGGCGACGCGGTAGGGGCGTGATTCACTCACAAATACCTACCAAGGTAGGTTCCCCCAAGGGCAAAACAACCGCGCGCTGCATTCAGGCGCAATCGCGATTTTTGCGATTTTGACCCCCTTACTCGGGGGGTCAGAAATCGCCCAGAACAAGCCCAAGTAGGCTCGTTCCCCTTCGGTTACATTAGAATAATGAATATGTAGAATATTCAAACGATTACTCACCTGTAGCACGCACTATAAAGCATTTTCTGATCCCCACCCCCCACCCCGGGGCGAGGGTAACAGGACTCGCGCCGGGTGACACTGGAGTAGTGTCAGATCCTAGATACGTGTTAGTAGATAATGTATTTATAAGGCCTAGGCCCTGGCTTACCTGTGTATCCCCCAATCGCGAGGCGAAGGGGTGAGCCCGGGGGCGAGCACCGGGTGCCGCGCGTTCCCAAAAAGGAAGGTGCGATCAATCCCATCAATCCGCGCGGCGAGCTGACAATGCTCGCTTTCCCCAAGGGCGAAAATCAAGCATTGTGGGCTCAATTCTTGTCCACTCAATGCCGCGTTTAGCGGGATTGGTTGCGATTGGCAACCAGCATACGGTGGTATTTCTTTCATATTTTATTTTGCACATTTTTGTGGCCACCCATTCCGAATGGGGCCGAAAAACTATGCTTACATAATGTAGTTAAAGTATATTGACTGTATATGAGTGGTGGAACCCCCCGGTGGGTATCCGGGAGGGGAGGGATAGCCGGGGGTGGGAATTCCCACGAACGGGCATCCTCCCAGGATTATTTGATGGGAGGGAGTGCCTGGGGGAAGCCCAGGGGTGCCACGTGATGGGAGGGAAGAAGGTTTCCCACGGTTGCAGCACCCCGGGACCCCCTGATCAACGGGGGAACCACCCGATCAGTCGGGGAGCCCCCTACCCAAAAGGGATGGGCCGTGGGAACGTCCTGGGGTAGGGGAGTATTACCCCTGGCCCCCCAGCGACGCTAGGGGAGGGTAGGGAAGGATTTTACCCTTCGGGACTGTACTTATTTTACACTTATGTACAAAAACTCCGTAGAAATAGTACTATATCCATAAGGACTCCCGCCTGGTGATCATAGATGCAACTATCACTGTGGGAGAGCTTGCAGTGAACTCAATATTGATCCAGATGGTTTGAGGGGAGAGAAATGAGAGAATGAAGGGAATGAACGCCCCAGTTGCACGCTCGCACTCGAAGGTCTTCAGCTTTGGAAGGAAGGGATTGTCGATGGTATGAAATTACAGCGTGAAGAGAATGTCCAAAGTCACCAGGTCCTCGGAGGTATCATACGTAGCGTAGCTCACTCTATTGGCTTTTGCGTCAAATGATAGTATTTTTCCAGTACATTAAAGTGTGGTTCAAGCCACGCCAAGGGTGTCGGTCTTTCTAGAATTAAAATTGGTGTCGTTATGCCTGGCTATCTTCCGGCGAACGTCCTTCGTCAATTGCTGGGGCGGGGTCATTACGGATAAACGAATATGTGTCATGTAACACACCCTCTCTCCGTCATCAGTATGGGGTCACTGGCCGAGTCGGCTCTTGTTTCGCCCCGGTCTGTTCTTGCAGATTCCACAATCATAAAGATGCCAACGAGAACACCGAGGTCTGGCAGCACGGGAGGTGATACTTTATGGGGACACATAGATCCGCCCCCGCAAGTCGAGAATTACAGTGGAAGCACTTCTATGGTCAGTGTGTTTTCGCGGAATTGCTTTAGATTTCGTAGAAGTTTTGGAATGTGCGGCGGTTTCACCCAAGCAAATCAAAGGCACAGAATCCAACTTTCACTCTCCTGATGCACCATCCACGGCTTCCACGGAGTTCTGTATCATACATTAAAGCAGTACGATTTAAATGACGAAGAAGATACGAGTTCTGTTAGGCAAGAGAGGCGTGAAATGGTGGATGCAAATTCAGCGCTCAAGCGCTCACCCCTTGTACCATTTCCCAATCAACCACCACTCTCGAGCCCAGCTCCTGGGGGGCGTCACAGAGGTTACTTCGAGGTATATCAAGGTGACGATATCCTTACCTGAGCAATCGACGATTTGTTTAGAAATGGAGATTGCGTCCGTAACCTTCCTCCAGTTCTCATCGGCGTAGTCGATGATTTCTATGCACGGGAAGATGCGGACCAGGGTCAGGGCAACGATCAACACTAACTGCTCTGGCACGGGTATCCCCCCAGCTACAAGTTCCTCCAAAGCACAACCCTTCCGCGGAGCAGCAGACCCAGGGTTTGGAGTCATCCCGGTAGTCGCTGGCGAGATGCTGAGGCTAGCCACTTGGAAGTGTATACAAAGGTGAAGAATATTCGGGCAGTGGTGGGCAAGGACCACAAGGCCCTTGGCTGTCACACCGGTGGGGATACAGCGGCACGGTCTATCGCCAAGTTGAAGAACTTTCAGCTTTGGCATCGCTCGCGCCAGGGAGATAATGATGTTGTCGTCCACACTCGAGGTGCAACCACCAATGCAGGAGAATTCGATGACGAGTTTTTTCAGTTGAGCGAATGGAAGGAGAGAGGAATAAGTTGGGTTCCATGAGCAAGATGTGTAGAGACGGAACTTTGAGAGAGTATCCTGGATGGATGCGGCAAATGCAACCCTTGCGAATGCACCGAGGAAGTCTCCGATTTGTTCGGATTCAGAGATGAAGGTGATGGACTTCAACTTTTCAAGCGTCGCTCCATGAAACATCCGCAGCCAGTCGCCATCGTGGTCGTATATGACAACCAACTTGTGGAGATTTGGGAGTACCAGTGATGGCAATGGCGCGTTCCTCTCAATAACTACCGTGAGGGTGCATAGGTCGGGGAGTTTGGAAATCACTTCACGGGCCTCCTCTATCAATGGGGAATCCACACGGAAGGATCGGAGAGTATTCCGATTGGTGGTGAGCACCAATTCAGAAACAGCAGCGGCGATCATTGGGTCTCTTGGTAGGGAGTGGAGATGGATCTGCCGCAAGGTGGGACACCGTGTCGGGAAGGTGGCGATCGTTGATGCGACCAGTGCTTTAGGAATGTTGGGTGCAGGGAATCCAATGCTGATGTTGGCGGTTCCGGGAGAAGCTAACAAGAGGATGGATGGAACGAACTCCGCGGCGACGGGAGAAAACTGGAGAGTTTTCAGATTCGGAAGCAAGGGTTCACTGGGAGCGAAACGGTGCAGAACCAAGAAAACCTCTGAAGACAGGTGGCTGTCCAGAAAGAGGTAGTATCTGACCTCTCGCATCCTTTGAGCGTACTTCCGGAAACGAGTCAACTCCAATTTCGTTGGGAGCCTCTTGAACGACTTTCGAATGAAACAATTGGGAGAAGAGAAGGCATGCGCGTTATTGGGGCACTCACAGTGCATTCGCCCCCACCCCAGACATCTCCCGGCAAAGACTTCAGCAACGGGGTCAGTCGATATTGGGTCTCCCACAGTGTATCCAACACCGGATCTTCGAAGCTTTTACAGCAGCACGCCAAAGCGACGGCGGTCACCCATCTTCCAGACGCGACGAGTTCGTAGGCAATAAGTCTCAAGATTTCATCCACGTTGAGACAGGCGTGCATTGGACCTGGAAGGCGTGTTTAGCTGCGTATCAATGGCACACAGATAAGACAACATCTCACAGTCGGTGCAAGCGTTGTTCGAGTAGTCGTGGTCGCCGACTTTGTTCACGAGTAGAGTTAGGGGAGCTTGAAGATGCCAGGTTAAGAAATGAAGTGCCCGCCGATTGCCGTCCCCCCACCCCACTCCCACCGCCGCTGCTGATCCCCAGTTGTACATTGTGCGCCGCAATTGCTCGATGACCACACTAGGCACAGGCCCGACTTCCACTCGTTTATCGTTTACCTACACAACTTTCGCGGCACTATGTTTTATTAAGTGAGGTAACACGAGGAAGTGCAACATGCGCAAGGCAAGAAAGACACAAAAGTGGGTGATGGTTATTGGAGCGCCCTGGCACTTCTGCGCATTTCACGGTCGGATAGCACCCTCGAGTACATCTCCTTGGGGAAGTGGTGTCAATGTTACTTCGAGGCGTAGCAAGTGTTTGTTACTCGAGTGATTGGCGAGCCGTTTGGAACGGCTGATTGCATTCACAACCTTCCCCCACCCCATGTTGTGGTATTTGATGTAGTCCAAACGGGGGAAAATGCGGAGTAGGGTGAGGGCAACCATCAGCGCAGACTCCTCCGGCAAGCATATTTCCCCAACATCGAGGTCCATCAGAGCGTAATCCTCCCGCAGAATGGTGGACTCGCCCCCGGAGACAATAATAAGCGGGGGCAACAGGTCCCTTGGCCATGACGCCGGTTTGGGTTTAGCGGAGTGACTCGTCAAAGTGAAAGACTTCTAGTTTGGGCACCGTTTGTGCCAAGTGGGTGGTAGCATCATCATCTATCGTAGATGAGCAGCCACCTTCACAAGAGAATTCAGCAATTGGTTCTTCCAGCTGTATGAATGGAAGGAGAGAGCGGTGACTTGGTCTCCACGGGCGTGATGTGTAGAACCTGAACTTTGAGATCGTCTCCGAGGTGAATATGGTGGGCGTGCTCCATGGAACGTCCGCAACCAGCCACGGTCGTGGTCGTAAGTCTGGCAAGATTCGGAAGCACCGCTAAGGGTTCTGTCCCATCCAATAACCGCCGATAGCTCGCGTAGGTTGGGCAGCTTGTGGACCGCTTCACAGGCCTGCTCCGTCAACGAGGAATCCTCATCGAAGCATCGCAGATTATTTGAATTGGTGAGGAGAAGGGTCCCAGAAACACCAGCAGTAATCGTCGGATCGTGAGGTAGGGGAGCGGAGAACAATCTATTACTTGAGGTTGGGACGCAGTATCGGGAAGGTCGGTAACATCGAATCGACCATCACTTTGGGGGGTCGGGAGCGTTGAGTCTGGTATTGATCTAGGGGAAAAGGACAAAGGGATGAATGGAACGGACTCCCCGACAGTGGTTTCGGAAAGGAGAGACTAGTCTAGGGAGACCGTCGAACCAGGGCACTCACCAATGGTCCCCGCGGCACCTACAGCTCCATCTGCACTCGCAGGTAACACTCCGCCACCCAAAGCGTCGCCAGACAACAGACAACAGTCCGGATTCCCGTCAGGTCGAATCGACGGGGAGGACTTCCCTCCACCGCCGTTCCCGGAAGAGGGAGACGTTGCGGTTTGATCGCAGCCCACTGTGCCGCTCGCAAGCAGTCTTCCGTACTACGCGTTCTCTTTGCAGTCCCCGCGCCGACGTCCTTCTAACCGTGTCCGCAGGCAGCTGGTGACGTGATGGAGCCTCACAGGTTCCGTCCCAGTACTGTCGCTCTGCGAGAGATCCGTCGATACCAAAAGTCGACGGAGCTTTCAGGAAGCTGCCTCAGCGTCTTTTCCGCGAGATCGCTGCAAGGCTCCAAGACGGACCCCGTCTCCAATCGTCCGCCGTCGTGGCCCTGCAGGAGGCCGCTTAGGCACCAGTAAATCGCGGAAAGTCCGATATATGCTGGTAACCGAAGTGCCTCCCCGGCAAGGGCTTACAACCCATCATAACCCGCCGCAACTCGTTGTAACCCTCCCGGGCGGCGCTTAAGGTTGGGCTATGTAACGCGATACAACCCGTTGTAATACTCTACGGAAGTGGCATGATGTTACAATTGTTCGCCGAACTTTCCACGATTTTTGCTGATGCGCCTACCTTGTCTCGTTCGAAGACACGAATCTTGCTGCGATCCACACTAAGCGTATGACGATCCAGCCCAAGGACCTTGCTCTTGCCCGACGGTTGCTTGGCGAGCGTTCGTAGATTCTTTCCTGTACCTCATTCTCCCGTACCTCACTCTATTGGATTTTGCGTCAAATGATAGTATTTTTCCATTGCACTGAAGTGTCGCCGGTGTTTCTAGAATTAAATCGGTATCGTCATGCCTGGCTACCTTCCGCCAAGCATCCTTCGTCAATTGCTGGGGTGGAGTCATTACGGATAAATGAATACGTGATGGGTTCGTCTCACCTGAGCGGCGTATGAATGCACCAATCTGCCCGAAATGCTCGATGGTTTCTGCTACCGTCTCCCACTCCTGATTGGTATAGTCGACATTGAGTATACGAGGGAAGATTTGGAGTAGCACCAAGGTGACCGTCATCGCAGACTCCTCCGGGATGGGGGCCTCTCCAACCACAAGATCCGTCAGAGCGCAATCATTCTTCCGAACAACGGGGTTATCGTCGACAACAGATGCTGTCGCTGCGCTAGTCGCCGCATCGACCAGGCTACTTGCTTGAAAATGGATACAAAGCTTGGTGAGGTTGGGGCAGCGAGAAGCGAGGGCGAAGAGTCCGCCAACCGTGACACCAGTGGATGTTCCGCATGGCTCCCCACCAAGTTGAAGGATCTCCAACTTTGGCATTGCCCGCGCTATGTTCATGATGATATCGTCATCTACCGTCGAAGAGCAACCACTGGAACAGGAGAATTCTATCTCGAGTTCTTTTAGTTGCTTGAACGAAAGGAGGGAGCGATAATCTGGATTCCAGGAACGCGAGGTGTAGTACCTGAACGTTGACAATATGTTCTGGGCCGACGCGGCGAGTGCAACGCATTCGAACGCCCTGGGAAAGTCGCCATCGGGGTCTGAGTAAGACCAGAAGGTGACAGATTCTAACTTGTCAAACTTTACCCCACGGAACCCTCGCAGCCAGTCAAGGTCGTCCTCAAATTCGACGCCGACCGCGGTGAGATTCGGGAGTGTCACTGTGGGCAACGACGTGGATCCCTGGATGATCGCCCACAGATCGGTCAGTCTGGGGAGTTTGTACACAACCTCTCGTGCCTCCTCTGTCAACGGAGAATCCATCTGGAGCGTTTGGAGAGAACCCGGGTTGCAGGCGAGTAGCATCTCCGAAACAGCGCCAATGATAACTGTATCTCTCGGTAAACCTTCGAGAGTAATGTGCGCCAGGTCAGGACACAATGTTGGAAACCCGCTGATCATGGACGCCACCGCCACCGTGGGAGGGTCTTCAGCAAAACTAATGCTGATCTCGGTTGTTTGAGGGGAGAAAAATAACGGGATGAAGGGGATAAACGCCTCTGTGGCTTCCTCACACTCGAAGGATTTCAGCCTTGGAAGGAGGGGTTCGTTGGCGGTACGGATCTGCAGCGTCAGGAGCATGTCAGACGCCACAGGATCCTCGGAGGTATCCACTTTGAGAACCTGCATTCTTCGAGCATATCTCCGGAAAGCAGTCCATTCTGCTTTTGTCGGGATTCTCTCGAATGACTTTCAAATCAGACGGTTGAGTGCAGAGAAAATGACCACCACTGAATGACTCACAAAACTTGTGCTCCCTTCCTTCCGGATCTCCTGCGGAAAACAGTTGAGCAGCGGGGTCAGTCGATCCTGTGTCTTCCATAATGTGTCCAACACAGGGTCTTCGAAGCTTTTACAGCAGCATGCCAAGGCGACGGCACCGGTCTTTGCTCCTGACGTAACGAGCTCGCACGCCAAAAGCCTCAGGATCTCGTCCACGTCGAGGCAATGATGCATCTTATATCCAGAAGAAGCGTTTAGCCAATTCACTGGGGACGCAAGAAAAACTGACAACTTGCGGTCAATGCCAATGTTGCCAGGGAGTTGGAGGTTAGGATGAGAGAAAAGAAGCGCCCGTGTAACACCCCCTCTCTGCGTCACCCACTGGTTGCAACCACCCGTCGATCGCACTAGGAGTCTCTGACGGCCGAGAGTCGGAAGGACCCACGCTATGGCCCATCCGCATGGACCGCGACGAAAGCGACCCTCCTACCTTCTCCATAGAGCCCTCCTTCTCGCCCCCCTCCACCCCTGACGCCTCTTTGTCATCTCTCCTGCCACCGCGCGCGCGCACCAAGACTGTCACGCTAGTCAACTTCACCCATAAGCTCAGCGATGTGGCGCTTGACAATGTGACGCTTGACAACAACAGATACTACATCCCAACCATGACCAATAACGCTCTCCTTGACTCGTTCACCATCGATCACGACCTTGACCGAGACGCTGTGGTGATCTCTGTTTTCCAGATCACGACCTCAGCGCATGGAGGATTGACTAAGGGCTACCCCCTCATCCGCAAAATTGTGGCCCGTGTACGCGGCCTTCTCGAGAGTGAGGGCCTCGGCGCCGCAGTCGAAGTCGCATACTTTCTAGTCTGCCCCGACGATGGATCCAAGCGTCAGTGGCAGATGCCCATCGGCTGGAATGACGATGTCAAATTCTACGACCATCGCGGGGATGCCTTCTGTATACGTGTTCCTGCCCCTGGGAAGGAGGCCGAGGCTTGGGCGAAGAAGTGGATGACCATGACAGGAAAGGTGAGATGTTGTTACATCAAATCCACCACAGTGAAGGTTTCTCACACAAGCGTGACAGCAACGCATGACTAAGGATGAAGAGGAGGAAGTGCCTGCAATGGTTTTGCGATCAAATAAACAGTTAGCGAAAACGACTGCAGGACAGAAACGCGCGATTGAGGAGGTCCAAGAGGAGGAATTACCTACAAGGGTTTTGCGACAAAGGACACGCTCGGCAGGCACGGCTGGTACGGGGACACCGGGGCAGCGGGGGCAGCGAGGACAGTGAGGGCAGCGGAACAGGACGTGAAGTTCATTCCCATCGTGGTTTTTAGTGCATCATCCCTTCTCTTCACTATCATATAATTTCCGCATCCTAGTATTTTTCCTTGTACAGTAGTTCGCATCGGTATCTGAACACGCAGATTCGGTCACAGGCCGTTTTAAGAAAATAAGCACCCGTGAAACGCTCGTCCCCCCTCTCCGCGTCACCCACGCATTGCACATAATGCATTGGGTGTTGCAACCACCCGCCGACCGCACTAGGCGTAGTTCTTGGTCACTGTACAATCACATATCGCTTCCACAGCATTCTTTATCATACGTCAAAGCAGTACGAAGCAAACGAAGAAGGTAGTTCCGTTAGGCAAGGGAGACGTGAAACGGCTGATATAAAGTGAGAATACTGTCCCTTCGGACCGTTCCTCGATTAACTGCCGTTCCTGAGTGTAACTCCTGGTGGGGTGCCATTGAGGCCACTCCGAGGTTTAGCGAAGGGGGGGTTGCTTACTTGAAAAATCGACGAATTCTCTGAAAAGGGTAATTTTATCCATGACCTTGTCCCAGTTCCTGTCAGCGCAATAGATCCTTTCTATATGCGGGAAAATTCGGGCCAGGGTCAGGGCGACCACCAACACTGACTGCTCCGGCACAGGTATTTCCCCAACGTCGAGTTCCGTCAAAGCACAATCCCCCCTCGGTGCAGTGGACTCAGTGCCAGAAGCCGTCCCAGCGGTCGCTGGCAGGGCACTGAGGCTAGCCCCCTGGAAGTGTATACAGAGGAAATCGAGATTCGGGCAGTGCTGGGCGAGGACCACGAGCCCCTTCGCTGTGACGCCGGTGGGAATATGGCGGCATGGTGCATCGCCAAGGTGAAGATATTCTAGCTTTGGCATCGCTCGCGCCAGGTTGATGATGGCATCGTCGTCCACGTTCGAGGAGCAACCATCATCGCAGGAGAAATCGATGTAGAGGCGTGTCATTTGCGTGAATGGAAGGAGAGAGGAATAATTTGGGTTCCATGAGCACAATGTGTGGAGAGTGAACCTCGAGAGTGTATTCTGGACGGATGCTGCGAGTGCAACCCTTTCGAATTTCCCGAGGAAGTCGCCGATCTGTTCGGATCTAAAGATGAAGGTGACGGACTCCAGCTTTCCTAGCGTTGCTCCGTGGAACATCCGCAACCAGTCGTAGCCATCGTCGCATGTGACTTTTAGGTGGGTAAGATTCGGAAGCACCGCTGAGGGTAATGAAGTGTCCCTCTCAACAACCACCGATAACTCGCGTAGGTCGCGTAGCTTGAAAATTGCTTCACGACCCTCTTCTGTCAACGGGGAATCCACGTCGAAGCGGCGGAGAGTATTTCGATTGGTGGCGAGAAGCATTCCAGAAACGCCAGCAGTGATCACTGGGTCGCTTGGCAGGGAGTGGAGACAGATCTGTTCCAAGTTGGGACACAGTGTTGGAAAGGTGGTGACCATTGAAGCGACCACCGCTTTGGGGAGGCTGGACCCATTAAACCCGATATCGATGACGGTGGTAATAGGGGAAAGGAACAAGGGAGCGAATGGAATGACATCCCCAGTTGTGGACCACAACTCGAGAGTTTTCAGATTCGGGAGCAAGGGTTCGCTGAAGGCACGAAACTGCAGAACCGAGAGAACTTCTGAGGAGAAGACATCCAGAGTGACATGTTCTACGAGATTTCGCATCCTTCGAGCGTACTTCTGGAAGCGAGCCCACTCTAGCGTTGTCGGGAGCCTTTTGAAAGACCTCTGAGTAAAATAGTTGAGGGAGGAGAATATATATGTTGTCGGGGCACTCACAACGTGTTGGCCCTCATTCCAGACATCTCCCGGCAGGGAATTCAGCAACGGGGTCAGATAATCCTGTGTCTCCCATAATGCATCCAGCACAGGGTCTTCGAGGCTTTTACAGCAGCATGCCAAAGCGACGGCGGTCGCCTGTCCTCCAGACACGACAAGGTCGCAAGCGATAAGTCTCAAAATTTCGTCCACGTTGAGGCAGGCGTGCATCGGACCTAGAAGATGCGTTCAACTGCGCATTGATGACATGCGGATAAAACGACAGCTCACGGTCAGTGCCAACGTGGCTTGGGAAGATATCGAGTAGTCGTGGTTCGCCACAAACCAGAACGCGTAGCGCTGAAGGATCCCGTTCAGGCCAAGCAACAGAGCGCCCGCCGGTCGCCACCTGACACTCCGCATCCTTGCTACTCGAACTACCTTCATGTGCATTTGCCGAGTTCCAGCAGCTCTGCTCCCGCGATGCGATAAACTCTGGGCCAGCGGTTAGTCGAAAGGTCAAGAGCAAATTCCCGCTATTCCGCTGAACGCCCCACCCCCGAACCCGCACTGCCGACGTGTTTTCCTGTTTCAAATCATATCATACCACTGTTTCTTGGCTGTATCGAGAGGGTGAACTTGCCCGCGGCACTGAGAGGACGTCCGGAAGTACAAACCTCTGCAAAAACTGCGATTTGAGCTCACGTCCGTCGAGCGTGTTTCTGCCAACGAGTCCATGCCTGGGCGTCTGTACTCTTTTTACTCAACAGACCGAGCGTGGTTGAGTGGAGAAAAGTAGGAACCTTCAGCAGACTCGCAGGTTTTCTGACTTCCTCATTCCAAACATCCTCCGGGAAAGCAGGTGGCAAAAGATGTATTTGGTTCGTGGGCAGGGGACCACAGTCATCTGATTTGTTCACAAGTTAGAGCACGTAGAGTGAAGGGACGGCAAGGGGTCGGGGCGCGACGAGACACCAGCCAACCGTCGTATCAAGTAAGGATAGTTTATTATGTAAAGTAACCAGTCGAAAAGATGACGAGCGGTGAAGTTTATATATGGTGAAGATGGGGTATGCAATGCGGGAGGTATATAGATATGGGTGAGCGTGCCTAGAATGCCAATAGATGAGGGTCTGGGTAAGATGTGGGATGGGTAAGATGTAGGATGTGCAAGATGGTCGAGAAAGCTGAGATCGTAGCGCTAGATGCCAGGTAAACCCGAGAGATGATTATCAAGATTGGTTAGATTGGAGGATTGGTCCGAGCGCTGTAGAGCCTGGGTTCGAGAGGAGAGTGAAGAGAAAAGCGCCACGAGAGTACAAGTTCAGGGGGAGAGACAGCAGCGAAAGTCGAAGTTCATGGGGGGGTCGGCCGAATTTAGATTCAAGAGGCCAGAGAAAGCACAAGTTCGATAGGAGATCCGGTAGAGGTGTCGTCGTTTGAGGCAGGTATCCGCTCGGGTCGACGCGCAAGAGTGGAGTGTAGGGATAGAGATGAGGGGTAGGCTGGGGAGTCTAGTTTGTGCAGCGGTCGAGCTGAGCGGCGAGGTCTTGAAGGGCTTGCAGGTCCTCCGCGGATCGACTGGCAGGAACAAGACCATGAGCCATCCGGCCGCCAAATGTCCCATCCCCACGATCAGAAAACTGTGCAAGCCATCTGCCCACGGGATCGTAGCTCCCGAGCTGACGGAACGCGATCAACGCATCCATGTGCGTTGAGAAATCAAGGACAGCATAAGAAACACCATAACGAGCGACTCCTCTGACGACCCTGCCGTCGAAGCACTGGACGCTCGTCGCCTCAATTTCCAACTCCCACAACGCGTCCTCTAAAGGACGACAGGAGAAAGAAGAAGTGGGGCCGGTGACAACGACGGAAGACGAGTCGATGTTGTCGATGATGACCCTCCTGGGCTGGCCAGAATACTCGCCTTTTGTTGTGGTGACCAGGTGCCTGACCGGTCCAGGAACGAAGACGGAAGCGCGAGAAACCGCAGAAGGAAAAATAGGAAGAGAGCTGGAAGACAACGGAGAACTGATAGTGGAACGGGAAGGCAAGGTCGACGAAAGAGGAGACTGGTCTGGAGAGACCGTCGAACCAGAGCACTCACCAATGGTCTCCGCGGCACCTACAACTCCATCTGTACCCGCAGATGACACTCCGCCACCCGAAGCGTCGCCAGACAACAGACAACAGTC
>Ga0307517_10009391_pt1 | contig 13853 bp, 6 predicted proteins | sample 23_EM_MG_FD_194515 | JGI IMG/M metagenome (GOLD analysis project Ga0307517, IMG submission 194515) | Populus trichocarpa ectomycorrhiza microbial communities from riparian zone in the Pacific Northwest, United States - 23_EM | ecosystem: Host-associated > Plants > Roots > Unclassified | place...
TGAGGTTTAAAATATTAAATATTTTAAATTATAAAGTCAATGCATAGGATGTCTGCTGCTGGTAGCGTAAAAACAATTTTCCTACAACATTTTAATTTTTCTTCACTCAAATTAAAATAAAAATAAAGATGACATTAGATTGAATTGACTCGACGGGAACCAATTTTGATTTTTCTAATCTTCATGTCATCTAAAATTTTGAAAGAGGTTATAGTCCCAATTAAAATGGGTCCCACTCATTTTATAATACATTTTTCTTTTAATTCGATCATAAAAAAAATTGTCAAATCATCAATTAAAATTAAATATTTTATTGAATGAATAGCACTTCACGTTGAATAGATATATTTAATTTTTTTTTAAATAACATAATTAGTAGACTCCTTATTTTTTTATTAGAGAATAAAAGAAGCAAAATTATATTTTCTAAAGAGAATAGAAATAGAAAAATGAAAAGAAAACAATTCTAGTAATTTCATTGTAGTGCCCGAATTGGAAACTAAGTGAAGTTGTGTAATGTTTTTTTAATTAGAAATATATTAAAATAATATATATTTTAATTTTTAATATTATTATATAAAATAATTAAAAAATATTTTTCAAATATTAATTTAATATTTTCTCCAGTAAAAAACAATTTTAAAAGTAAATAAAATGTCAAACCTTACATGCAGTGTAGTAAACAAACTAGCCATTTAACCCGCGTTTCGCCGAGAGTTATAATTTTGTTTTCAAAAAATTACTGGATATGCATTTTATTTCAATGTGTTTTTTTTATATAAAAAAATTCAAAGTGTAAATTAAAAAGCCTATACAAGCAAAGATCAAGATATTTCATAACATAAAATGAGACTTGCATCCAATTGTATTTACCAAACTTATTTATTTAAATAAATAAAAGATAAATCTACATCCTAAAAAACTAATGACTTAAACAATAAATATAAAATGAAATTGACTAAATAATTACACGTCTTAGAAATATTACGCAAGGCTGAATACATGATATGTAAAAACAAATATTTAAAAGCAATATAATTTAAAAACAAATATAATTTATTTTAAAATGTAAACTTCATTTGTATAAAACACAAATTAGAATAATATCTTGAAAAATAAAATAGAAACAAAACAACAACAAAAAAAAACTTATATTAAAAAAAACATGCAAAAATCGTGATCTAAGTCATGGAACCGGGATAAACTCATAGAAAAAACTTGAAGATAATTACAAAATCAATATTAAAAAAAAAATGCAGAACAATAAGATCGTACGAAGTCGAATTCCCAATAAATCAAATGTTGAAAGATGAAACCAAGAAAAAAAATTACACTAAAGAATCGAAAAAAATAAGGGTGAGAAAAACTTTAATTAGAGGGATAAAAATATTTAATTGGAGGGTTTAATTGAATTGAAAAATAGCTTTAATGTAAGAAAATTTGATTTAAGGATGAAATTGATTGAAAAAAATTCAACTAAAGTGCCTAGGACAAAATTATAAATTTTAAAAAATAAGAATCAAAATAAAAAACCAAACATATAAGAAAATCACAATTGAAGGACTAAATTGAAAAAATAAAAACTTCTATAAATGGAAAATAAATGAAAAAATAAATTAATTGAATGGGGACTGAAATTGAAAAGTAAGAAACAAAGAGGACAGTGGTATACATTACTTGAAAGGAAGAAAACAAAAATCAAACGACCACCGGTGATAATCCGACTACTGTAAGTTGTCACACGCCACTCTAAATGAAAAAGGACACGACAACACATTTATGAAGACAACGAAAGGTCAGTTACGTCCATCAAGTGACATCACACATACCGCATGAATGACGCAAACGCCACCCACGTGCTGAGGCGTGCTGAACACACTTCGACAACTTTAAGTATTAAAAAATTCAAAAAAATATGAAAAATACAAAATGCCCCCACGACCCCAATAATTACACAAAATACCCATATAAGAGTACAGAAAATACCTCCAAATACTAAGCTTATGTTTTATCTCTTCTAAGATCAAAGAAGTAATTACACTGTATATTAAAATTTAAAAACTCCAAAACATCTTTATTCAATATCACAACAAGGTCTTGACTAGAAGAAAAATTCATATTTTTACTAATAAGAAGTTTATACAAAGTCAAGGATACCTTTTATCAACCGTTCTATATTTTATTAATTTTAAAAATAAAAAAATATTTTTAATATATAAAAAAAAAACATTAACACTCCCACGAGAGATACTTAAGTTTTTGGATCAAAAAATACAAATGTAATTTTATTATAGCCCAAAATACAAGGAGTAAAACACGCACACCAATTATTATTTTAGGTAACACTTAACATGGTTGGAGGAGACATTACCAAGAAAGGACAGAAACAAAAGAAAAAAATGATTTGATTTAATTATACGAGCGAGTCATATAATTAATTATTTCTCCACAAACAGTGCACTAAACCACACCACAGGAAGGTAGTCATTTATTTAATTTGTCGTTTGATAACCACTTATTCAAATTTAAATAATAATAATAATAATAAATAGAGTCAATACATCACCAGCATTGAAAGCAAAAGAGCAACAGAAAGAAAGAAGGAAACCGAACCACCGCAATCACAACACCATTCCATTGGCTAGCTTTGGTGGTTGAGAAAAAGAAAGGAAGCGAGAGAGAGAGAGAGAGAGAGAGAGAGAGAGAGACTTCACCTCTGTCTCTCTAAATTATATCATATTTTACTATTTCTTGAAGCAAAGTCTTTGCTTACAAAATACAGATCTCTCTTTCTGTTGCTGTTATGTTCTGCTTATAATTTCTTGTAAGTGGTGCTAATTCTTATCATGCCTTTAGATCTTCCTTTCTCTTTCTAACCTTCAACTGCCGCCCTCTCTCTGGTACTTCTCTCTCTCTCTCTGCTAGTTTTTGAATTGAATAATTCTTGATGATCCTGTTTAATTGATCCTGTTGTTTGCCGATTTAGGATCGATCGGAAATGGTGGTATCCGGCCCTATCACGCCTGGACAGGTTCCATTTTCTTAAGCATTTTCTCTTCTTTTTATTTTCTTATATTATGAATTTTATGTATTACAGACGCAATTTCATTGATTTATTATTCAACTTGTGTGTAACGGAGAGAGGCTTTGCTCGGTTGTTGTTATGAAATGTACCAGGTTTCGTTTTTGCTTGGATTTATCCCAGTTTTTGTTGCATGGATATATTCAGAGTTCCTAGAGTATAAGAAAACTTCATCCCCTCAAAAAGTGTGAGTTTCCTCTTACTTCAAATCACATTTTAATTTCTTGTCTATTCTGCGCTGCCAATGGTGAACTTTAGATTTGGCTTTATATATCTATGAACTGACACTGATCTTGGGGGAAATGCTAATGAACAGAAGTCTATCTTTGTTAAGGCAAGATTACGGAGATTCCAAATGCTTGCTTGGTCCGTCTTTATATTGAAGAGAGTTTTAAATTACATAAGCCCTCCTGTTTGTAGCCTATGCAAGATACTTGTTTCGTGTGGATTAGCTGGTTAGATAAATAATTAGCTAGTTAAGATTGGAGTGATGGCCCTTATTTTATGATAGTGTGTGTAACTGATGATTAACTGGAGTAGACCGTTTAGTGTCAATTTAGTTGCCATTATTTGAAGTTTGCTGATGCTGTATAACCCATGTTACTTTCATGCGTTCAAAAGAATCTAAGCTAGTAATGTGTAATTAGATGTTGATTGAATAACTTTTCTTCTACTTGTGGCACAGATGTGCTGATATCTTATTTACAGATTAATTACATTGGAAAATATATGTTCCAAAACTTTCTGATGCTGACCATGTGACTTATCTGGGTTACAGTCATTCAGATAATAATCTGCTTGACTTGGAGAAGGAGACAATCAAGGAAGATGATCGGGCTGTTTTGCTGGAGGGAGGCCTCCCTAGATCAGCATCTGCCAAATTTCATAGTTCTGCCATCAAAATGAACTTAATTAGGTTGCTTGCCACATTATATGCAGTATTGTCATGGAGTTTCTTATGTACGAATCTCTTAAAAGTTTTTTTCTTAACTTCTGTACCTAATTGTCTTCCAGGTTTATGACTTTGGATGACTCTTTCTTGCTAGAAAACCGAGCAACTTTGAGAGCAATGTAAGTCATAAACTCTTTAGATAATGAATACATGCTTCTGTTGGTTTTCCTTGCTTTCTCTAGTTTTACCGCACAAATTCTTGTAGGTCTGAGTTTGGGGCAGTCTTGTTGTACTTCTATATCTGTGATCGCACAAATATACTGGGAGAATCTACCAAGGTGCTTATTTCATGTCCATTGGTCATGTGTTTACCATGATTTCATCCCTGACAGCTTTGCTTGCAATGAAATAATCTGCTCAAGTATATTAATGCTAATCCCTTCTTATTTTACTTCTGGGTTTGATGTTCTCTGGACAGAGCTACAATCGTGACCTTTTTGTTTTCCTATATATTCTTCTCATCATAGTCTCATCAATGACTTCATTGAGGAAACATACTGACAAGTCAGCTTTCACTGGAAAATCCATGCTTTACCTTAACCGGCATCAGACTGAGGAGTGGAAAGGATGGATGCAGGTAATATCTTCTTGATTAAGCTTTTTACTTGTACAGAAATTTTATGAATGCAAAATTCATAAAAGTTCTAAAACTTGTATTGAGCTATGCTTGGTTGACCGCAGAGAACAAAATGTACACCTGCACCTTTCCTCTGTTGTACTTATAGATTGGAATTCATTTTTGTAACACCAAATTTGCCAATGATTATCGTGGCATATTTTTTTAGTCATGCTATGTATTTTCATATGGCCACAGGTAGTGTGATTATTCTCACTTATTTATTAATGTTATTCTGATATCAGACAGACTAGATGAAAATCTGTCTCTAATATTTGATCTTTTATTCTTCTAGTTAGTGTATCCCAATTCTGATAAAAAAATTCCCCAAGAAATCAAAAAATTATGTGTGGAATGCAATATGATTTTGCTTTCAATCATTCAAAGAAATCAGATTGCTATTCATTAAAATCCTTAGTCATATGTGGCAATCTGATGTATTAGTTGGATATTAGAGATTGTTTACACCGCTAGCTCTGTATATATAATAATTTGCTGCATTTGTTGTGTATAATAAATAGCTCTGCAAAGTCTAAGGCCACATTAACTCTTTTTTTTTTTTTTTCCCCTTCTGAAACAGGTCCTATTCTTGATGTACCATTATTTTGCCGCAGCAGAGATATACAATGCAATACGTATCTTTATTGCTGCATATGTTTGGATGACTGGATTTGGCAACTTTTCTTATTATTACATTAGAAAGGATTTTAGCGTAGCTCGCTTTTCTCAGGTCATATCACTGATTCTCTACACCTTATATTATTTCATAATAGCATGTTATATGCCATGTTTTCTTTCTTTCTTTTCTTTTGGTATACATTTCTTATAAAAATGATTTTAAATGCATGTTACTTGGTGCAGATGATGTGGCGGCTCAATTTCTTTGTGGCATTTTGCTGTATTATCCTTAACAATGACTACATGCTGTATTATATTTGCCCAATGCACACTCTATTCACTTTAATGGTCTATGGAGCGCTTGGTATTTTTAACAAGTATAATGAGAATAGCTCAGTGATGGCTGTGAAGATTCTTTCATGCTTTCTTGTGGTTATCTTGATTTGGGAAATCCCTGGAGTTTTTGACTTTCTCTGGAGTCCATTAACTTTCCTATTAGGTCAGTATCTTACGTATTTATCTTGTTTTGATTCATAATCATTTGCTTAGTGACCTTCAACTCTGTGTGTACTTTAATGAGATGAGACTCGGAGTTAAAAATGTCGCAGATTTTTTCATTTTTTTTCTCTTTAAACCGAAGATCAGTTATCTTCTGTTTGTTGTTTTTCTATTGTAATAATTTTAATGGCCTTAATTAGTCTCCATTGTTGTTCTGCATGTATATCTCTCTTGTTATTTAATTTTTATGCTTTATTTTTTTGTTGTCAAGAAAGAAATTTTTTCTTCTAGAATTATCCATAATGGAAATTTGGTTAATTTAGCTTGATTAAGTGTCAAGATTCAAGTTCAGTTGGAATATCGTGATTGCTTTCCTGCTTCAGCATGTGCTTAATAGTTATATCTTTATGGCAGGCTATTCTGATCCTGCAAAGCCAGACCTTCCTAGGCTGCATGAGTGGCACTTCAGATCTGGACTTGATCGCTATATATGGATCATTGGGATGATATATGCATATTTTCACCCCAATGTAATTACTTGAACTGTGGTCACATTAAGTATTTCTTCTTGCTACCCCAACAACTAAAATTTCAAAATGTCTTGAGATTTCAGATTGAGAAGTGGATGGAGAAATTGGAGGAATCTGAAACCAAGAAAAAACTGTCAATGAAAACAGGCATAGTAGCTGTTTCAGTATCTGTGAGTTGCATGACTCTGTCTACACATTATTACCATTAGATTTTTTATAATCTATTTTTCATCCTTTGGTGATGGTTTGATCTCTTTCTTTTTCCTTCTAAGGTTGGTTATTTGTGGTATGAATATATATACAAGCTGGACAAAGTTTCTTACAACAAGTACCACCCCTACACATCATGGATACCCATAACGTATGTATCAAGGATACATGTATATATTTGTGTTTGTGTGCTCTTTCCTTTTTCCCTTTTTAAGAAACTTATTACAGATGAAGGACACTTAGGGACCTCTATGAATGGTGTGCAGAATATGTGTCCTTAATATTGTCTAATGTACTCTTCCAGCATCTTATTATAATATCTACATTGTGCGATCCAGTGTTTACATTTGCTTGCGGAATTGCACTCAGCAGCTCCGGAGTTTCTCTTCGACTCTCTTTGCGTATGTTATCTTCCCTGTATATATGTTTTTATTGGCAGTGACTTCTCATGGTTTGCCTTTTTTGTTTGAATAACCATGCTAAGTTTGCGCTAACCCTAATTTGTTTGCTTTAAATCCACAGTTGGCTTGGCAAGATAACTTTGGAGACCTATATTTCACAGTTCCACATCTGGCTGAGGTTTGAGGATTAACTATTTGGTTTCTTTCATTTTTACTTTTCTATTTCAATGTTTTTCTCCATTTTCATTCTTACCAGCCTGGATAATTTACTGAATTTGAATCATAGATAGATATCCTTAAAGTAGTTTTTATGGGCACCCTCACAAAGCTCAAGACATCACTAAACCAGCAATTGCGCTGTGAAATGCAACAAAGAAATCCAACCATGATATCATTATAGGACTTCACATTGATCCATTTTGGTCGTTACCTTTTTTATAAAGCAATTCTAACAAGGTTGTATGTTTAAACATTGCTTGTCATTTAATAATCAAATGCTCATCTTTCCACATACCTTTTTGAGTGATGGACTATGGGCTTCTTTAAGAATCGTGTGATCAATTGCAAGTTTCTTTGGCAACATGTTGATAGTTTTGAAGATGACATGCAATAAGTAAAATGTTTGATGGCTTGTGTGAGAAAAGGGTGTAAAGTAGTAGTGTCAAGAAAATGTCATATTTGGTACTGAATAATTAAATATCTAAATAATTAAAACAAAACAGAGTACATTTTAATAAATACATTTCTGACTAGTTTCACAGTAAGTGACTAGACAAATTTGTGAATATGTTTTTGAATTCAAGAACTTGGGGCTAATGGAATAGCATTTTAAAATACATGAAATATCCTTGCAAGAATTACAATTGGGGTTCTGCTTCTGGTCTGTCCTACAAGCATTTCTTGTATGGGTTTTTATTGGACAAGTGATTTTATTAAAAGAAGAGAGCACAAGTTTGTAAATTCAGTACAGAAGATCAACCCTTGGAAACTGAAAATGAAAATAATCAATAAGATAGGGAAGTGAAGGGAAGGGACATAAATGAATGTTTATGAGATCATTCTTGTGTGCCTAATCTATAACAAACCCAATATAATTGTAGATTGTGGCTTCGAGTTAGCAGCTTCTATTTTTTTCTTCTTTTCTGTTGATATGTCTATCATCTTTTTTAGCTCGTTCTCCACATAGGTTCTCTTTTTAAATCATATTGATCTATGTTTAAAGAAACCTCATGCACGCTTCAATGGGTAAAGGTTGTGAAGAATTATAAAGCTCAAAAATTTATGAATATGCATAATGCACAGAAAAGAAAAACCTTATTTATTAACACAATGACAAGTCTCTCTATTCATGAGAAAAAACACTCAGGGGAAAGAATTCCACGAGTTTACAGACTTTACAGATATCTATTTTGATAGAGCGAGGTGAAATGCATTTCTAACTTCCTGTCTTGCATTTGCAGATCGGACATTCCCAATGGACAGCCTAAATGGCTCCTTTCTTTTATTCCAGAATATCCATTACTGAATTTCATGCTTACAACAGCCATCTATGTCCTAGTAAGTAAACTTGTTCTTGACCACATAATGATATCAGGAATAATGGTAGCAACAAAGACAATATTTATCCTTATGCTGCTATCTTTACTTGCTTCTGCAGGTTTCTCATCGACTTTTTGAATTGACCAATACACTAAAGACAGTTTTCATACCCACAAAAGACAATAAGCGGCTGTTTTACAACTCTGTTGCCGGGGCTGCTATTTCTCTGTGTTTGTACTGTGTTGCCGTCATTCTCCTTCACATCCCTCATTCACCAGTAAGCCCCTCACTTCCGTGTTTGAGAATAATCTGGTAGCTTGTGATGATCTAGAATTATGCAGCCAACCGTACAAGATGCTTGATGGTTGGGGCAGTGAGATCTAATGATCAATAGCTGTCCATCTGCTGATGGAATTTTGTTACGATCTGGTTATTATTCCGAGTCTCACTTGGATGTTCATTACCTGCATTTGATATTCAATTAACACAAGCTTCTAATACAGGCCTGAAAAATGAAGACCAAAGAGGAGACTACATAGAAGTTTTCTGTTGGATGTACAGAGAGACAAGTAGAGTGAAATAAGGATACTTGGAAGATGATGCTCAGAGTCTCAGCTCAAGACATTCAACAAAGTTGAAGAAAAAACCCTCCATTTCCATCCTGGACTTGGTATTTGGCCTGGGAATGGAGGCATGACAGGAAGAAGATTCTTTTTCTAATTACACAGATCACCATATATTCTTATCTGTTTTTTGATTTTTTTATCCAACGATTAAAGTTGTAGTTCCTGTGACGTAGATTTGCTGTTTTGCAACAAACGAGTTGAGATTCATTTCTAATGCAAATATTTTCATGTGTCCTGTTACTTGTCTGGTGCAATTATATTTTCTGAAAAAAGAAAATATAAATAACAACCTGAAAGCAAGTTACCTCTCTTTTTTCTTTTTTTCTGTTTAATGTTCTTCAATGGTTAAATTGTAATTAATATTAGGATTTTTTTATTATTATTCTTTAGGTTAAATTGTAATGTAAAATACCCCTTCAATAAAACAAATACCCTAACTAGGAAAAAAAAAAACAAAATTCCTGATTTTTCACAATAAAAAATAAAAAAACCCAAAAACACTTGGATCGAGTGTGTCATCGTCTTCGACGGTGTTTGCAGAAGACAACGCTCTCTTTGTCTGCAACTTTCGACAACCATACTATTGTTGAAAAGTCAAGAGCTGTTGGCCCATCATTTTTATTGAAAAAAACTTCAGAAATATTCCAATGACCTCTAACCACTCATTTCCAACCTCAAAACTAAATTTAATTCACTCGAGAAATAAATAAATAGAATGAATTAATGAATGAAAAAACTAAAATATATTTTCAGGCCTCCATATAATTTTTCTTACTATTTCATGGTTGTCATCAACGCCAGTAGACTCATCTCTCTAACGAGAACACATCCACACCAAAATTATTAGTTTTTGCGACATGAATGGTATTTGGAGGCATTATCTCTCTCTCTCTCTCTCTCTCTCTCTCCCTCGTCAATCTACATGAATTTAAACATCCCGTGAATAAAGTTGAAGATCAAAATGTATGTGTTTAAAATAATAGAAACTGAAATATAAAATTGATCAAAATTTATCTTCTAAATGCTTTTTAAAAGCCTCGAAATTATAAAATCACCACCAAATAAACATTAAGTCCATAATTAATTAAAGATTGAAAAACAAATCTAAATTAGAATGGTATTTTATTGTATTATACTATTTACTATAACTCATTTGCAATATAAATTGTATTTAGATATGAGCTCGTGGTACATCGTGAGATAATATTTTTTTATGTGGAAAAAAACAATATCTAGGCAATATAACTATGTTATAAATAAATAAGAAAAAAAATCTAATGAACAAAAATAGTATGAGTCAATAAAAAAATGACAATGATAATGAACAAACAAAATTTTAAAAAAGTATCACGATATCTAAAAAAAAAAAACTTAAGAAGTATGTAATTGGATAAGAAAAATAACAAATAAAACCAGTATTGAGTCAATCTGAGGTAGCGTGATAAATATGTAAGTTGAGTAATAAGGACCGAGCCAACTCATGTTATCACGAAACTTGTGCTCCAAGTTATGAGATTGGGTTAACCCGATAGAAAATAAATTTAAGAAAACCACGAAGTTTTTTTATTTAAAAAACTAATATTGAAAGATAAAATCAGAAAAAAAAAATAAAATGCCAAGCAACAACAACTTTTCAAACTTGTAACTTGGGTCATTAGATTGAAAATACCATATATGAAAAAATGACGAAACTCAATTCTCAGTTGATCTAACACTAACTGATGAATTATCATTATTATTATTACTATTACTATTATTATTATCATCATTATAATAATAATTATTGTTATTATTATTATTATTATCACTATCACTATTAATACTATTAATAATAAGTAATATCATTACAATTATTATTATTATTATTATTATTATTATTGCTATTAGTATTATAATCACCACTATTATTATCACTATTATTGTTATTACTAGTACTACTACTATTATTATTGTTATTATATTTTAATGATGACTATTATTATTGTTGTTGTTGTTGTTATTTTTTTATTTAAAATAATATTTGAAATCTTGTAATGCTTGATATTAATAAAAAAAAAGAAGAAGAAGGAAAGGACAGCTTGCTTTGTAAAAAAAATAAAATTAGTCACCTAATAATTTTGTTTAATTGCAAGATAACCTACAGGTGTATGTCTCCTAGGCGACTTTTGGACGGGAGACAACCACCCCATGTAATAAAGCAACCCTTCATTTTAACCCTGAGGGGTGTAACTCAACTGGTCAGGCTCTAGGTTTACTCCTTAGATGTCACTAGTTCGAATCCCACAAACCTGGGGGTCATTGGAGGCTTACATGATCATTAACTTCAGGGCCCGTAGAATTAGTCGAGGTACGGGCATGCTGGCTCAGACACCCACGTTAATACAAAAAAAAAAAATAAGCAACCCTTCGTTTCGCAAAATAATCAATACTCATCTCACACACATGCAAGAATTCCATATGCTTTGTCTCTAATATGAGTTGTTTAATCAACCAATTTGTTTAAAAAGAATTGCATATGCTTTGCTTGTTTGTAATATGCTCTCTCTCACACACACTATCGAGTTGTTTCATAATTGCCTTTTTTTTTTTAATTTTTTTGTTATTATTTATTTTTTTTGCATTTTTTAATTATATTATTTAAATAACTAATTTAATCAATAACTCGGATTTCAATTTTTTTTCATTGCCCACAACAAAATGCCGACCATAAATTTTGCAATAAACTATACAAAGTGTTAGAAATATTTGAAGGATAACATAAAAAATGGAACATGGGAAGCATAGTGGAAGACAAATCTCATTTATATAAATATTATTACTCTCCTAAGAGAGGAAGTCTCAATGGACTTGGACTTAGACTTACAATACTCCATACATATATTTATATTAGTCCATGATAATTCAAAAGACTTAAAAGATAAATACATATTTAATAGTTACATGCATATACCTAGGAGAACTAAAAGACACTTTGAATGAAGACTTCAAAATTAATTCTAACACTTCCCCTTAATTTTGAAAGTCATACGGTTTTTGAAATTTGAATTTTGATGGAGGATACTCTTACGAAAATTTTCAATATCTTCTTTATTTTTTTGTCATATTACATCCATAATTAATTTTCTAAAATTAACTTCCATCTTCAACTTGCGAAGATCTCTCTTGCATCTTTGTCTCAGTCATTCCTTTCATCATGGTTAGCTAATGACATTCCATGCCATTTCTTCAATTTGTTTTTCTTTAATTATTATCTTTGTCTGAACATGACTACTCCTAGCCATATTTCTCCTCTTATGGTTGTTGCCACAATTCTCTAGCCAAACATCTCTTTTTAAGATTTGGCTTTTCAAGTGACCATTCCATTTCTTCAGGCTGCTGCCTTCTTCTTGTCATGGCTCTTTGGCCATTTCTTATCTCTTGTAGGAAGAGTTCTCTTCTCTTCTTCATGTGTGGTCTCTCTTGTACCACATCTCATCTCTTGTGCAAGAAGTTGTTAACTTGCACTAAGCCTCTTACTTAGGCCTTTTTTTTTTTAATCTCTTTTTGATGCAATTCAGGTTATTGCCTTCTTCTTGTCATGGCTCTTTGGCCATTTCTCATCTCTTGTAGGAAGAGTTTTTCTCTTCTCTTCTTGATGCAAGGTCTCAATTCTCTTGTTGGGTGCTATCATCTTGCACCTCTATGTTTCTTTTTTAGACGTCACTTGTCCATCCACTCTATTTTGGGATTTCACACTGTAGTCCCTCTAAAAGCTCACTAGATCGAATTAGCTCTAATACCATGTTAGAAATATATTTGAAGGAGAAAAGGAAAGCATGGGAACATAAGAAGCATGGTGGAAGACAAATCTCATTTATATAAATATTATTACTCTCCTAAGAGAGGAAGTCTCAATGGACTTGGACTTGGACTTGGACTTACAATACTCCATACATATATTTATACTAGTCTAGGATAATTCAAAAGACTTATAAGATAAATACATATTTAATAGTTACATGCATATACCTAGGAGACACTTAGGAGAACTAAAAGACACTTTGAATGAAGACTTCAAATACCAAATTTGTTGGAAAAATAGTAACAGAACAGAGAATAATGGTACTCTCACACCTTTCATTATCAAATCTATATAATATATATAGACATTATAAAATGTCTTTTACAATCTTCAAAGTACTTAATTAATATTAGACTTTTCAATACTTACTCTAGATTCATAGTATCTTTATATTCATAGTATTTCTAGATTCATAGTATTCTAATGTGGATAGTTATTTATTGTACTAACTTCAATACACTTAATCTTGATAAACAAGTTTAATAACTAACATTCTTCCCTCTAAAACTTGTTCCATCCATCTTCATGATTCCAAGCTTCTTTTGTAAATAACAGAAAACGTTAGTCTTCAATGGCTTTGTAAAAATGTCAGCAAATTGTTCATGAGTTTTGACATGAACTAACTCCATATCACCTTTTTTATATGCTCCTTGATGAAGTGAAATCAAGTATCAATATGTTTTGAATGTTTATGATGAACTGGATTCTTTGCAAGTGCTATAACAGACTTGTTATCAACAAAGATTCGTGTAGCCTTACTCTGTTTTTGCTGCAAATCTTCCATCAGTTTTCTTAGCCATATTGCATGACACACACACGATGCAGCAGCAATGTATTCTGCTTCACATGTGGATAATGCAACAATAAATTGTTTCTTTAATGTCCATATGAAAGTTGTTTCTCCTATAAAGAATATAAATCCAGTTGTGCTTTTTCTGTC
>Ga0307517_10009392_pt1 | contig 13853 bp, 11 predicted proteins | sample 23_EM_MG_FD_194515 | JGI IMG/M metagenome (GOLD analysis project Ga0307517, IMG submission 194515) | Populus trichocarpa ectomycorrhiza microbial communities from riparian zone in the Pacific Northwest, United States - 23_EM | ecosystem: Host-associated > Plants > Roots > Unclassified | place...
GGGAAATCACTGCGAGATGGAGGTGGACGAGGTTGGAGTGGAAGATGTGGCTGAGAAGGAATAGTCTTTACGAGAATAACATGCGCCAAACAGCCGGTCCGGACGACCACTGTCCCAAAACGATTTGTGGTTTTTGTGGTATAGCACGACTACTCAGCACGATAGGCAACTTTTAGTTGAGATATTGGACCACACTTTTTCTGCTTTTTGATATTGCACCGGAACCCTCCTTGGACTGTGTTTCAGCAATATCATGAAAGTTGTCCAGATTCAAGTCTTTGCAGATTGGCGCCGACTACGGAAAGAACGTTTCACCCTTGAACCCCATCTTATTTCTGTTCTGAGGACCCAATGTGACCACCCACCTGTTTGCGAAACCAGCTTCTGGGTATTGAAGTGCATTACGCTCATCGTCTATCTTTCTGCCTAACGTTTTTCGAGCTACGTCGGAAAACTGCCTCAGTCTTCTTAACTGTCAAGCTGGGTTCATATATTCCTCATTGGGTCGAATTCCACGTCAGTGAACTCGGTTCTTTGTCCAGAGTCTAGGTGTCTTCCGATGGTTCGCAATGCTAATTTTCACCTTGCATAAGGGTGAATCGACCAAAATGCATCTCAGAGGGTTTTCCCCGGCCCTCGGGGCATTTCTCCAACTCACTATCCGCACGACTGACGAATGGACAATGCGTGTTACGAGGCGAATACAAAACCTCACTTCGATACATAGTTATCGACTCCAACGATCACGCTCTCTGGGCTCACCCAAACCCAACCTCTCTAGTCTAAGAGTTTTGGGAACCGCTTCACTATCAATCCCGCGAATCGTCCACACTGGCACTTTTATGTCAGCTCTCATGCGTCTTCAGAACGCATCGTCGTCGACAAAAGTACCGTCTTTGTTGGAGGACCACGAAGGTACAGCGAGGTCGATTGGGGAGGCATACACGTGGAGAAGACTTGCTACGGAGTGTGTGTAGGGGGATTTGGGCAACTTTCGGGACGAGCCACCGTGAGGTTTTTGACTGAAGCAGTCGACTCCCTCTCTAATACTTTTTGTCAAACTCAGACCCCCCCAAGGTGGAGATTCAACGTTAACCTTGCATTGAGAGCTATGAACACTCATCCGGCCTTTTCTGGGAGGGTTTGTAAAACATCTGCCCCGGACACTGCCGTTCTGTAACTTGAGGACCTGAGTTGAGTCGATTTGGCCGTTTCATACTAATGACACACTAGATGTCATAACTTGTATACAATACCATACTGGGCATCTCTGTCCCTCCAATCTCTATTGGTACTCTGCGTAAGCTGTCTATCGTTATCTCGCTCTCCCATTTATTGACAGGACCGTATGATGTGCGTATAACATGTATAGCACACTACGACTGCGGTGTGCTTGTTGGATTGATTACCCGCCTCAGATGGATCGCATCCCACCTTGGCACATACATAGCTGGTTAAATTTCACTTACAAACAGCATACTAGACATAGCAACATGTGTTCATATGGTTCGGACCTGTATTCCTTGAGCAGTGCTATTCATAATTAGGCTTACTTTGCATGCATTTCGCCAATGAAGGACTTGCTCTGAGAATTTGATATCCCGCCATTTTTGGAATACATGTGCTTTGGCAAGCTCAAGGTTCTCCCTTTTATATACAAAGAGTAAACAAGCCCATATGATGTGCCATTATGACATAGGCAGTTGAATGGGTATTCGGATCGGGATTTTTTGAGTGGTTACATAACTCCTGTTGGACTCGGTCGAGACGGTTAAACCGAAATATTGAAAGTCTAGGGTTCGAGTTCGGAAGGACGGTGCGAGAAGGGGAGGTACTGCATTGGAATAAAGCAGAAGAGGGACCCTTGAGCGGGTCAAATTGAAGGTTGGGGTGTGTCTGGGGACTGAATGAAAATCCCACAACGCCCAGAGATTGGTGACGTTTTCAATTCAGATATTGTACACCTATGAAGTTGCGATAGTGGATTATATTGAAGAGACGGAAGAGATGGACAAAGTCCGAACACGAGTGACGACTCGAACTGATTTGGGGTTGCCAGTGCAGATGAACTACGAATGGAAGTAAATACATCATGCATACCGATAAGCCCAGACGTTTACTTAAACCTCCGAGAGCGCACTGACAACACAATAGGTACGGGGCGAAGGGCAGCATGAGGCGAGCACGTTGTGATCTCTCTTCGTCCAAAAAAAGACCAAATCTTCAAATCTCTTTTTAGATCCCGGCCACCGTCCAAGAAAGTTTTTGCCGCAATTTGTCCTTTTCGACCCGCTCGGGTTTATCCTATAAAGCTAGCATGCTGTCATTCTCCCTTTTTCTTCTTCCTCGTCGTCGCGATGTACCAGGACTACCGCTCCTCGAGAGACCGCACGACACGATGGGTTCACACTCACGCGCCGTATGATGGCGATTTTTACTCGCCCTCTGTCCCCCCCGCCCACTTGGAAGACCGTCTCGTTCCTTCCCGCCCACCCTCAGAGGCTGGTAGCTCCCATTCGCAACCACCCAAGATGGTTCTTCGCTACAACGATGGTCGCGCAGACTCCCTTATACACCACCCAGTAGCCGAGTTTGGGCTCTCGTCGACGAGGTCGTCCCGCCATGGCCACTCTCATTCCAGGCACGACCCTGGGCGCGGTCGTCCTGTCATTCCCCAAAATGACCAGGTGCCAGAGGAAATTCGCATCTTACCCTCCAGTATGCGGCATAGTCATGTCAGGTCAAAATCCCTGCCTCGGAAAACAGACTACGATCGCGGAATTCACGACCCCATGCCCCAGTCTCGCCATCAACGTGTGGTGTCGCCTACCCAACATAAAGTCACTTTTGCTCCTCCTGCTCAACCATCTCAACCATGGCATCGTCCAAAACAATCTTCCAATTCGATGTACCCCCAAGGAAAACGACCCCGATATCCGTCTCAGCAAATGTACCATCCTCATCAGATTGGTCCCAACGGTGTCATTTACAGTCATTCAGCACCTCCCGCAGGACAATATCCTCAGTTTGTGGCCCCTTCATTCTTGCACGACGCGGATCTTCGCGGGCGCGACTTCGGTCGCTCGGGCAGGTACCCGGCAAACGAATCGGCAGAGTCCCTTGGAACGGAGAAAACTTACTTCGTTCTACCAGCGCACGGAGCGCACAGCAAGAAAGTTCACGTTATAGTAAGTTCATCTCCCCTCTACCCGGAGTGCGCCTTCTAACACCGCGTTCTGAAAGACGCCGAGTCCCGAGCGTTCGAGTATGACTGCCACTTCTACGACCAAATCGGTCTCGGGTCATACACATGGTGGGAAGAAGCCGTTCTTCCAACGATTGTTCGGCAAGTTTTCATCCTCTCTGTCGTCTCTTGATCTGTCCATTAATGGGGGTTCGATCTCTAGGCGCCATTCGGTGATTGTAGCGTCTCAACCAGTGAGTTGCAGAAGCTCGAGAAGTTCCTTGATAGATCGTGAGCTATCAACGAATCGAAGCAGGAAAAGAAGGGGAGATAATCAAAGCAACAAAACGGAACGAAACAAAAAAGCAGCATACTTATCTTTGTCGATTATTAGAACCTTTTTAATTTGTTGTCTTTCGCTTATCGATGGACTCCTTATCGCGGTCTATCGTTAACGAAATTTCTTGTTCAATTTTTGTACGTGTACTTTCCCCATCAAACCAGAGGATCGTTACCCTGATTAGATAGTCTCAAGTTTAAAAAGGCTGTACCCGCTTGAACTTGTGAAAATCTCTTCCAACATTGATTAGCCTTGCAATTTCCTTAAATTTTTGAAGTGCATTTGCGTCGGCCGCGGAATGCGCAAATTTGAAAGTCGACAGAGCTTTCTTCACTGCATGCGTTCTTAAGGTGGCGAGCGCCCTCTAATAATTACAAATGAACTGAATGGAAAAAGTACCCCCACCGAGTCGCACGAAAAATTAATGAAAGTTGGGCGCCACAAACTTGGAACCCGAATTCCCTCTTCGCAATCTCTTCGTCTTTATCACATGTCTTCATATGAGCTGAATGGGTCCCCCATTGTTTATTATTATCCTACGTCACCGTGGTCAGGCATGACACTTACAAAGTAGGGAAAGGAGGACCAACCATCCAGTTCAAGCGCAGTCGGTTGGGCCACGGGATACTGTACCAGATAAGGTGCCACTACCACCCCCCCACCACCGAGTTGGCGCTGGAAGATAGCTTATTGTAATCCTTTCATCTTCCCATTTGTTCTTGAATTAGCTTTTTCATTCAGGGTGTTGTTTCAGGGTGCTCTACTTATTGAGCGCTCCGAGTTAGCTGAAGCGGCGATTGATGATGGCCGAGACGGGCCGCTGCGGAACGACGTGACAGCTAGAAGTCACACCCCGTGACGCGACGCGACCCTTCCCTGAACGCGTGACCGATACGTAACTTTAACTGCCTCGTAGGTATATTTCATGGTTCTACTGAGAACTGATTGTTAGGGCCCACAAAGATGAACGGAGATTTATTCGATGTGGTCCTTCCCCGCCGTAAGTCGGCGACTCAAGCTTCACGAGCCTTTGCGGACCAGCTGGACTCATCGGATGGTGATTCGCAGCCAGGTGAATCAGAAGGAGAGACCAAGAAGAAGAAGAAAAAAGGTGGTAAACTACAAACTTATGGGAAGAGGGGAAGACCTTTGAAAGCCGCACCCTTAACCACCACCACCAGACCAGCAAAGTTGGAGCTGGAGTCGCCGAAGGGAGGACCTAGTCCTCGGGCTCCAAAACCTAAGCCTAAACCTAAACAAATCGTTAAGAGAAAAAGGTCGCCGTCGCTTTCGATTCTTTCATCAACTCCCATGAAGCAAGCGGGTATTTCAGCACCAGTCGGGGCTGTGGAACCGGCGAATCAAACAAACGGGAACGACAATGAAATTTCATTGCTGCCTACAAATTTCCCTGGACGCGTCCGCAAGAGAGCAAAGGCATCATCGCAAGATGCTCCACCGTCACGACCCAAAAAAGACATTTTCTCTGACCTCACCTCTGTGTCGCATTCTATGGGTCCTGGCAACTCGGATTCGGAAATTGAAATTTTGTCTTTTACTCCTGCTGTATTACCCCCTTCGGGGCCTACTGGTGTTGCCTCTCCGCAGGTACCTTCAAGTCAAGGATCGAGGCATCGTGTGGAACCCACATGGACGAGTCAAAATTTGGGTTGTTACGTTTGGGTTCTGATTGAACCCACAACAGGCCGTGTGGTTGATCCAAATAAGGATCAGAGTCAGGATGAATACAGGATGTGGTGGCCGGGGAAGGCGAGTGATTCATTCATCCTACATGTTAGTGTTCAGTCCATCTCATTGTGATGTAGATTACGAGTCTACGTCCGACAGAGATTCCATTACGAGTGAAGCTTTTCGGACAGAGGAGCGTTACGATTCATGAACCCTCGGAAGCAAACATTATATCAAAATCCGATTCGTTGGGTCGATGGCGATACCAAACTCCCTGTTTTGTGTTATCTCCATTGCTACGGCGGTCACCCTCGAAGAAACTCGGAAATGAATGTGAGGGCGTTGAACGAAATCCCCGCGAGGAACTCCAAACTCGATGGAAGAATGCTGTCATTGAAATGAAGCAAGAAGAAGAAGCAGAGCAAGATAGCGATTACCTTCCGGACGTCGGAGAGATTTCATCGTGGGCAACATCGGGTCTATCGCTATCGCAGGACAGCAACAAGCAGGCGAAAATGAATGGTCGCGGTAAAAGTAACGGAAAACGGAAACGAGACGAGCTCTCCGATGAAGACGTTGCTTGGGAACCTCCTCCGCCTGATGACAACCTTCAAATTCCTGGCGAAGTAGTTCTTGGTAGGGAGAATCCGGGTAGAGGAACCTCTGCAATTCACAACGTGGACCATTGGCCGGCGAAGATATTAGGGTATATAGCGCCGAAGCATCAGAAACAACAGCCAAAATACCTCGTCAAGTGGTTGGATGGTTCCGAGGGAGAGATCACGCGGTCTTGTTTCTATACTGTTAGCGAAGAGGGATTTGCTCTTTGCAAGGTGAGGCAATGTTAATATGAGGAGAACCAAATTTGCTGACATACGCATTGTTTTCAGCTAGGTTCTTTTGAGAGCTCGGTTGTCGAGGTTGAGAATGACGATGAGACCGAGGATCTTGAAACATTCAAATCTCGTTGGGACTTTTCTCGACGGTCGCCGAGTCCCGAGACAATCGATCCCCCGCCCTCTGTGGACGACTTCAGGCAACTGTCTATACGCATACGGTTTGCGTATACGAAGCCTGTGCTCACAGCGATTCTAAACAAAGAATACGAACCAGTGATGAATTTCCACCAGTTGTTCATGGCTGGCGGACAGAAGCGGGGTCGGCTCCTTGATCATTCGTCGCGAAGGGGGAAAATGGATTTGAAGGAGGTCACTGAGCTCACCAATTATCTCAAGGAATGGTGTTTGAGACCTCCGGTTTCGAATACGTTGAACGTGAATAGTCAAGAGTGCGATGTCCAAGACGGCGTCAAGGATACGGTCGATCAGGATCAATTTATGGCAGAGCAAAGTCTACCTGAGAGCCCGAGGCTTGAAGCAAGAAACCCTCTTAACTTGGTTGGATATGACAGTCGATCGCCTTCTCCTCCCATCACTGAACCTGCGCCATCCTCGCCAGAAGAGATGCCCCCGAGTTCCTCTTTTATTGTGGGACCCGAAAGTCCTCTCATGTCAGATTCATCTCCTGGAGCGAATAGTTCGCCTCCTAGACCTGTGATGATTCATGAGGTTGGGACCTAGTCGTCTTTCTGGGTTCATATTTTGCTGACTTGTCTGAATTTAGCTTGGCTTTGCCAGTGATACCATTCCTGCCGACATTCCTGATGTATTGGGCGATGACGACTTAGATGGGACAATATCTCGGAGAGAAAGGTTCCCTAGACAGCGAGGGTGTGAGGAATATGAGGCCTTGGGTGACCTAGACAAGCTCAATGTCAGTTTTTTTTGTCGTTGTTTCTTCAAGTATCCAGTCTGACAGTTGACTCTGGTAGTACTGCACGGCAATTCTTCTCCCCGAGAGTATTCGTCAAATTTTGCTATGGCAAAGCGGGATTCGAACGTCTTTTGAATTGCTCTCCCAAGAAAGTGAACAAGAGATGTATGAGAAGGGAGAAATATTGTTGAACGAATCTGAATGGGTATTTAATGTCAAGAGGATGCGGCAGATGGCGGAGGAACTATTAAAAAGAAATTGCACTGGCAAGAGGCGCGCACAACCCGTTGATTACAGGGAGTAGTGGTACATATTATATACATTACCTAAATTGGAAACATCCGACTATTCTCACTCTTGCCGTATTCCTCGTCGTTCTGCTTTGGCTGCCCTCTGTCAATGAGGTTAGTGCCACAATGGCACCTCCAATTGCGAATGACCCATGGCTTGCTGGTCGACATTTCGGTATCGTCATTGACGCAGGTTCGTCCGGATCGAGGATGCAAATATACAGCTGGAAGGATCCACGACATTTGATTTTGGGGAAGGACAGCTCTCTCGCTTATAAACTCCCAAAGGTTGAAAAGGGTACGAAGGACGAAAACTTGTGGGTATCCAAGGTGGAACCTGGTGAGTGAAATCGGAATTCACAACTGAGAAGACGTTGTGTAACTTGGTTCACCAGGGTTGTCAACACTTGCCGATAATCCAGAAGAGGTCGGCGCCTATTTACGGCCTCTTTTGAATCATGCCAGGGACCACATTCCCCCTTCTCTACATAAAGACACTCCATTATTTCTACTTGCCACGGCGGGCATGCGACTTCTTTCTCCCAAAGAGCAAGCCCAAATTCTACAGGAAACATGTCGTTTTCTATCCAGGCACTCTAATTTCAAGATAGACGACCCCTCAGATGCAGGTCCTTGTGGTTCGAGCGTTAGAATCATCACCGGAGAGGAAGAGGGGTTGTTTGGATGGATTGCGGTCAACTATCTCATGGACGGTTTCTCGAGTTCGAGTGACGATCGGACGACGTATGGATTCCTTGACATGGGTGGTGCATCGACGCAGATTGCATTCGAACCTAGTCCCGAAAACCAGAAAATGACCAACAACCTAATTGACGTTCGCCTCCGGCTCTTGGGCGGTGAAGAGATTCATCACAAAGTCTTCGTGACTACATGGCTGGGTTATGGGACAAACCAAGCTCGTGAACGTTATGTCGGGGATCTTATTACGGAATATGATTCTTCGTTGCCGTCTGAACGAGTAGATGACGAAGATATGGGCCATCACGTACTCGACCCTTGTTTACCGCATGGTCTGGAACTCACGGAACTCCCTGTACATCCCTCGACTCCGGCTAGCGCGCACCTCATGGACTCTCATCTACTTGTTGGAACAGGCTCTTTTGAAGAGTGTCTGAAGAAGACAGCTCCTCTGCTCAATACGACTGCCCCTTGTCCAGACACGCCGTGTCTGATGAATGGCGTACATGTTCCCCCGATAGACTTCTCTGTCTCGCATTTTATTGGAGTTTCGGAATACTGGTACTCCTCGGAACATATTTTTGGTTTGGGTGGTGCATATGACTTTGTCGAATATGAACGTGCCGCCTCGGATTTCTGTTCGCGGAATTGGGACGGTATTCTGTCGGAACATGAAGAGTCACGGAGTCGGCATCGACTGGGTGGGGATGGCGAGGTGCTGAAGGATGGCAAGGTCGTCGAAGCTGGCAAATGGGGTCCGAAGGTTGAGATTCCTCGGTTGCAGATGCAGTGCTTCAAAGCTGCTTGGATTACAAATGTACTGCATGAAGGAATCAAACTGCCACGGATTGTGGATCCTGGAGGCAATCTGTCGACGGACGGGAAAAAGGTCGAAGTGCAAGCCAAGAAGAAGGGTCTTGGACGACCAGCGTTCCAGTCTATGGATTCAGTTGGTGACATCGCCATTAGTTGGACTCTTGGGAAAATGGTTCTAGAAGCCAGCAAGGAAGTGCCCCCGCTCAAGAAAGCAATGAAACCCATTGTGGATCCAATTGACGACATTGAGGATATCGAACATTCGCCCATACAACCAATCCGACCGCCGTTCTTGTCGAGCATAGAAGAAAAAATGGCACCACATTTACCTTCTTCGCTGACAAGAGAATCCCTTGGCTTTTCTCTGGTTACTCTCCTGTTCTATTCTATTGTGGTCTTCGCTCTGCTCCTTCTTCTCTACCCGCTAAGGCGAAGATTTCGGGCTTCATGCCTACGAACAATGCGAATATGCACCAAACTTGAACCTGCCTACGTCGACCTAATGGAAGAAGGGCATTTGAGCAATAGCCGGCCGTCTTCACCCTCACCCAGCAGTTTCTTCCTATACCCTATCCGTCGAGTACTCGGACGATCTCGACCAGTAAAGTTTTCATCCCCCGGTGTTAATTCCAACAGCCATATACTCCGACATATTCTGCCAAATGGCGGTAGCAGTAACCACCAAGGATCACGTCCTTCTCCCACATTACCGAATTCCTTAGATGGAATACCTCCCATCGCTACCTCGACACAATACATTTCCCGCTCGCCGTCTCCAGCCGCTTTTGACGATAATATGTTGTCCGGGAGCCAAAGCTCGATCACATCACGATCTAGAAATGCCTCACAGGTCAATCTTTCGAATACACTGACTGCATCAAGAGCTGTCACAATTTCGAGATCGAACAGTCTGCATCATGGAAAATTAGCGACAGAATGACGAGGGAAGTGAAATATTCCAGACAATATACGAAACCTACGGAGTGATTCTCAATCTCAGCCGGGTTTGCTAGACACTTGGACCACCAAAACCGGCCTTTCTCCTTTCCAAGATTGTGAAGAAACCGTCAGACTCTCCGTCTCATCCACCTGACAGACATTGATTGGGCCCATGACATTTAATCTGCTGCATAGACATTATTTATACTTAAATATCCACTTACGAATGTCAAACGACCAACCGGGTCTAGGTATAAAATTCACAGATTCATTAATTAAACGACTCTTTGCCGAGACCAGATGAAAAATCTTCTCTCAACATAGAGCCATAACATCATCGCGCTGATTAACTTCGCGAACATTCATAAAACGAGCAAGGTCGGATCTTTACAACGTCAGATGTCCCAAAAAAATTAATATCGCAAACGAAACGTGTTACCAAAAGGACCGTCTATGGACTGCCCCATGACCTATCCAAGGGTTATGACTTTGGGCAAATGTTCTCCCAAGGAGATCGTTCCTTCGTCTCTGCAGGCCTCCCCACATCAAGGTCAATATCAGGTCCCCAGGACCCTTGACATCTCCAAAGACGTAATAAAGGTACCGGAGAGGGAATATGGTGTTCAAGTTCCGAAAGAATACCCTTCGCGTAATCGATGACTATCGTGCAAAAAAGTTATATGTATGATACAGAAAATAAATTGGAGAGTCATGTGTCTCCAATTTCGTTCTCGCTTACCTGTCTATCCAAGATTTGCAGATCATCCCCACAATCGGCAGTACCACCACTTGAACGATCGTCACCCAAATTGAACGGATACAATGGGACATCGAAAATTCATGAACATGTTAGTGTGTTACTAGTAGTAGTAGGGTTGCCGAGTTGCGACTCACTCAACGACCATGGTACTGCAGCCAGGTCGCCTAATAGAAACCACTTCGCATGCCGAGATTTGACCGTAGTCAAACCTTCAAGGATCGGTTAAGAAGAAAGCTTCAAACGTGGATGCAACAACCAGAGGCAGTCGACCTGTGTAATAGCAGCAATTCCGGGTAGGAGGTCGGCCTACTGGACAGCATCCATCTCCTTTGTGATCACATTGCAGAACCGGCGTACATTAAAAATTAGACGGTCTCTCCCCATCGAGAACTCGCACCGTGTCTTTTGCATGTCCTTTACACTGCAGCACAGACGGCGTCTGCAAAAGAAAAAAATAAGAAGAAGAATCCAAACATGGTATGTTATTTCCATGCAAAATTGTCTTTTAAAACCACTCGCAACAGCCCTGCAATGTTTTGCTGAAGCAGCTCAGCTAGCAACGCTCCACTAAGTTCTAACTCCCTCGGCTTTCAAACCGTCTTCGGTCTTTTCTTATGGGCTACAGGTTGTGCCCGTCAAACGATCGATGCGTTGCGCAATTGTGGTTTCTCGGTTTGCTATAATCGCGCTTTCTTCCTATCCGCACGATGCATTGAGCTTGCTGTTGAGGTTGGATCAGGAATCCATATCTTTTGCTACGACAGTATAAACCTGAGTACATCAGTATTTGTCGAGCAACGAGGTGCATTTTCCCCAGCCAAGGTCACATCAGGCACTTTTGCTGTCCTTTACGAGGTTCGAAATGGGAATCCGGAACACATAAAGCTCGCTCCTATCATGAACCGTTTCAAGCAGCTTAAGCGTGGACTCAAATTCAAATACGATCTTTGCCCTTCGCCTATTCAACGGCAGTCTTTCCTTTTCCAGCTCAAGGTGGTGCTTGTTCTGGTTCTATCAAAGTATGTGACGAAGTTCGGTGCATACTCCGACCGTCAAGCCCTCCAGCATAAACCTCGACGCCCTCTCCCCAAATGATATGTTACAAAACAATACCCCCTCCGCACGACAACAATCGAGGAAGCTACCGTTCGAGGAAATTTACTATTCCATGATGACATCTACATTACACAACTTAAACAACCAAAGGACCGACTATCTGTGTACGCATGATCAACTTACAAACTCCCGAATACGGTCGGCACAAAGTCTTCGTGCTCGCGACGTCAATCCATGGGAACGACGCGAGGTTTTTCAACTCGGTTTTGGTCTCTTTCATCTCTGTCTCAACTTGGTATGGTAGCTCTTACATGTTCATCGCGGCTCTGTTGGCGAGACTGGAAGCCTGACTGGAGAAGCAAAGCTCAAGTCATCCTCGCTTGCTACTTTAATAAGAAAAATTTTGCACTGATAAATGGACGGGCTTACGAACAAGAAGTAGACACAATCCCAGATCTACAAATGTCAATTGGTACTGAAGGAACAAATGTGGGTATGTAGCTGTGAATCATGGCAGGTTATTGATCGTGCTAGTCTGTAAGATTTGTTTGTTGGTAGACAACCCTCCCACGGCTTAAAATTTTTGTAAAGCCTGTAACCGAGCCTTTTCTTCATTCTCCTTCGTTGCGACTTCAAAGCTCATAGTGTTTTGATCGAGTTTCATCCGTTTTTCTTCTGAATAGCTATTGTCCGGCGAAGGGTTCGGATGACGTCTTGATCAAACTGCTGAATGACCTCGAAAATCTTCTTTGCCCATTCCTCTCCCCACTCGGCAGTTTGATCCAATATTGCAGGTGAATCTTGGCTATGTTCACGATGTTATAAACGAGGGAGGAGTCACACCCGCCAATGGGTCATTGGCGTGGGCAGTCGAACAGTCGCGAAATAAGGGATTTGCGTTCATCTATTCCTCGACGTTGGTCAGAGGCTTTGCGTTTTTCCTTCTGTGGAAGGAGTACGTAAATTCGATCCGTGGGGTTGTCTGGCGTACTGTAGTAGTACAGATCTCCGGTCTCGGTGTCCTCGTATAAAAATCGACCTTGGAAGGATTTCCTAAACCATGAGTCCCGGCAACACCATGAGGTCGTAAATTGATGAGCTATCAAACTTGAAATAAGTTATTCATAATCCAAAATAAACGGCGCTTACCTTCGGCTGTTTTATCTCCAAGATAATTAGCGTACATTATGCGAAGACAATCAACCGATCGAACGATTTCAACACCCTAATGCCTGTCCGTTCTTGCTTATTCGGCGTCTTGTTCAAAATTTCGACAATTGGGTGATCCGGTCAGAGACTTTGAATTTGATGTTGGAAAGGTCGACGTTCATCGACACCACCCAAGGCTCGTACATGATCAAGTAAATCGCTTCAGCAGTCTTGGTACGACCACCTTGACCACCGCATTGAAGTGTTGTTGAAACATCGCGTGGGATGCCGTACTGAATGACTACATCAATGTCTGCTACATCCAGTTCCTACATACAATGTCAGAAAAGCTTAAAGAGAAACAGAAGAGAATACCGTGGCTGCTCCTTCTGTCGCATGGAGAATCCTACATGTCCCATCTGGTCGTTTGAAATCATCGTCAGATACTCCTTCGACATCACAATAGTGACTCACAAGCCCTTTGTTGCGGAGTTGTTGTGGCCCGCGGGAGGTGTTCGTTAAGATAAACAGCAGCGGCAGTGCATTCCTCGAGGTTGTCATGGAAAACGACAGTTTTTGGAAGCCGGAAATCAGTGGGATAAGGGTCGGGAATGAGAAAGTCCAGATTCCGCAAATCTGATAGTGAGCCAACAATTGGGTGTGTTGCACACACCGTGTTTGGGCAATTAGACGAGAGTTTAATAGAGCAGATGCTCTATAATATTTTTTTTCATATGTTCCAGAAAGAAAGACGACATTTTGACGCGAAATGCAGCGAGCTGACCCCGACGTGAACACGGACAATCCGCTTTCGGAATGGTTGGTCGTGCGAGATGTGGCACTAAGTAATGAGGCCACCTGCTCACGAACGTCGTCCAAGGTGCGAAGGCCTGATCTGTCAGTTCTAGGAACCAGTGCCCTCTGGTCAATTACCGAAGCCGCGTTAGTTGTCGGCTAGACCGTCGCGATCTTTCAGAGCCTCCTTCAATGGCTGTCAGGAATAAAAACGCGGGCCGGAATTATTGATGAAACTGACGATATTCGGTTTCAACTTTCCACCATTGCTCTTCAGATCCCTAGCCCGAAGTCCATCTTTTATGGTCCGAAACGTCAAGCGAATTACGATGCTACAAGTTACAACAATTTCGGACTTACCCG
>Ga0307517_10009393_pt1 | contig 13852 bp, 5 predicted proteins | sample 23_EM_MG_FD_194515 | JGI IMG/M metagenome (GOLD analysis project Ga0307517, IMG submission 194515) | Populus trichocarpa ectomycorrhiza microbial communities from riparian zone in the Pacific Northwest, United States - 23_EM | ecosystem: Host-associated > Plants > Roots > Unclassified | place...
TGCATCTTTCATCCAAAAGTGCCTTCAAAACATAAAACAAAGAATATCAAGGCATTTTATATATAAAACATAGGCAAAACACTAGTTAAATGTGGGTGAAACTATCGAATAATATGGTTGCATCACAAACCAGACTTGAGCTTGAAGTTGACATTGTTGTCCATGTTTATGCACAATGGTTGATTCTTCATGTTAGGAGCAGCGAGCTTTTTGAGTGTTTGTTGTCGTGCAACAACCATGGTGTTGACACGAGCTTCCTTTCGTAACCTGCGTAAAGTGTTCTCTATTTCAAGATCTATCTGCACTTGTCTCTGGTTAGTAGAACAGGTTACAGGCATAAATTGTTAAGAAAACTCAAAAGAAACCAACCACACAAGAGATTAAAGTTAGTACAAATTGAACGAAAATCCTACGCTAAAAACAAAAAATTGCCTAAAACCCTAAAAAACAGCGGAATTTAGCCTCAATAGGGTGTGGCTTTGGCCACTAGTCCTGTACAAAACATCGTTTCCCTTCACAAAACAAAAGGCCGAGACCTAATTCCACCAAAAAATCAATTTTGAACAGTTACTGTACAGTATCGTCGCAAGAAATTTTATTTTGTTTCTCTTTCTTTTTTTTTCAACAAAATAAATAACAATCACAGCAAATAAAAATTACAGCACAAGAATCAACTAAAATCACTTCCCCGACAACGACGCCAAAATTTGTTGTGATGTCGCTGTGGCACAAATTAATTACCCTAGCTTAAATAAACAAGATAGAATAGAGCAAGCAAATGGTCGATCCCACGAGGAAGTTTTAGTTCAAATTTTTATGTTATACGATGTGCAATTGGGGGGGGGATTGTGAAGTTATCTATGGCTATAGTAAACAGAAAGAAACAATCAATGCTAAATCTAAGAAAACCAAAATTTATCAAGAAAAACAAACCTTGGTCGCAAATAAACATCCACCTACAGAAATCAGAACTGATCATAGAAACGAACGTCAATTTATACTCTAAACATCTATCTTTTCTTATGTTGATTAGTTAACAGATCCGCTGTATAACTAATCATAACCATCAAATAACCACAATGTCCGCACTAGCAATTTAATTCAATGGCAGCCTTAAGAACTAGATGAGTTGATTAATCTAGACAACATAACTGTCCGCAGTCCATGTTTGATTTAATCGATCAAATATTCTTCCTAAGATTACTAATCTGGATCCGCCATAATTATTAATCTCATTTGCTTCACAATTTATATACCACAACTCCGGTTTTGATAGAAAATTTAGCAATAGATTGTTTCCAATAATAACTTAGAGTCCGCTCTAGCAATTAAAATACACAATCATAGGAAATAAGCATAGGAGAACAAACTTATTTATTCATCATATAAAATGAAAAGAAAAGGTAAAATAAATCTCACAGTTCTTAAAATCTAAAGGTTTCAGTGTCCTTGCAACCAAGAAAAATAGTTTAGCCTTGCACGTCTATTGAACAAGTAATAATAATAAAAAAAGAATGCATGATTTTGGGTTTGTGGAGGAAATGAGCGTTTTTTCTCTCATGGTTGGCTGCCCTCTCTTAAATTTCTCTCTTTCATTTTATATCCTAGGAAACCCTAATCCCTTTTCTACAAAATAGTCATTTCCTAAGTAGACAATTTACATTTAAGTAGTTCAATAACTATTTTCCTAAAAAAAGAGAAATAGCCTTACATAAAATCTTCAAGCTTTGACTCTTGACCTAGAGAAGCTAAATTGCTGAAATAAAGACTTGAATGTCGGTTTGGATGCTTTGGGAAGTAATTTGAACTTGTTTTTTCACAAAACCTGTCTGCTAGCAGAATTCATATGGCATCTTAGAAAAATCATATTTCTCTCATATGAGCTCATTGTATGTTGTAATTTGGTATGATGATAGGTCTTCAAGTCAGGAATCCTTGAGTTTGCATCAAATGGACTTCTCTAGCTCAAGATAAGTCAAAATAGCTAAAGGTCAATACTGGCAAAATGCGAGATTTGTCTTTGAAGGCTGCGATCTCGATCCTCTATCTTTTTTTTTCTTGCCATACATGTACAGAAAGGTATGGATGTAAGCTTTCTAATGCCACTGAATCACTTCATTTTGACCTTTAGAGCTCAAGCTCTGCACAAAACATCGATCGGAGGTCGAATCTGCCAATTATCTCCAATTTACTTCTTTTTGAATCTTACATCCAAAAGTGCATTCAAAACATAAAACAAAGAATATCAATGCATTTTATATATAAAACATAGGCAAAATACTAGGTAATTGTGGGTAAAACTATCAAATAATATGGTTGCATCAAATAAGGTGCAAAGTACTTAAAAGTTTTGAGGTTTCCACTGCTCTAGACTGTAATCTCGCTCTCAATACCCCCTGTAACAACAAGATTTCAACTCATTCATCTGATTCAAGACCCACATCCTAGTTGCATATTCAATACAATCCATAACCTTTAAATCACGACAATTTCACAATTCCAATCCCAAACACAACCCATTCATGTTTACAGTCGTATTTTCCATGTTTATTCATCTATCCCAAATATATTTTTTACTAACACTACAACATTTTCTCATTCATACATAACAACAACCTTTTAAATATCAAAGTTCTAAATCAATTTTTGTTATGAGAATACTTTTACACATTAATTCACTTCTTTATTCATTCCAACCTTTATTATATATGTTGCATCATCATTTAACATGGATTGTTAATGTAATTTTCATATAGAATGATAACATTTTCCTTCTTTTTTCACTTGTGGAAATTTTGGCCATTTAGGCAATTTTCCTTTTCTTTATGTACCCATTAATTTCACATTTGTTTCTATTCGTCTGTCACATATACAAAATTAGATTTTAGGACTATCGTTCATACTATTTCAATCCTAAACATGGAATATATGTTCATTCATACATGTTTAAGTTTGTAAGCCTTGCTTTAACTTCATTTTCTCATTACAATACATTTATTTATCACCACGATAGCATCTTATTAGCATGCACGTCACACACCCCTTGCAACATTAACAACAAATTCATGCCAACTTTTATCCATTAACTCACTTCGATCAATATTATCCTAAATATACCTTTAAGCTAAGTATACCAAATTCCCATTAACATTTTTTTGATTTTAAGTTTGAGTATAACTCATTCACAACATACATACACAATCACAATTGATAAGTTTAAGCCGATTTTGACACTTAGTAAGTTTCGGTCAAACCAAAGAAAACAATCCTATGAAGTTTTCTTCATTCCTAAACTCATTTTCATACATGAACTACTTCATTCATGATCATTTTTAACTATTTAAAACAACATATTTATACAAACTTCTCCCCCTGTTTTCAACCAAAAGTTTCGGCCAAACAAAGGTTTTCACCTTTTGAAAAACCCTTTTCAACCTTTAACTTATTTCCATTCATAAAAAATATTGTCCAAAGTCATTTTAGCATAATTAAATCACAATTCAAACAAAAAAAAAATTACATTTCACATTTATTCATCCATTTAACACAATAAAGGTAAAATCACCCTATTTATGCTCAATACATACGTGACCATTTGCATTAACATGTTTCCTCCCATACTAGTCATCATCCATCATTATTTGAAACTCCTTTTAAAGTATCCTAATAAATTCATGATTTTCATGAGTAAATTTCTATAATATATTCCACACATGATTTCTTCACTTTAGACATTAAACATATACAAAACACACAATTTCACAATCACATAACCAAAAACCAATTATCAAGTCAATGCCTCGTAAAACTTCCAATTTTGAAATATATATTGAGACTTAATTACTCTAAATTAAATTAATTAAATCCATTTCAAAGCAACATTATCACATTAACACATACAAAACACACATAATTGAACAAATATCAACTTTAATTCCTAATATCTCTGATTTTTCCAAAATGGTCGGCCTTAATCCCATGGAAGAACACCCATTTTTATTCTTTAATTATTCATCAATTCAAGCTATTTTCGTCCTATTCCATATCAATCACAATAATCTAACACAATTTTAAATTTCCCCTATTTTTCATTCAAGAACCCTAACTTAAAATTTAAGAATTCATGCAAAAAACTTATAAATCTTTGTTTAACTTGTACAATTGAGTTTATAGCCTCTTACTAGAAAAATTAATAAGCTTTGAACACTAACAAATCAAAAAATTTCCACCCTTCTTCTTCCTTCTTTTTTGGCTGAATGTTTCTCTCTCTATTTCTTCCTTTCCACTTGGTTTTTCTATCTTAATCTTGTATTTGATGATGTTAATCACTCATTCTCTCATCTACCTTGCCTAATTCATGCTTTCTCTTCTAATTATCTAGCAGCTTTTATGCAAGAAATAGGAAGAAATGCTGAATTTTTGGCCAAAATAGCATTTTGCCCTTAATGAGCCCATGTTTTATTTTTTTATATCAGTCTAATCTGTTGACATTATTGCAAGGCCTTCACGAACTTTGATTGCTCTGAAATCTTAATCCAATGTGGAACGATATGTTAGGAGACTCCTCGTAAACTTTCAACCATATTAGACAGTTATATTAAAAGTTATGCTTGGTAGCATAAAACTAGCTAATATATTCTTACACAAAAAATCTGAGTTTCTTTTATATTAAAAGTTATGCTTGGTAGCATAAAACTAGCTAATATATTCTTACACAAAAAATCTGAGTTTCTTTTTCCGTTCTTGTATGGATCATATCAATTTTTTCACTAGATCCTCAGGAATATTTCTTATTTCAAAATATATTTATATTCCCTTTTTATTGTTCATTTCATTTATAAACTTATTTCAATTTAACAGTAATGTTACCGATTTTTTTACCAGGGTTTACACTAACACCTCTTCATACAGTTCTTTCTTAACTTTTATTTCTTATTTCCATTATAATTCCTTGAAATTATTTTCTCATTCTCAAAGCATCTTTATTTTAAATTTTCCAAATTCTTCTATCCATCGAAACTCGTTACCGGTTTCGTCAATATTATAAATTTTAAACAAAAATTCATAATCCTTATTTCAACTTCAACAATGCCTTTAAATTTATTTATGGAGGTCATCCACTACACTACATATCACATTTATTTATTTTTCATTTCATCTCAATTTTCCATTACTTGTCAAGATTTCATTACTGGGTAAATTTTCCAATATTTCATCAACATCATAAAATTTTAATCGGGTCCTTATGACCGAAAAGCTTTATCTCCTTTTCATTTTTAATATCAAAAGTAAATATTTAATAATTAAAAATATCATCCCAACTCTTTCTATTTTTATTTTATTTTCCCATTATTCAATTAACACGATAAAAGTTTTTGTCGAGTTTTACAAGCATTGTAAAATTAGAATTTGGAAGTGTGAGAGACCTAAGTGAGGATTTAATTTGGTGATAGGAACATTGACTATTGGATTGAAATATTAATTGATGTTTGAAATGTGTATGGATATTGATTGAGATTTTAAGATGTATGGAGATTTCCATGATTGAATTTCATTAGCGATATGAGCATTAGGTGTTATTGTTTGGGAGTTTATGGTAAGGGTTGCCCCTTTGCCTTTTTAATTATTTAAGATGCTTTTGTAATTGTTTTCTTTCCATGAAAAAATTATTTGTAGTGTATAATTGCTTATCATGAGATATCATAACTACGAGGCAACATAGATGCATGAAATTATTTGTGAAGTGTTAATGAATCTATGTGATTTGAGATTGACCATAATGATAGTAACATAGATGTGTTTTGTACTCAACCGTAACAACAGTAAATTATATGTGAGTGGTAATAAACCCTAATGGCTAATGCATATGTCCACAATGATGATAACTTTATATGATTTGAAATTAACTGCAACAATAGACATCAATCGGTAAATCATAATCGATCGCAACGGCAAAGAACAATGTGTATTCAAATAGACCGCATTAGTGGATATAATAAAATGATTTAAGTTGGCCATTTTGATGGAGGTTATAATATGTGATAGAGCTAGTTGTTTGGACGAGGGCTATAAACTTTATATGTGAAGAGCTAGTTTTTTGGATAGGGACTATGAAATTTACATGAGTCAGTTGTTTGGATAAAGGTAAATAAAGTCAGCTATCTAAACGGGTACTATAAATTTAAATGAAGTAAGCTATTTGGATAGGGTCTATTATTAAAATAATTGTTGTGTGAGTTATGCCTAAGGTGCAAAAAATGAATGTTAAGTGAAAAGTACGCCTATGAGGCAGAAACAAATAATATGATTTCATGATCGGAATGTAATATTTTGTGAATTAGAAGAGAAATATGATTTCATGATCGAAATTTAATATTTTGCTAATTAAGTGGAAACAAATAATATGATTTCATGATGGAATGTAATATTTTGTGAATTAGAAGAGAAATATGATTTCATGATTGAAATTTAATATTTTGCTAATTAAGTGGACTACAATGGTAGAATGTAAAATGAGAAAATTAAATTGTTCATGTAACGACCCGACTTTTTCAAGGCCAAAATCGATGGAAATTTTTTTTGGTTCAATTCTGGATGTTTTTCACCATATTATTCTGCAGATTTATAATTGCATTCCATTCATTAACAAGGCACAATCCACGTAGAATAATGTAAATCAATATTCCCATAAAACAGATTCTCATTACAAGTGCCCATATTATTATATTTTCATACTCATAGGTTTACACTATATCATATTGACATACTCACAAATTCACATTCTTATTCTAGTCTCGCTAACATCACGAGTTCATACAAGAGTGTCGAACAACAAGTTACACATTTAGTACTTTCATTATCCTGACTTCATGTAATTTCACAACATGACATCCTCATGAAATTAATACCTCATATGTATATTCATACACATCATATCAACTTGTTCGCACATTCACATCTGTGTTCCATTTCAATTTTTCATTACCAGTCTCTATAAAAGGGGTCAGACGACTAATTGAGTGATTACCACGTCAATTCATACAAAACTCATATCACCCATAACATGCAAATATATAATTCTTTTCACAATGTGTGAGCTGCGAAATGGATTTTCCTACACACCATGTTGGTATGATGTCCCTGCTACAGCACAAGATAATTTCAAGCATTATAGGCAATTTAAAGAAACATAATAAAGCAATATTAGCGTCACATTTCATTCATAGACCAAAAGAGCGTAATTCTATCATTTCTTCTTATGTAAATACCACCATTAATAATTCATCAATTACCGAGGTTAATTACAATACTCAAACCCTATCATTCATCTCGAATATCGTTAGCTGAACTAACGTTATTCTCTGTTTAAAGCATAACAATCATAGTTCTTTCGTATACTTAGTATATACAAAACCTAGTATACATGAACACATCAATTCTTGATGTAAACCCCGAGGAAAAATAGAGGTTGCTTAGATTGCAAACTAACTACATGAGAAATAAAAGTGAAAAAATTCATGCATATGGTTCAATAAAAACGGGAATTCAAAAATTTTTGGATATAAGTTTCTGGACGAAATATTTCGAGACATTATAAATCAACCCGAAAATGTTGAGGGTTGGATTAAATTAATGAAAATAAACTAAACTAAAAGTTGTGGGGTGAAATTATGAGAAATGAAAAGAGGTATAACTTAATTATAAGAAGAAAAAAAAAGATGTGGGGGCCTAAATGCAAATAAGAAAAATTATAGAGCATAAATACTCCTATTCTCACCAAAAATCTGCAGCAATCATAAGGAAAGAAAAGAGGGAGTTTTTGTATCCATTCTTGCAAAATCAAGAGAGAAACACCAAAATTTCAAGAACCCATCTAAGATTAAGGGTTTATAGATGGAATAAACACTTGTGGGCAAGGAATTAACAAGAAAATTGAACAAAAAGAGAAGATGGAGGGCTGACTGTCATTAGATAAGAAAGGAGGGAGTTGACAATCTTCAACTGGTTGAAGATCAAAATCTAAATTTGTACCGGGTAAGGTGTTCTAAACATGATCTTATAAGTCATTTCAAATTCGATAATGAATTGATGCCTTGATGTGAATTATAGATTAGGGTTCTTAGACTTGAATTGGGGGAAACGTATTTGTTGTTAAAATTAAGTTAATTCATGTGTGATATGTGATTGGGGATGTGAAACCATGATAATTTACCCAGAAAATGTAGTTTGTGAAAGTTATATGTGAAGGGAAGGGGGGTGACGAATCTAGACAGACTCGTCTCCTGACTTTCGATAAGATTTCGGATAGGAGGATAAGAGAATTAGAACCAGGTTCCTTCATAGCAATTGTAGTTTTGGATGTTAGATAACTAAGGAAATTGGTCTTTCTCAATTTGGAGCTGTAGAACTCCAGTTATGGGTTATCAATCGAGATTGGGTCATGACATACCCTGTAGGGCAGTAAGTCTGATTTTTTGATGAGCAATTATCACTGTCTTAGAGGCTGAACTGGGTTCTCCTTCCTCATAGAACTTGTAGCCTTATGTCTTAGCTTTCCAAAGTGACCAATCTTTCTTGAAACAGAGTTCTATAACTCTAGATATAGTTAAAAATCTGAGGAGAGGTCAGACAGTAACAGTTCAATATCTAAACAGTAACGGTTGGACAGTAACAGTTCAATATCTAAACAGTAACGGTTGGACAGTAACAGTTCAATACCTAGACAGTAACGGTTCAAGACAGTAACAGTTCAAAACAGTAACAGTTCAATGTCTAGACAGTAACAGTTGGACAATAACAGTTCAATGTCTAAATAGTAACAGTTCAATGTCTAAATAGTAACAGTTTAATATCTAGATAGTAACAGTCCAAATGTTTATTGATGAGCGATTATGACTATCTTAGAGGCAGAACTGGGTTCTTCTTCTTCAAAGAACTTGTAGCCTCATGTCTTAGCTTTCCAACAAGATCAATCTCGCTTGAAACAGAGTTCTATAACTCTAGATATAGTTAAAAATCTGAGGAGAGGTCAGACAGTAACGGTTCAAAAACAAGACAGTAACAGTCCAAATTTTTATTGATGAGCGATTTTGACTATCTTAGAGGTAGAACTGGGTTCTCCTTCCTTCAGAGAACTTGTAGCCTCATGTCTTAGCTTTCCAACAAGACCAATCTCACTTGAAACAAAGTTTTATAACTCTAGACATAGTTAAAAATCTAAGGAGAGGTCAGACAGTAATGGTTCAAAAACAAGACAGTAACAGTCCAAATGTTTATTGATGAGCGATTTTGACTATCTTAGAGGCAGAACTGGGTTCTCCTTCTTTCAGAGAACTTGTAGCCTCATGTCTTAGCTTTCCAACAAGACCAATCTCGCTTGAAACAGAGTTCTATAACTCTAGACATAGTTAAAAATCTAAGGAGAGGTCAGACAGTAATGATTCAAAAACAAGACAGTAATAGTCCAAATATTTGTTAATGAGCGATTTTGACTATCTTAGAGGTAGAAATGGGTTCTTCTTCCTTCAGAGAACTTGTAGCCTCATGTCTTAGCTTTCCAACGAGACCAATCTCGCTTGAAATGGAGTTTTATAACTCTAGATATAGTTAAAAATCTAAGGAGAGGTTGGACAGTAACAGTTCGAGGTTTAAACAGTAACAATTTAAATATAAAGAAAAGAATGATAACCATGGTTGGACAAAGAATGATGGTTTAAATAGATGAAATGAGAGAACATAAAATATAAAGAAAGGAATAATTGAAAGAAATACTTGTTTGGCTGTTAATATGGTTAGTATGAAATATATCCTTGAATAAGGATCACTTATGAGATTATGCCTGTGATTACCAGGAGGGACCACAGGCATTGTGCAGCGGCAACAGCAGGGGAGCACGAGTAGAGCTTCTACTCCAGGTAGGTGATCCACACCTATACGTTCTAGTTAAATTCTATGATTTAATATGTTATTAATGTGAGATGTGAATTACCAAACGTTGGATATTAGGAGAAAGGAGGAAAGTTTGCGTAATGATGCTGATATTTTGGATAGTATTCTGAATGTATGTGTATTCAAGGTGAATGGTTGTTGTGTGAATTGTCAAGTGATGAAATTATCGTTGACAAAGGAAATATGAGAAGTTTGATTTGGGGCGCGAACTAGCATACATTTAGTGTGTGTTAGGATCCTGGGTAAAGGGATCACCATGTATTGGCTAGCATATATTTAGTGTATGTTAGGATCCCGGGTAAGGGGATCACCTTGCATCGACTCCTACGGGGTGATGATGATAACAGTGAAATTGGTATCAGTAATGTGTTAAGAGGAAATAATCATGGGTGGTCTTATAAGATCTTAAATGGAGGTTGATAATGCAAGAGGAAATGGTTTTTAGTAGTTGAAGGAGAAAGAGTTTCCAATGAAAACCAAAAGGGAGAAGTGAATAAAATATGAATGCATGTTTTCCTTTTTAAATTGCTGGATATTTGTTTTGCTATATTATTGTGATATTCATATTTCAATAATATGCATTTTGTTTTCAGGACCATCGCATGCACGACAGGAGTAGATTCTAGCTTAGGTTTACTTTTTGTAATTTAGGTTCTAGGGAGTATATACCCTTGTAATTGGTAATATTACAACTTTTATATAACTCAATTTGTACAATTGATGTTTAAACTTGAATATATGAATTTAATTCTGTAGTTTGTATAACCATGTTCCATGTATGCATGTTTATATCTTTATCCATTCATAATGATAATTGGTGTACAATGTATATCATAAACATTGTGGTTGCTATGAATGATGATGTTTGTGGGATTGAGACCCAGGATGATTGGGTTGAATTGAGTTAGGAGATGCGGTATATTAGAAGTGTAAACAGATCGTATGTCGATAACTTGGGACCTCCCGGTATAGGGGAGACTCCGTCGAAATTTCGGTAGACTTTAATACAAACACCATGAATAGATATAGAAAAAAAAAATAATCACTATGTTTATCAGTTAACATGAGATCGTTGTTTTATCCCGGATATGAGAATGTTATACTTGAAGACTAATTCATAACTCTCCAATCCGGCTATCCTCTTAGGATGCCATTAGCGGAAGTTAATCGTTTATTCATCCCGGTCATCCACTTAGAATGATATTAGCCAAAGCTAGTCATTTATTTAGCCGAAGCTAATCATTTATTCATCCTGGTCATCCACTTAGGGTGCCATTAGCTGAAAATAATCATTTATTCATCTGGGACATCCACTTTGGATGCCATTAGCCGTAGCTAATCATTTGTTCATCCCGATTATCCACTTAGGATGCTATTAGTCGTAGCTAGTCATTTATTTGTCCCGGTCATCCATTCGGATGCCATTAGCCAAAGCTAATCATTCATTTGTCCTGGTCATCCATTCGGATGCCATTAGCTGAAGCTAATCATTTATTCATCCCGGTCATCCACTTAGGGTGCTATTAGCCGTAGCTAGTCATTTATTTGTCCCGGCCATCCATTCAAATGCCATTAGCTGAAGCTAATCAATTATTTGTCTCGGTCATCCCTTCGGATGCCATTAGCCGAAGCTAATCAATGATTTGTCTAGGTCATCCATTTGGATGACATTAGCCGAAGCTAATCATTCATTTGTCCTGGTCATCAATTCGGATGCCATTAGCCGAAGCTAATTAATAATTTGTCCCGGTCATCCCTTCGGATGCCATTAGCTGAAGCTAATCATCAACCAATCAAATGTGTCATTAGGTAATATCCCTTGAATTGCTCATTCAAACAATTCATAACAACTAGACATTCACTTCAACATAATAGCAGACCCTTCGTGATACTCGTACAAGCGTTCCATAATAGTTTAACATTCACTAAACACAATAATAGATCCTTTGTAATACACAAACAAACATTTCATAACAATTTAACATTCAGTATAACAATAGTGCACCTTTCATACTACTTATCCAACCATTCATGACAATTAATGTTCAATACAATACAATAATAGATCCTGCGTAATACCCATACAACCATTCGTCACAATTACATTCAATAAAATACAACAGTTGATCTTTCGTAATACTCATACAACCATTTGTCACAATTTCATCCAATAAAATACAACAGTAGATCCTTCGTAATACTCATACAACCATTTGTCACAATTACATCCAATAAAATACAACCGTAGATCCTTTGTAATACTCATACTACCATTCATCAGCAACCCAAATTCATAATAGCCCAATCAACATCTCATAGTCCGTTTAATATTCATCGCAACACAATAATATGTCCACCTCAAACATGTCATTTCAGAACATTAACATTTTCATCATTGTTTCAACATTCAACAAGAACCTGATCGACATTTCATAGTCGTTTCGACAATCATCAAGAATTCAATCAAACACTTCATCGTCATATCTTCATTCAACAAGGATTTAATAAAATATCATCATAAGTAAATCATTTCGAAACATAAACATCATAAGAGAAAAAGGTGGAAACCACCTACCTGTTCCACTTGCGGTTTGTCCTTGTCTGACGATGGTCCGATCCCGGCCGCACCACCTAAAACATCAATGCCAAATCAATATATTTGCATCCTCAAATCACATTAATCATCACACTTATTTCAAGAATCCATATGTCCCCATTCAAGTGTTCCACATTTTACACCATCATACAATGAAATTGTTACAAACATTTAATTCATTTCTAACCGGGATTCAATTGTAGAAAATCGGCAGCGAAAACTGGTTCGCTGCTGACCGCACAATTAGGCAGTGAAACTGCTTCGCTGCAGGCCGCACAGCTCAGCAATGAAAACTGATTCGCTGCAGGCACTTCAATTTCGGCAGCGAATGTTACTTCACTGCAGCCAACACACTTTCAGCAACGAATGCTAATTCGCTGCATGGAACTCAATTTCGGCAGCGAATCGCAATTTCGCTGCAGTCAATACACTTTCGACAGCAAACGCTGATTCGCTGCAGAACAACTCAACTTCAGCAGCGAATGCTCATTCGCTGCAGTCAACACAATATCGGCAGCGAAGGCTAATTTGCTGCCACCAATACAACTTTGGCAGCGAATCACAAATTCGCTGCAGAACTCACAATTTGGCAGTGAATACTAATTCGCTGCAGAGAACTTAGTGTCGGCAGTGAATCATAAATTCGCTGCAGACAACTTAGTTTCGGCAGCGAATCACAAATTCGTTGTAGGCAACACAACTTCGGCAGCGAATCACAAATTTGCTGCAACATACACAATTCGGCAGCGAATGCTAATTCGCTGCAGACAACTCAGTTTCGGCAACGAATCACAAATTCGTTGCAGAACACACAATTCGGCAACGAATGCTAATTCGCTACAGATAATTTAGTTTCGGCAGCGAATCACAATTTCGCTGCAGACAACTTCGGCAGTGAATCACAATTCGCTGCAGACAATTCAGTTTCGGGAGCGAATAACAATTTCCCTGCAGACAACACAACTTCGACAGTGAATCACAAATTCGCTGCAACACACACAATTCGGCAGCGAATGCTAATTCGCTGCAGACAACTCAGTTTCGGCAACGAATCACAAATTCGCTGCAGAACACACAATTCGGCAACGAATGCTAATTCGCTACAGATAATTTAGTTTCGGCAACGAATCACAATTTCGCTGCAGACAACTTCGGCAGCGAATCACAATTCGCTGCAGACAATTCAGTTTCGGGAGCGAATAACAATTTCCCTGCAGACAACAGAACTTCGACAGCGAATCACAAATTCGCTGCAACACACACAATTCGGCAGCGAAAGCTAATTCAATGCAGACAACTTAGTTTCGG
>Ga0307517_10009394_pt1 | contig 13852 bp, 12 predicted proteins | sample 23_EM_MG_FD_194515 | JGI IMG/M metagenome (GOLD analysis project Ga0307517, IMG submission 194515) | Populus trichocarpa ectomycorrhiza microbial communities from riparian zone in the Pacific Northwest, United States - 23_EM | ecosystem: Host-associated > Plants > Roots > Unclassified | place...
TTTATGGTGAAATCCTCTTTTCTTTGGTGAAAAACAGCGTTTTAGAAAGCAAGTCAACTGGTCACCCCACATAACTTCTATCAATATTATTACTTTTCACTCAAGTACATCAACCTCGACAAATTGGAACAGTAAATGGCACACAATAAAAAAGGATATGTAACGTACTGATATAACTCAAAATATAGAAAATAGTCAAAATACAGTTCTTTTGGGTAGCTTGGTACAAAGCACCATTACCAGCTGGACAAATATACTGTCACAGAACTAGAAAAGGCACACGCAATGGACATGCTTCTAGCTTGCAACGTCAAATAAAAATTCTATTCATTTTCCCAGGAATGGCACAACCCAAGCCAGAGAATATTCCTTCGTAAAGTGAAAGCTTGAAATAATACAGGCCAAGTGTCAAGTTGTAACTAGCCCTTAACCAGTCTTGCCTCCAAACCGCCTTCATGGCGCTTCACAATAGTGGAAGGCATATGAGTCCGTAGAAGTTTATCCCATATGGAGAAGAATGGCTGATAATAATTGTACTTTGAGCCTGGGAGTTGGTGGATGTCATGATAAGCAGTGTTGTTCTGGAAAAAGATATGGAATATATTGCCAGGCAGCCAGAGCCCACAATGATCATCAGCTGTTTTAACTACAGCAGAGCAGATGAAAAGGACTGATGTTCGTGCAGTCATTCCTGGGATGAGGAACGAAATGGCACCACCCAGTGTGTCGAGCAAGAGACCCTCGAGAGGATGATTATAAAGGGCCCCAATGGCATAAGGTACAACTAGCCTGTGATGCTGGGAGTGGACATGGCGGTATAAGAATTTGTTCTGATGCATGTAGCGGTGCGCAAAGTACTGCCATTTGTCCATGAAAAACGTTCCAATTATAATTTGCATGATTTGGATAGAAATAGAGGGCTGGATTCTGATTCATTCGCTGTTGAAGTCAGCTGCAGCAACAATACTTGTGTCAGAATAGAATATGTTCTCCAAGGATCAAGAAAACAAGTGTTTAAGGACATGAAAATCACTTCCTGCTTACTCGGGAGAATAAAATAGAAAGAAACCCATAATGTTTTTAAATGCCAGAGAGACGAGAAAAAAAGAAAAGAACACGTTTGTGGAAATAATAAAGGTCCGTTCAGCTTCAATCAATTATGAACACTTAAAATCTTGCATGTTGAATCGACATATAGAAACCAAAAGGATTTTCATCATTTTCCCTGCCTATTGGCTTAACATCCATTCACACACAAAAGAACGTTAACACCACTATTCTTCTTCCAAGCATCTAATGCTTTGGAAGCCACAATTCTCAAGAAAGAAGAAAGAATTCCCACGCACACAGAACAAAATTAATATGTGATCTGCTGCTCAAGTCTCGCGTTGCACATAAAAGATTAATAGGCAAGAACATGAGTTGTTGTTCATTAAAAGAACTGGCAGAAGGAAATAATCACCAGAACTTACTAGAAAGAAAGAAAATATGTGTGATAGACAACGCATTCTCTTCAACGTGTCACAGACAGTGTATGCTTCTTGACAAGTCGTATGAAATACATGATTTAACCGAGCAGTAAAGGCTTCGAGGCCATAGCCCCAGTAGCCAAAGAAATTTTCAGAAGCATCCCCATGAACTATGGCTTCCTTCCCTATTTAAGACCTCCCCACTTTCGGCTGCTCACGGAAAACAGCACACTCATAGGAAATACTACAGACATCCCTTCTAATTCACATCATTCTTGTTATCATACCAAACTACCATTAAAGAGTTGCAAAGGTCATCGAAGACAACTGTTTGGATTTTTAATTGATAGGCATGGTGGCAAACTGATAAGAGACAAGCAGAACACTTTTTCATATCTGAAGGAACCGCAGCTGCAAGGTGGTATTGCCCAGCTCCATGAGGAGCCTCCAATTAGCACGGATTTTTGGATTTCTACGTGCTCTCCTCAAATAGGACGTGTAACCTGCTTAATGTAGTTTTACCACAAATGCATTTCTATTGATAGTATCCGGCTAGGATGATGCGACAGTCTTTCCTTGGCTAAAAATACAATTTTAGAAATCACATCAACCAATTATCAAACACCCGAGTTTACTATTTTCACTACTTTCAAACTCTAAACCCAACAGGGCACAATGACAGACCATAGTGTAGCACCCAGCAGAGTAGAAGCATGGAATTTTGTCTCGACAAGTAGACATGACTGAGAAAGTTTTAACAAGAAGATGACGCTGACAGATTAGAAGCATGGGAGTATAATTGAAATTAGTGTGGGCAACTTCCTGCATCCTCAAGGATAAAAAAATTACAAGTACATCAATCTCAACATATTGGAACATGTAAAATGGAAAACAATAAAAGACAGATATGCTACATACAGGGATAACCCAGAATATCAAAAATACAAATATACCATCGCAGGACTAGGAAAAGAAGGAACACCCAATGGACTTGCTTCTAGCTTACAAGGTCAAACAAACAATTCTAATTCATGTTTTCCTCGAAGGGCAAAACCCAGCCAAAAAATATTCCTTTGTTAAGTGAAAGCTTGAAATAATACAGGGGAAGTGTCAAACTGTAACTAGTCCTTAACCAGTCTTGCCTCCAAACCGCCTTCAGGTCGGTTTACAAGAGTGTATGGCATGTAAGTCCCTAGAAGTTTATCCCATATGGAGAAGAATGGCTGGGAATAATTGTACTTTGTGCCTGGGAGTTGATGGTGGATGTCATGATAAGCAGTGTTGTTCTGGAAAAAGATATGGAAGATATTGCCAGGCAACCAGAGTCCACAATGATCATCAACTGTTTTAACTACAGCAAAGCAGAAGAAAATGACTGATGTCCGTGCAGTCATTCCTGAGACGAGGAATGCAATGGCACCACCCACTGTGTCAAGCAAGAGACCCTCGAGAGGGTGATTATAAAGGGCCCCAATTGCATAAGTTACAACTAGCCTGTGATGCTGGGAGTGGATATGGCGGTATAAGAATTTGTTCTGATGCATGTAACGGTGCGCAAAGTACTGCCATGTGTCCATGACAATCATTCCAATAATGATTTGCACGATTTGGATAGGGATAGAGGGCTGGATTGTGGTTCCAGATTCATCAGCTGATGAAGTCAACTGCAGCAACAACACAGGCATACGAAAGTTAATTATCAGTTGGTAAAAAGTAAAAACACATAGGTCTACGTCCTAGAGCTTACAAATCAAATGATACCACCAAGCAATTGAACAATTACCATCTAAGTCCTAGAGTCACTGATCTCTCAATCCCTCTGCGTTCTCCTCCCAAAGTGGGGATCTGGGAGGTAGGGTTGGGAGATAATCCTACCATTCAGTACTTAGGAATGAAGAGGCTACTCTCAAGACTTGAACCTGCAACCTTGTGGTTGCAGGTCCAAGACGCTTTATCTTTGCACGAAACAAGGGCCAGGATAAATAAATAATAATGTCTGTAACAGCAACTATATTAAGAAACATCAAAGACCAATACCAATGCAAGAAATTCCAATTTTTAGTGTCCACAATACTCATTTGTATTCCACAGCAGCATTGAATCTTAAGGTGAGTGGAGGAATCTATCATGATTGGAAAAACAAAACAGAATTTCTGAGTTTTCACAAAAGGGCATCCAAACAGAAATGTGGTAGTAGAAAAAGCCAAAACAAGATTTGAAAGTTTTATCCATAAATTTCTTCCCAGTCCCTTTACTTAAACAACATACAGTATCGCAACAGACTCAAAATGATACAAGACAACTAAAAGGAACTTCTGGTTCATAATATTTTGCACCATGCAGTTAAGATGCATGCCCACATGGACCTACCTGAACTAGGGGTTAAGGAGGATGGAAGGTGGGACAAGAGAAGCTAGGAAACAGAATATCATAATAGTAGCAGAAGAAACATGTATCAGAACAGAATATGTTCTTGAAAGAGACAAGAAAACAAATGCTTGATATCGTCAACAATGTCACAAAGAATAAAAGGTTTCAGAGCTGGACTAAGAACTTTAAGGACATGAAAGTCAGTTCCTGCTTACCCTGCTAACATAGAATACCAGTGATTTCCCATACTACTGTTAAAATGAAAGACGAGAAAGAAGAAAACAGAACACGTTGGCTGAAAGAATAAAGGCCAGTTCAACTTCAATAGTATAAGAACTTAAAATCTTATGTAAAACCAACATATATAAGCCAAAAGGACTGTTCATCTTTTTCTCTGCCTATTGACTTAACACCTCATTCACATAGACAAAAACAATGTTAACACTGCCACTCTTCTTTATTGCAAACCATCAGAATCATGCCCTGAAAGCCACTAATATCACAGCACGAGTGGAAAAAATTCTCAAGGAAGAAAGAATTCCCAAGCACTCAATGTAAAAGTAGCATGAGATCTTCTGTGTAAGGCTCAAATTGCACATGACACATCACAAGAATTTTACTCGTTGTTTATCTAGAGAACTGCACAAATGTAATAAAAAATACACTCATCAGAACTTGTAAAAGCTGAACATATCATGAACTCATACTCCCTCCATATCGCAGTAAGTTAACAAACCCTCTGCCCACCAAAAAAACGTGAAGGAAAAAGAAAATTGATAAAAAGAAGGATGAAGTTTCCTAATCCAGAAGACCCACTTCATTTGTGTTCCCCCAACATATCTAATAGTTGATGATGATTCCCCGGTCTTATTTATGTTCAAATCTAAAGTAAATACACTATTAGGAGCATTCTCCAGCTATGAGAATCAACAAGCACATCAGATCCACAGCCTCCATATGAGATGATGAATATCTAGCAGAGACTACACAAGACAAGGCCATGAGGAAGCATTTTCCTGCATAGAGCTGCCTTGTAAAAACCAGAAACCACTAAGAGCTCAGCTATTAAGGAACAAGCTTGTCTAGGCCTCTATCACTATGACATTACCATTCCACATAAGACAAACACTAACTCCAGGAAATCTATCCCCAAGAAGCAAACTGAAACAAAGAACTAATAATATATAGGAAGAAACCTATATTGAGAAACATCCAATCGTTCACACCAAAAAGGATCACAATCACACAACAAAGAAACATAAAAGGCAATCAGGAACAACTTGAACAGGTTCAGTAACTAACCAAAAAGAGCGCATGAGCAACAACAGCCTGGACTAGTTGTTGAAGCAACACACCCTTAATCACCTTCGACAGCGGAACCAAATTCTTCTCTTCCTCCTCTTTTCTAGTGTGCAATCTATATTCATCCAACGGTGGCAATAGCTGGTAAAACCCCGCGTACAACCAATAAATTACAATAGGGGCAAAAATCCCCATTACTTCATCACTCACATAACCTTCCCAAAACACCATGGTTAATCCAATTTACAAAGGCAACAACAACAAGGATCAATTCTTCAATTCTAAACCTAAAATGCAACTCAAAATCTGCAGATTCGAAGCTGCATTTAAGAGTTATCGATCTAAAATCTCAATCTTCACTCTACATAACCTGAGGATCACAAAGAAAAAGAATCAGATATTTAAACGAAAATACATATATAAAAATAAATCCCTAAAATAACTCTTTAAAAAAAACTTGATTTCCATGATTCCCGCTCCTCGTATTCAATAGATACACAAAATATGAAAGATTAAATCCCCGCACTTTAATAACATAGTTTCCAAGAAAAAAATGAAGAGAAAAAAAAATTCAAAATTCAAGGTACCAAATTAGCCTCACCTTTGCTTTTCATTTGTTACTAAAAAAATTCATAGCATCTGCCACTAATTAGCCAGAAAAAAAGTTTAAATTAAACCACCTGCCTCAGCTCACCTTTTTACAACATAGAGATTGATAGGAATTAAGTTTGAAGGAATTGTTTACTTACAGAGAGAAAGAGATCGTGGAACGATGAAGGCGTCCTGAACGTTGTTGTTGCGTTAAAATAGTGAGAAACAGGGAAGAGTGATAAGCGAATGTCAAAATTTTATTATTTTAGATCTAAGCCAAACCAAAGCAAAGCGCCTGTTGTTTTATTTTTTTGATCATCGTTATTGACTTTATTGGTGACAGGTGTGGCATTCTATGCTTTCTCATTTTTTAAGCTCTGATGACAGGATTTTTTTTTTCTGTTTTTTTTTTTTTAAATTATTGCAAGCTGTGTGGCTTCGGGGTCTTTTGTAATAATAATAATATGAAAAAATTACTCTGATTTAATTTTTGTTTTACCTTACAACTAATTTTTTAAATATTATATTTTCATTCTGGATTAAAGCAAGTTTTAAAAATCAATAAAATAATTATAATATCCACACACACACACACACATATATATATATATGAAAATATGAAAATTAATAATCACCACACCACTCATTTTTTCTTATAAACCCCAGCTGTTACAATCTCATCTTCCTCCTCTATCTTTAATGACCAAACCAACGTAAAAAACTGACCCTACACTCACCAATCACCATTGTCGCCTTCATCCTTGAACAGAAACCAGGTCTGCACTGCCCTCTCTCTCCGCCACTCGATCCACTGACTTATCTTTACCGTTTCACGACCTAAAAACCCAGCTGTTAGATGTTACTTATGATGTATATGTCCATGGTCTCTGTAGATTCAATTGAGGATGCTTGGAACAGGATTCAGGATTTGAGAAGAAGCAACCAGCCTCTCAACATTTATTGTTGCGATGCTTTCATTCAGGGGTCGTGCCAAGAATATAGACCAGATGAGGCTTTCCTATGAAACTGGTTGATTTTTTGTATTTTTAAACTTCATGTCTTTTTAGTAATATTCAAAAAAATAATTGCAAAGTGAAAAAAAAAATCTAATTACATAATATCAGAATAATTTTCACTAATAATAATGTCTGCATAGAAAAGTCAGCAAACAAATAATAATTTCATAAAATGTTAATGACGGTGTTTTCTATTTTTGGTGTTAGATTAAAACTACAAATCTAAATTTGGAAAGCATGCACGATAGAAAAATTAGTAACTAATTAAATCTTCAGTCCAAGCTGCAACATGAGTTTGATCCCTTTTTAAAATTTTAAAAAATATTTAGATATTATTAATATTTTTTTAGTAGAAAAAATTTAAATTGCATAGAGATTGATCTAATGTAACTTGTTTAATTTAATGGGTTCAAAAACAACTCGATGACCAGTACAAATATAGTTTAACTCAAAATAAATATTTAATATGAGATTTTTATAAATATTAAGACGGAAATATATTGTATCGATTTGGATTAATTTGTCAATCTGCATGCTAAATAATGAAACAATAATAGCAAGATTGTCAATTTCATTCCGGTAGGTGTTCTGTTTTTCAATTAGAACGGAATGTTTCGGTTTTGAAGCGTTTTAGTATACTGTTTTGGGGTTATATATATATATATAATTCAAAATATTAATTTAACAAACATAATTCCAATTCAAGATAAATTAACTTTAAATTATGCAATACAAACATAATGTCAAACAAACATAATTTTAATTTTTAAAACATTACTAAATAGTCAAGATTAAATAGAATTTTAACTTAAAGTAATTCAACTTAAACAAATGTCAAAATATTATGAAAGTAAAATGTTTTAACACAAAAGAAACATAAATTAAATATCATCACCATCATTAACATAGAAATAAGGATCTTGATCTTGTGGTGGTATATAGGGAAAGTCACCAACTAGATATTCCAATAGTTGGTCATTTCCACGAAGCTCATTCTCGTCATCAAAACATGTCTCTTCATCCTTTAAAATCAAAGTAAATAAAAGTGTTTCAATAGTCTCTCAACATATATCCTCTCCACCAGGAAGGTTAGGTTCTTCACATATCCACTCATTCAATTGGTCAAAGTTATCAAGGCTAATGAAATCTAAAATATCTCTTATTTTGCTCAAATTCCTACAAAGTATAAACATGAAAGAAAACAATATGAATATAAATCATATATATTGGTGATAAATTTAATTTTCAAAAGATAATATCAATGTTAATGAAAATAGTAATAATCATTTTCAATATTATTATTAATATGATAATATTGACATTTTATCTTTATTGAATCCTTAAATTATAACGAACAAATATCAGATCACTTAGTCTCTTATGCTCTAGCTTATTTCGCCTTAGAATGGATGAATTTAAATAAACTCCAATTTATTTCACACCTAGTTGCACTACAACATTGACTAAGAATTCAAATTGCAAACTTTTAAAGTTCTTGAGTATCATTGCCAAATTGCTCCCGCCATGCAACTAGATAAGAAAAAAGTTCAGTAAATTAGATATTATAGATACTAAACAATATTATATTTAAAAAATACAAAGTTATTACCTGGATTAACTTTTCTCTTTGACAAATAGCTAGGGGCATGCCAAAATCACCAATTAATTTCTTATTCTCCTCAAGTTGGCCACTAATTACATCTCGAGTGTCACAATCAGGGACCAATCTAGTAATTGTGTCAAGCAAACCTCGAGTAACCTCCTCTTGTTTTGAAAAAAAATGCCAAAATTAGATTATAGGATAAGAAAACAACTTGCTGCATATAATGGATCTAGCATCAATTACCCAGATATATAGTCTATATTGAGATACTTTATTTTTCAACTTTGTCTTAATAGCTTCTTTTGCTTTATCCATTACCTTATATAAATAACTCATTGCTGATTTTTCTTCATTATCTATTAACCAAAGAACTCTCATCAAAGGTTCACTAACTTTGACTATATGTTCACATCGAGACCAAAAGTCTTTATCTTGTAAAATTATGGCAACTATTTCCTTTCCAACTTTACTTTTATCATGACTTGATTTTACTTGTTTCGTGTAAGTAAACATTTGTCAAAGCTCTTTCTTAAACTTAAGTAAACATTGGATGCTTAAAAAATAAGCAGCAAACCTCGTAATGTCAGGACAACATAGATCATTTTCATTAGTAAAGTCTTTCCTCATCAAAGCTAAAACCCATGCATGATTACATATAAATTTGGTTATGTATCTTACCTTCGTAATGGTTTCATCAATCATCAAAAAATATCTTGGATTAGAAATATTTTCTAACATCAAATCAATGTAATAGGCAACACAAAAAGACTAAAAAAAATGTCATACCTTTGTTGTAAAGCCTTCTTGTCACTAACAAATTGGACAATATTTTCTTGTCTAACTTCTTTGACAACTTCATCAAACATTTCAAACAATGTCTTGACTTCAAGAATATGGTACCTCTTGGAGAATAAGCAAGAAAATCCATAATTGGTACATTTCTCCTATTTGACCACCCATCTACTATAAATGGAGCATTCATAAAGTTTCCAATCAGCCTTGATTCCAAAGAGGTATTCATGGACATCATGAACTATACCTTTTAAAAGTGGTCCCCTTAAATCATGATATGATGGTCCTTTAAAACTAGGTCTTATTGATGCTATGACATTTATCATTGGTTGATAATAATATGATTTAGATTAAATGGTACATTAACATCATACCACCATTTTTCCATGGCTTTCCTTGGATTATGTTCATTCTCTTTAGAAGTCATTGCACTTTTAATGCTAGGTTGTAAATCTAGGGTAGTTCGTGAAATGAATAAAGTCGTCTTTTTTTTAGTTGCACTTGTGCCTTGCATTGACAATCTCTTATTTGCTTGTGAATTGATATCACTTAAAGTAGGATTTGCACTACTACTCTCTTCGATTTCGTCATTGGAAAATGATTGAGAATTTTCAATATTAGTTCTAAGTCTATTTCTTTTCTTTTTCTCTATTGTAAACTCCTATATCAACTACTTCATTTGTCATTTCACACCTGGAGGGACCTTTTTACAAGCTTTAATTTGACCTTTAATACCAATAATGGGATACTTTAGACGGGTAATACCACTACTATTAATCATTTTTCCACAATAAACACATATACTTGAGTTCTTTGCACTAACAACTACCTACCTATGAGCTCATATTGGATCATTTGATTCTGCAAGAGCTGAAGCTATGGAAGTTGCACCAGTTGATGAGTTTTTAACCATGTAATTTTCTTTGAAAAAAAAATAAAACACAATTAATTCTAGCTATTACATTGATATGCAGTGTAATTTTTGAACTAAAATGGATGGTAACGATACCGTGCTAATTACATAAAGAAACTTAAAGATGGATCTAGTAGGTAAGTTCATTCCTAAAAGTTTCCAAAAATTTTATCCATTAAAGCTTTAAAGTATTCACACTCATTCCTAATTTAAGGTTGGCCCTTCATTTTATGATCATGAACTTTATATTAATAAATACATTTGCATCCATTTTTGTTTATGCTATTTAAAACTTTAAATAAACATATAGAAAATTAAAACTCTAAATATAGAAAATTTTTAAATAAATTTGAAAAAAATCACAATATCAGTTGGTTTCATAATCATTTATTGTAAATTTAAAATCCTCAATGTCATGCTTGCTCACTAGCATTGTCATTAGGTTTCATAATAATTTGTTGTAAAAAAATCAACATTATTGTTTCATAATTTCATTTGACCCATAAACAAAATCATGACGCTTTTGACAATATATTGATTATTGCTTTGGAAAACTATATAGCAGGGATAATGTGGACCAATAGCTAACTTTCTTTCGCAATTAGAATCTATGGTTGGATATTATGATTCTCCAAAAACTCTCAATTAAAAAGAAAGATATTTTACACACATACATATAATAATTCTGTAGAAATTAATACAACATAGCAGCAAACATATATATATACACTATGTATTCTTCTTGTCGCACGTGTGCGGCGTTGCGGCGAAAACATCCACCCTCAATATTCGTAGTATCTAAAAATGTGGCAAATGTGTGGAGACAAGGAATTCTTGTCTTTTATCAGTGGAAAAATAGGATGGGAGTCGCCACCTAGTATTTTGATCACTAGGAACTCTAACTGGTCTCAGAGATCGGGTACGGGGACTGGTTGCGTAAAGGGAAGGTATTAGCACCTCAAATACGTCTTACCTAAGGTAAGCTGCATTGTTTTATTGTCTGATAAAATATAAGGTCATGTCGTGCTTTCTATTTGTTGGTCCATCTATGATTTAAGAAAAGTTCTCTTCGGTAAAGAGATCCTTATGTTATCGGGTAAAACCTAACCGGTCTAATGCCAACAAATAAAATTTAATTTTCGGAACACGTCTTATGTATAAGATCATAACCCCAGATATTAAAAGAAAAAAAAAACAAAATAAATTGTTTTTAGAATTTTTGACCTAGTTCTCGTGACTTTAATAAACTGGTTATTAAAGCCAAAATGCATGCTAATACATATTTTTTGAAATTTTCATCCAGACCAGCATGGTCACTGGCCCATGCCAGTGACCACCTTCAAAAAGGAATTCCTTTGTTTGGACTTGAAACCGGGTCTCTCGGATGAGAGCCGGGTAAGCTGACCACCTAGACTGCAAGGCATATTTTTATCTAATGGCACAATAATATTTTTAGGCTTGCATGAACAGGGCGTAGGTAATTAAATTACCTTCGCTCTGTTAACCATCTTTGTTGCAGTGCGAGAATGAAAAAAGAAAACAAAACAGAGCATTGTAACTGACGATTTCTGGTGTCGGTTTCCTTATGTTTTCTTTCTGTATTTTACATACTAACATGCATCATCTCATTTTACAGGGAAACGGAGAAGGGCATCGAACGTACCTAATTTTGAGAAGACGAAGACGAAGACGATGGTGGTGCTGGGTTCTCTGCTTCACCGTGTCCTCTGTTTCCGTTTGGTTTGCTTCTTTCTCTCCTTCCTCTTCTCTCCCTTATGCTTGCTCACTATTTCTCCACTCTCTCACTTTTCTTACGTTCTCATAAACTGTCTCACTCCCTTTTTTTTTCTTCACTGTAGCCTCTCCTCTCTTCTCCTTCTTTTTCTCTCCTGCGTTCGGTTCTTCTTCTGGCTTTTATAGCCAGAGGACGCGAGTGTTTTTGGTAAGCCCGCGTGCATCACGGTGGCGAGGGTTGTCAGCCGCGATACGCTCCCTTCTTGATTTGGAATCGGCTCCATTATCGCTGCCAACGTCTCCTTCCTTTATTATCACAGAATACCAGCTGTTGCAAACGATGAAATGGTGGAAACGGCGCCGCTTGGGTTTCTTTCGATTCGGCCATCAAATGTTTTTGCAGTTTTGTAATCAAGTCCCAGACAAAATTGTAATTGGATCCCTTAATGTTAGCGCTTTTTCTAGTTTGATCCTTGTTCTCGGATTGTTTCAATTAAATCTCTAATTGACCATCAAACTTAATAATTATGCAATTAAACCCCTGATTTGGCCAAATCAACTCTTTCAAAAAATATAATTGGACCCCAGAACTTTAATTTCTCCCAATAAAAACTTATGTTGACTTAAAAATCAATTTTCTTACAATCCAACCCTCTATAAATTCAATTAAACCTTAGATAAAATTTAATTGACTCCATAAACATCTAATTTTAGATTTTTCTTCCTCAACTTGAATTTTCTTTGTCAACAGGGCTCTTATCTGTCAAAAATATACTGTCAAATTTTAACTTTTTGCATTTTTGAACCTCTTCAACCAATTCTGGCCTTTCTCGGTATTCCAGCATCCTTTTCTAGCTCCTATTACTTTTAGATATCCCTGTATTTTTTATTTTTTAATTTTAATAAAAAAAATATTTTAAAATCAATTTATTAAAATAATATTTAAGTGGTTATCCTATTTTCCTTCCCTAATATTTATCTCCAGATCACAATATTGAATATTGTAAATTCCCAATATTTTCTTTTGAATTTATTTATCAATGTTATTGACAAATGCAATAAATTTAAAGATTAAACTTTCACATAAATAAATTGGAAAGAAATTTTTCATAATTATATATATATAAGATACAAAATTGGTTTGTATGTGTAGTGTAAAGTGTTTTCTAAATTTGTTTTGTTTGATGTTAAGGGTATTTACAAATTAGTTTACACTTCAACCGAGAATAAATATCTTCTTAGATAATTTTAAAATTACATATAATACATCATCTTATTGCATTTTTATAAATGTAATAAATTCTTTGGGTATGATAAATTCTTATTGGCATTGACTCTAATATTTAAATTTTGAGATAACATTTTTAATTACACAACCAACCTTTTAAAATTAAATATTTATATCAGGCCTTTTTCTTTTGTCAGAAAATAGTTTTTTTTAGAAAGTGATTTTCATGAAATGTGGATTCTTTTTATGTTTAGCAGTATCATGAAAAATAAATTGAAAAATATTTTTTAATATTTGGTTACGCCATGAAAAATAAACTAGAAAATCACTTATTAATGTTTTATTTTTTTTAAGTTTATCTAACTTATATAGAACATTAAATATAACTATTTAACCACTTACAATAAAAAAATAAGATATAAAAAATATAATGATGGAAAAAAAAGAATTTATTATATCATATATTTATATATAGTTTATTTTATAAATTGTAACTATATATATAATGTAAGTATTTTAAATATAATACATATAACCTTGTTAAATATTTTTAAGTAAAATCTATTGATTTTTTTTTTCATTTTTAAAACCAAGTTAAATATTTTTTAAGTAAAATCTATTAATTTTTTTTTTCATTTTTAAAACCATGTTAATATTTTTTAAGTAAAATCTAAAGCTTATGTTTTTAAGGCAGGAAACACTTTTCTCCTTCAAAAACTTATGTTTTTTTAAAAAGTGAAAATTGTATTAATCAGTTTTCTACAATATAATTAAACATAAAAAATCAAGAAAGTATTTTCTAGAAAAATAGTTTCCAGCATGTAAATAACGCTT
>Ga0307517_10009395_pt1 | contig 13851 bp, 5 predicted proteins | sample 23_EM_MG_FD_194515 | JGI IMG/M metagenome (GOLD analysis project Ga0307517, IMG submission 194515) | Populus trichocarpa ectomycorrhiza microbial communities from riparian zone in the Pacific Northwest, United States - 23_EM | ecosystem: Host-associated > Plants > Roots > Unclassified | place...
TTTTTGATAATTTTAATATGCTAATATAAAATATAAAAAAATCTAAAAAAATAATTATTTTAATCAATTTTTAAGAAAAAAAACATTTTTAAAAAGCATTATACATCACAATACTAAATACAAACTATTTTCTTTTAAATTTTTGATTTTACTGTTATCCAAAAAAAACATTAATTTTGAATTTTTTAAAATACTAAAACATTTTTATATAATTTTATCAAATTATTTTTAATCATTTATAAAATATTGAGACTTTGTTTTGATGTTGTTTATATATATATATATATATAGAAATTTGCTTTGAAGACCGACCCTGATGAGTTTTTGTTCAAAAAGTAATGCAATTTACAAAGCGTCCCATCATATCATTGGGTTGGTCCTCGATCAATCCTGAGATTTGGTTTTATTTTATTATTAAATAAAATGGTTTTTTAGAAGGATTATGTTATAAAGTCTATTCACGTCCATGACATAGTTGCCTGTTTGACATGTGTCAGCTTGGACGGGCCTAAATTGATGAATTCTGATGTGTTTGTCTCGATATTTAAGAAAAATAACTTCATATATATTACAATTTTAAGTTCATAATAAAAAAAATTACTTGCAGATAAAAAATAAATCAGCAATGTGTTACATGTTTTTTAACATTTTAATTTTTTATTTGTGATAAAACGCAGAATAATTTAATAAAAAATAATTTAAAAATAAAATTAATAAACCTAATAAAATCTATAACTTGACTCGTAAATTTATTGAGTTAATTAGTAAAACCTCAGTTGATTTAAAATGTTCATTTTAATATTAAAATCTTGATTTTTTTTCAAGAGAACAACGCTGTTTTAAAACATTTTATTTTAAAATAAATTTAATTAATTTGATCAACCCATCCAAATCATAACTCAACGCTTGGATGAGTCAAAAACCGAGTTGGTTTTTATAACTTTGCTCAAAACAAAACAAGAAAGGAGTCTCTGCCTGTCTATTCGTATCCCTTTGTTTTCGGGGTTTTTTTTTTCCCCTCCAAGGCAATCCCTTTTCCTTTTTGTGTACTTCCCTGTGAAGGAGTCTGTTTGAAGGCAGTGTTTGGTTCTAGAATGTTTTTTAAAAAATTTAAATTTTAAATTTTTTATTTTAAATTAATATATTTTTCATTTTTTTATATCATTTTAATATATTAATATTAAAAATAATTTTTTAAAATTAAAAAAAATATTATTTTAATATAATTTAGAATAAAAAACAACAGTTGAGATATTACCAAACACCCTTTAAACTCTTAGTCTTCCTCTCTTCACTTCACTGGTCACTACTACCACTACTAGCAAACTCCTCTTTCCTTTTGTTTCCTTCAAAACCTCTACTTTCTTCCCTCTGTAACTACTCAACTTCACTTCACCAGTCACTACTACAAGTCCTTTTAGTCATCCTTCAAAACCATGAAGGATTCTTTTTAGTCTTCCTCTCCTCACTTCACTAAGTCACTTCAACCACTACTAGCAAACCTCTCTTTGCTTTTGTTTCCTTCAAAACCCCCACTTTCTTCCCTCTGTAACTACTCAGCTTCTCGTTTTTTCTTTCTGTTCTCAAGAGCAGACATGGAAACTCCGAAAGAACACATAGAGCACATAAGAGAAACAACATTCTCAATAGGAAGAGAAAAGAACCCCTTGGCTCCCATGCTTGATCAGGCTGTCAAGTATCTCTCCGCTGAGCTTTACGCCAAAGATGTTCACTTTCTCATGGAGCTCATTCAGGTTTCTTTCTCCTTTCACTTCCTTTTTGTTTTTGTTTTTCTTCGTCTTATCATGTTTATGTTTTCGTTTTATGACACAGATATGTTTACTATGCTTCATGCTGTATGTTTTCCTTTTCGTTGACCTTTTCTTCTTCTTCTTCTTCTTCTTATTTTGTATCGGCTGATTGCTTTGCTGGTGATTAAAACGGGGAGTTGTAATTTATATTGTTTTTCTGTTTTGTTGAATTGAGATGTTAAAGTCAAGCTGAGTCAATGGCTGGCTTTTTCTTACTATTTTGGCTGTTACTTTCAGTGAAAAAAAATGGGTTCTTGTAATGAAGTCATCAGGCTTCCTAATTTCTTTGATCATTCAAGGTCTTTAACAGTTAAAATAAAGAAAATGGGATGAAGAAGGAATGAATTGCTGTCATCATGGTTTGTTGTACTTGATGGAAGTTTTTGCATTGAACCATATACTCACTTTCATGTTAGATTTTGGATCTTTTAACTGCATCTTATACACTACACAGGCACACACACAGAGTTTAGTATCCATTGATTCCAAGGTGAACTTTTCTTGCACAGAATGCTGAAGACAATGAATACTTGGAGGGGGTGGATCCTTCACTTGAGTTTGTTATAACATCTCGTGATATAACAAACACCGGTGCACCTGCTACTTTGCTCATGTTCAATAATGAGAAGGGCTTTTCTGCCAAAAATATTGATTCAATTTGCAGCGTTGGAAATTCCACTAAGAAAGGGAATCGAAAGCGCGGTTATATTGGGGAAAAAGGTAAAAATTGGCTCCTAGATGCATCACATGATGTTAGTTTTTCTCAGTTGTGTTACTGGCTAGAGTCTTGTAGCTTCTGCTAGCTGGATCAAGAACCCTGATTGTGAAGGTGTTATCGTACATGCTTGTCTTGGTTTTCACTAAACTATTTGGTTGGATTTTCGTTTTTGAGTCTATATTTGCTTCAATAACAAAACTTGCAACCAGACAGATTAGAAACTGGTATTTTTTTCTTAGTTCTGAGAAACATCAAACCCTTGTAGTTTTGTCTGGAAACTCAATTAATTGAACCTGGAAAACATGCCCGCGTAAACATTAAAATGCGGATGCATTGAACTAAACACTACTCAAACGCACATATGTGTTGGGGAGTGACCTGATGCGTTCAAGAACCTAGCTCTGAAACAATCAGTTTACTTTAAAAAAAAATTAAGGCCAGAAAAAAGAATGAAAAGATATGAACAGACAATTTTTTTCAATTGTGGAACACTGCATAAATCAGAGTGGACAAATGGAGGCTCACGGAATGACCATGGGCTGGCTTGCATAAAGATACAAAATATGATAAATTATGATAAGAGTTTCACAGGCTTAGCAACTGTACCATACATTAAACCATAAAACGAGACTTGTTTAACCCTATAACAGCTCTTGTTTATCTTCAAATTCAATCTAATAAACCTTGTTATGGATTGATCTGCAGGGATTGGATTCAAGAGTGTGTTTCTTATAACTGCGCAGCCTTACATATTCAGCAATGGGTACCAGATACGATTCAATGAAAATCCCTGCCCACACTGCAATCTTGGATACATAGTTCCTGAATGGGTTCATGAGAGTCCATCTCTGTCTGACATCAAACAAATTTATGGTTCCACTTCTATGCTTCCGACTACCACGTTGATTTTACCTCTGAAGCCTGATAAGGTGACAGCTGTGAAGCAGCAGCTGTCAAGTGTTCATCCCGAAGTCCTGCTGTTCCTTTCAAAGATAAAGCGCCTTTCTGTCAGGGAAGATAATGAGGATCCAAGTCTCAACACTGTTAGTGCAATAGCTATTACCAAAGAGACTAATTTTGTGACAAGGAAAAACATTGATGCCGAGTCCTACACACTCCATCTGTCTGCAGAGGAGAATGATGATGAATTTGCAAAAGGATGCAGCTACTACTTGTGGAAGCAGAAATTTCCTGTCAGGCAGGAAAACAGAGTCGACAGGAGAATGGAAGTGGAGGATTGGGTGATCACTTTGGCTTTTCCTAATGGAGAGCGCCTTCTTAGAGGAATGAAGTACTCTCCTGGAATCTATGCATTTCTTCCAACCGAGATGGTGAGCAACTTTCCCTTCATAATCCAAGCAGATTTTATTCTAGCATCATCAAGGGAAACAATACAATGGGACAACATATGGAACCAAGGAATCCTTGATTGTGTTCCCTTTGCTTTTGTCAATGCATTAGTCTCATTAATCAAAACAGTAGATGATGCTCCAGTATCTAGTTTGCCTCCAATGTTCAAGTTCTTGCCAGTCCACAGCTCCCCCTTCGAAAAGTTGAATATAGTGAGGGAATCGATTAAATCAAAGCTGGCTGAAGAGGATATTGTTCCAAGTGAGTCATACACAGCGCAAAAGTTCTTTCATAAACCGCGCCAAGTTTGCCGATTAATGCCTGCTTTCTGGAACATACTGAAGATGGCAAGGGAGCGAGGAGTGAGCTTGCACAATCTTTCATCCCATGGTTGCTATGTTCTGAATTTTTCTTTTGATAAACCAGAGTATGATCACATACTGGATTTCTTGAGGGTGGAACCGGTAAGCAGTGAGTGGTATGTAAAGTGCATCCAAGGTTCTCATATTGTAATGGGAGTCTCAGAGGAAACATACCTGGAGCTTCTTCACTTCCTTGCTGTTAATTGGCATTCCTTGTTTTACCACACAGACATGGGGAGCATTCCACTCATTAAATATGTGGGTGTTGATGGGAGCGTGTCTTTGTGCACCGTTAATGAATCTGCTCAGTGGTATGGTAAAACTCTGTGCCTTTCACTTCTGTCATCTCATATCTCATGGTTGATTGATTGGAACAGGGAATTCCGATGCATGGCAAATCATTTTTTTATGCCAAGAAGTACACAAGAAGCTATCCGGTCATCATCTAGCAAAAATGAGGTGTTAGAATGGCTTGGAGATCCTGTTAAAGTTACTGCTTTAAGCGTAAATGATTATGCAGTTCTCTGCGGAAATCAAGTCAGTAGTGACCGGAAGCTTGTCATTGCCTATGCTCATTTCTTATATCATTCATTCTCCAATAACTATCTATCAGGCAGGGAAGTTGCCCCTTTATGTGATAAAATGCCACTTGTTGATAGCTATGGTCATGTGATTAAAGCAAGGAATGGGGTTCTTGTCCCGGCTCCTGAAAGCAAATGGGTGCAATTGATTGGTTATAATCCTTGGAGGGGAGAAAGCTACGTTGAGTTAGGAGAAGACTACTTGCATCCTGGATATTTTGCTGGCACAAGCACAGAGGGAAAGAAACTCTTGGAGTTCCTTAAAGCTTTTGTTAAAGCTTCTGATATTCCTCACATACCTCCCCCGATTGCTGGAATACCTACTGCGTCAACACCACTTACCAAACAAAATGCATTTCTGCTGTTGGACTGGATTCGTGAGCTGAAACGGAGTGGAATTTCCATTCCAGCAACGTTCATGAATTGCATAAAGGAGGGTAGCTGGCTGAAAATTACTATGAATGGCTCTCCTGGTTACAAGCCACCATCACAGTCATTCCTACTTGGTTCAGTTAACAGAAGCTCAGACTGGGGAAACATTTTGCAGAATGGATCCGTGCTTGTCGATATTCCGTTGATAGATCAAGGTTTTTATGGTTATAAAATTAACGAGTACAGAGAGGAGCTAATGACAGTCGGAGTCATGTTCGAGTATGGAGAGGCATGTGAATTTATCGGGAATCGTCTCATGTCTTTGGCAGCTTCATCTACCTTGACTAAAAGCAATGTGATTTCCATACTGAAATTCATCAGATTTTTGACGCTAAATCTTCTTCCTCCAGATAAATTCATTCTCAGAATTAAAGAAGGAAGGTGGCTAAAGACAGGTGGGGGATACAGGTCTCCAGTTGGTTCTGTTCTATATGATCAGGAGTGGACAATTGCGAGGCAAATTAGTGACATCCCTTTTATTGATCAAGATTACTATGGCAAAGACATCCTTGTTTTCAAATCAGAACTCCAGTTACTGGGCGTCGCAATTGGCTTCAGCGGAAGTTATCAATTGGTTGCTGATTACTTAAAATCGCCTTTATGGTTATCTTATCTGACAATGGAGGCGTTTCTTCTGGTTTTAGATTGCATGCGTCATTCTAGTTCTGCTGGCAAGCTAGTTATCGCACTGAAAAGCACAAAATGCTTAAACACAACCTTGGGCTACAGATATCCTGATGACTGTTTCTTGTTTCATCCTGAATGGGGTTGCCTTCTAAATGTTTTTGGTGGTTTTCCATTGGTTGATAGTAATTTCTATGGAAGCAACATCATCTCTTACAAAAAGGAGTTGAAGGACCTGGGAGTAAGAGTAGACTTCGAGGATGCTGTCGAAGTGTTTGTTGATACTTTCAGGAAGCAGGCATCTTCCATGACAAAGGAAAGTGTATTTTCATTCATATCATGCTACAGAAAGCTGAAGGGAACTCCACACAAATTTCCTTCAGACCTTAAGAAGTGCATCCGTGAGGAAAATTGGCTGCGGACCCGACTCGGTGATTATAAATCTCCAAGCAACTGTATCCTGTTTAGTCCTGAGTGGAAGTCAATTTATCCAATTACTCGCCTTCCCTTTATTGATGACAGTGACAAATATTATGGGAATGACATTCATGAATATCAGAAAGAGCTGAAGAGTATGGGGGTCATTGTTGAATTTAAAGCTGGTGTGAAGTTTGTCGCTGCTGGTCTTCGTTTTCCCCAAAATCCATGCCACATAGCTCGTGTGAATGTGCTTTCATTGCTGGAATGCATCCGTGCTTTATTGCAAGAAAAGGACTACTCCTTTCCTGAAATATTTCTGAAAAATATTTCTCAGGGATGGTTAAAGACCCATGCTGGTTTCAGGTCTCCGGGCAACTGCTGTTTGTTCAATTCCCAGTGGAGTTCATACGTGAAGCCTACTGATGGACCATTCATTGATGAAGACTTTTATGGTTCTAACATCAAGTTGTATGGAAAAGAGCTCAGTGCAATAGGAGTTCATTTAGAGGTAGAAAAGGCGTGTTCATTGCTTGCCAGTCATCTTGATTCCCATTCTGAGTTTTGCACTATAGTTCGAGTATATGATTTCCTGAGACAACATGAGTGGAAGCCAGATGGTGATGCAACCAGAAAGATTTGGATTCCAGATGGACTTGAGAATGGAATGTGGGTTAACCCAGAAGAATGTGTTCTGCATGACAAAGATGGTCTCTTTGGTCTTCAGCTGAATGTATTGGAGAAACATTATGAGCCAGAATTACTTCTTTTCTTTTCCAGTTCATTCAAGGTTAGATCCAATCCTTCATTTGATGATTACTGTAAGCTTTGGAAGGTTTGGGAAAGTTTAGGACGCCCATTGACACATGCTGAGTGCTGTGCATTTTGGAAGTGTGTTATGACGCATATGAGCTCAAAGACAGAGAGAACTCTCGCCGATGACTTGGTAAAGCTACCTGTTATTTTGGGCTCTGGTGAAATAGTGTTGTTCAGGAAGGCTGACGTTTTTATTGCTGATGACCTTCTACTGAAGGACCTTTTCGAAAGGTTTTCATCACGCCCAATATTTGTCTGGTGTCCCCAGCCAAACTTGCCTTCTTTACCTCGAACTAGGTTGCTTGATGTATACAGGAAAATTGGGGTTCGCACAATATCTGAGTCAGTGCAAAAGGAGGAATTATCATTGGCAGATGGTGTGGAATTTAGTCAGATGAATCCGAGGAATGCCATGATTGGAAAAGAGCTGGTGAGACTGATTCTTGGCTTTCTAGCAGATCCTTCTCTTGATATTGAAGCAACAAAAAGGCATGGAGCTGTCCAGTGCCTCTTGAACCTGAAGGTCCTGGAAACTATGGAGGCAATTGCTGTAAGCTATAGTTTACCGCTTTCTGATGGGAAAATTCTGAAGGTGGAGAACGCACGCAGTATGATTCGCTGGGATAAGGAGAGTTCAAAGTTTCTCACACAGAAGATGGATGAAGCTGGTGGCCAGAAAAATCTTATTGAATTTGCAACCATTTTTTCTGAAGTAATAGCTCGGGGGGTGCTATGGGATAAAGAAGATCAAATAAAAGCACTCTCCGAGCTGATCAGGTTGGCTTTCGTGCTGAATTTTGATGAACAAGCTGTTCAGTTCTTGATGAAATCCAATAATCTTCAAACTTTTCTGGAGGATGAGGAGTTCCTTGCTGCTGCTTTCCCTTCTGTTTAGGTATGTGTGAACCCATAATAGCTGCAAGTTTGCAGCCTTCTGTTTTTTTATCCCCTTTCCTTCATCCAGCACCATTTATCTGTCTAATAGCGTTTTATTTTGTTAATATCTATGATGGTCTGAACTACTGGACCAGATATGTACGGGAGATCAGGGTTATGCTGATTCAGTTAGTCTACTATCAAGTAAACTTTGGTTTGTGTGTTTTTCAGCTTTGTTCACTCTGCAGCTGCATGCGTGGTCAATTTGAAGTATAAAATGTTGTGTAATGAAATATTTTTCCGATTGCATGTGTGCCTTGCCTCTGTGATCGCTGAACTCATGCATGTTCTTGTGCCATTTAGATTTAATTTTTCTATTTGGGAGTTATGATTCTCTGTGGATTCTTGTTTGTACTAAGAAATTTTACAAGATTGAGAAGTATGCAGGCCCAACCTTAACTGCATTGCAGTACAAAAGTGGAGTTTGATACCCTTATACATGATCGTGCATATCAGCCGGCATCGGAATTCGTGCATGGAATGAACACACTAAATAACAAAAATCACGCAATGAACATCCTAATTCAACAACTCCTATCATGGAGCTTTGCTATTGATAATCGATTTAGCACTGCTCATGTGGTTTTGTGTGCCATATTGTAGACTTTTTTTTTATTACAGAAGGTATCCGAAGTTCATTGCTTGTGGTATATATATAAACTTCTGTATGCTTGATGTGAGCAAATGGTGTGTGCCAAACTGCCTATATATTGACAACTCGGATATAGCCATCATAACTCGAGTATTTGATGAGAATACTGAGGATTTGTCATGAGCATCCTGGATATCAAGATTCAAAAGGAACAGACGAATATATAAATTTTCTTTTCAGGCTCTTGGATTAGAAGATATAAAATTGCTTTCCAAACTTTGTACCGTGATTATTGACTCTAGGGAATTCAGTTGGGAACCTGATAGTGACACGGCCAGGAGGATTTCGATAAAAAAAAAATCTAGTGAACTTGGGAAAGTTTAATCATCCGAGGACAGAATATCTGCCCTCCAGACGTGGTGATCAGTTGCAATTGAATATTTTATATTATAATTACCATAGTCAACTTTTTATGAAATACCCCCGAAAAGATTTTTCAGAAAGTTCACCGTCCTCCGAAATGAAACCAGTTACTGTAAAGCTATAGTTTGTGTCAATCTTTCAGGAGAAGAATTGAAATGCAAAAGTGAGCAAAACAATATATATTAGGATAGAGCAAGCTGTAGATTCCTCTTACGAAAATGGCAGGCATGGAGAGTCATAGAACTTGGTCTTGTTGAATTTCAGTCATATTTTGCCGAAGCAAATACTTGGAGTGGCATTAGGATCAGATAGGTGCACCTTCTGAGCTGATCAAATTGGCTCACCTGCTGGGATTCATCAAGGGAACACTCGGGTGTTTGGTGAAGCCGTAGAATCTGCATATATTCATTGAGGATAAAAGATTCCACAAAACTCATCCAAATGCACTGCAGTTCTTTGGAACTTCGACATCATACGATGCTTCAATGGTCTTGATTCTGTTTCCATACAATGTCACTTTCAATTGAACATGATTGACATAATTATCAAATTTATTGAAATTTGTTTGCATCATTGGTAGATGGAGCAACGAAAATGGTTTCTTTGACAAATTTCTCAAAAAAAAAAAAACACACAATACTTTACACCTATACAGTCATGGCTGACTAGTTGATATGAAAACACTTGATGATCGAAGCAATTTCCTATCATTGCGAAGAACAGGATTGTGACTACAGAAGGCGAAAAGGAACACCCAAAAAAATCTCAGGGCTTCCTTCAATCTTCCTAGCATAATCGATCGACTTCTTATTGGCTAAGAAGACGAGCTTTATCATGGCCACCAGAGCAAGTTGGATAGTAGCATGATTTAACTTTAAGCAGATTCTTTCCCTTAGGAATGACCCTGAATCTTCGCCCTCTCTTTCCTTTCTTCTTTTCGATGGTCCCTGAGAGCTGAAGGAGAAAAACAAAGAAAATATAAGTTTTTTTACAATGTAATAAAATGTAAGTAATAAATCTTGATGGGCATGCTCATTTTTATGAATTCAGTTTCTGGTTTGCTTATCAGAGGAAGTTCTCCAGTACATTTATATTTGTAGTTCTGTGTGAGTTGTTCACTTAATTATTGTGTAAAGATGAGTACGAAACCAGATTTCTGCTCAATAGCTTTTCATAATGGTCATTTTGAAAAAGATAGAGAGAGGCTCAAGGATTCGCTTTAGAGCTTATAAGAACCATACCTCATTAGAATTCACTGATTCAATGACCTCGCTGCTGTCCTGATCACTTGATAATTTTTTGTCTGTGTCATCATCCTTATCTGCAAGATTACAGCCACCATTCATGGTGAGTAAGCCTGTAGTGACTTTAATTGGTTTGATTGTTTTCAATCGTGTGTAGTTTGTCAAAATATGTAAGAGCTGAATGCTATTACAGATAAATTACCTTCGTCATCTGTATTCGATGATTCAATAAAATATACTCTGAAACTCGGCGATCCTGGACATATGCAACTTTCATCCATGCTTCTGAGTTCATCTTCTAGTTCCGAATCCTGTTCATTCTTATCTCCACACATTTCTATTCCATTCACATTTTTCATGGCTGTGTCCATTGCCTCCAAGGTCTTGTGCTCTCCATCTTCTCCATGTTTGCTATCTTGTTTGTCGCTCGTTTCATTATTATATGGTGCTGCTGATGCCAAGCCTTGAGACCCTGCCACTGGTGTTTCTACCTCCTTCATTTGTGTGCTTGTTTCATTTGATATTATATTTATAGAGCCTGCAGGCAATGTTGCTTGTTCACATTGTTTGTTGAATTCTGGTTTTAATTCCACAGCCTTGGCAATCTTGACATTTTCAGTCGTTGTTTCGTCACATTCTGGGGCCGGTGCCACCTTCACATCATCCTCTTGTGAGGATATACTCCTGCGATCATTATCTCTTGGAGAGCTATCACCATCGGAAACGCCATCTTTAAGCAGTTCTTTCTTAGAATGGTTGGGTGAATCTTTCACAATACGTGCATTTTTCTGTCTTTTCATCTCCTCATACCTCTTCCAGAGAAGGGGCCGAAGTTTGGCTGGCAACACATCAGCTCTATTGTCAGGCCTTGATCCACCACACCCCATTGGAAAACCAAGTGTACGTTTTTGTTTCTGTCACACTTGGGAGATAGAGAATCGAATGAATTGTGCATGGAGTGGGCGAAGAGATATGTAAGATAATTTTGACGTGAGATTTTAGGATTTATTACATTCGGATGGGTCCGTACAGACTGTTTTCACAGTTGTCCATGGCCATTTATGGGAAATTAGAGGATTTCAGGTATCGTTACATCCATTTATAGGAAAACATGTTCTATTGGTGAGCCTTTACTTTTTATATCAATTGAAAGAGTCAAGTTTGAGCCTCCCTACAGCTATGAAAAACAAAAAACAAAAAAACTCTGCTGTAGACGGCATGTGGAAGGATATATATGCTTCTGCTTTTACCTCCTTGTTTTAGGCCCTTGGGGCGCTCTGACAGGATTCCTACAATTACTAAAACTAGTCATGCTCCTGAATAACTGGAAAATGCCTCAACAGCCCCAATGTTCACCGCAGGTTAAGAATATTGGGACCCTGAATTTAACACCACCCTAATTTTGGAACACGAAAATAGTTGTCTTCAGATATGATCTGAATCTTGTTACGTAACAAATATTATCGAAGCAGTATTCTTTCAAAAATTAACTCCTGAATTTTTTCACGTAGACCAGCTAGCTCTGTCGATGATACTGATATATATGTACGGCATCTCACTCACTATGAGCCATCTAAAGTCCATGCTGTGCACCCTGATGTGATGTGAGTTTTTGAGGATGGTGTCATCATATGAAAATCAATTTGACCCAATCTTGTTCTACAAATTTTCAATGGCTTTGAAAAAAAAAAGATGGCAACGAAGTTACATGTATGTATGGATTTGACTGTTTAGTTGACTATATGATATAACTAAAAGGGGAATTTATACTCAATACTATATTTATAGGCTAGAAGAAAAGATATAGGCCCAAGAGAATATATAATTGACCAAAATAATTAAATCAGATTTAAATTTTTATATATATATAATTTTATAAGCAGTTTTTCTATACAAAATAATCCAATTGCTTATCGGATTATTGAATCTCTCGTGATTAGATCTAGAAGTTGCTGCTTGGGTAGATTTTATTATTTTCCAAAGTTTTTTCAGCTTTATTGTTTTATTTCAGATTTTTTTTTAATTTTCTTTATGCTGATTCTTAGTTGTTTCATATTAGATAAAGAGTTTTTTTTCATGTATTTAAGAGTCCTGCGAATCTACGAGAAGACAACCACTATTATATTTATTTTTCCAAGAATAAAGCCATGAATTTAAAAATTTAAAGTTGAAATTTGTATTTTTTTTCTTGCCCGTCAAATCTTGGGTGTTGTTCTGTGCATGTAGCTTTTGCCTGCGTCATATGTTATATATGCACCGTCAGGCTTCAAGTACTTCACTTGCCACGTGGAAGAACAGCGTAGATGGATTAACTTCGGACAAAGTAGCAGACAAAGTACAAGAAAAACCTATCCAGCAGAGGAATCTAAGATCACTAGAAGTGAAGAACTAGGGCTTAACCTTGAGAAGACTCATGACGTGTGGAGGAGGGCGTCTACAGTACACCCATGCATGCATATTGCTATAATTTATTTACTCTTAGGAACCTGATTCAATAATACTTGACTCTTGCTTAACTCAGAAATATAAATAAAGGAATTAATTAAAAGTTTTAGCCCGAGTTGTGCTTGTCCGACTCATGAGTATCTATTACCTCTGCAGATATATAGGAATTTAACTTTCCAGAATTTAAAAGGGGAATTATATATTGAAGGTGAACACCATGTGCTGATGTTCTTGCTATTATATATAAGATTCGAATTTGTGCAAGAAGTTTTCCTCAAGTATTGCATTCCGGTCCTTCGTTTTCTAAAATGTTACACTTGTTCCATCTGGTTTAAATGCTGTTGCATTTTAATACATTCATATCAGCTAGGGTAAAACTGGCCCGACTGAAGAGTAAGCTGGTTTTAACTCAAATTAAATGTCAAATCTGGATGCATCAAAAACCAAATATTTGCTGAACATTTTGTCCTCTTTGGAAATTTTTTTTGTCTTTTTAATTAATTATATCAACATTTAAAGAGTTAATAAAATCTTGGAATTAAGCAGTATCTGATATTTTTTTAATTTTTATAAGAGAGGCTTTGAACTTGAGATCCTCTAAATGAGAGATATTGAGGTGGAATCTCTATCAAATATGTCTATAGATCAGATTGATAAGTCTAAATTTAAAAAATAAAATCTGAACGAGTCTAATAAACTTTATAATAAAAACATGTATAATTTTTAAAATAATTATTATTTGTTTTTAATTTTTCTTGTGACTTTGTTATTCCTTTCCCTTCTCGCTAAGGTCTATTTAGTATACTATTTAAATAATTTTGTATATTATTGGCATTAGATTGTTTTGACATTCAAGAATCAAGTCAGAGAAATTCTTTCTTTAATTTTAAAATATATAAAATCCGAGTTTTTTCTTTTCCCTGTAAGCTAAGATATGGATGGTTGTCTTCCGTACGTCATACATGTTGGCACAGAAAAATCGTTGTCTATTTTTTTTTTTTTTTTTCAGAGAAAAATGCGCACATTATTTTCTCCGCATTTTGAGTCTGCAAATTAAAACAAACAATATCCATTCTACTAATGTACCTTCCAAGAAATTG
>Ga0307517_10009396_pt1 | contig 13851 bp, 8 predicted proteins | sample 23_EM_MG_FD_194515 | JGI IMG/M metagenome (GOLD analysis project Ga0307517, IMG submission 194515) | Populus trichocarpa ectomycorrhiza microbial communities from riparian zone in the Pacific Northwest, United States - 23_EM | ecosystem: Host-associated > Plants > Roots > Unclassified | place...
AAACATTTTTTCTTTGTATACCCCATCATATTATTTCATTGTAAATATTTTTTTAATAATGTGAGTTTAGAAATGCTAAGTATTAATTAAGCAATAAAGCTAACTTCTTAACGTTATAATTTTTTTGTGTTAGTTTTATAAAAACATTCTTTCAAAAATCACTTTCCTCAAAATCTTGTCCATATTTATTTATGGATTCCACAAACTACAAAAATTGTGATCTTGCCGAAAGTAATTTCCAATAATATTTTTGGTGCAATTAATTAGCATCACTTAATTATTTAAATTTCTTTGTGTTTGCAAACCAGATTCAATCTAAGCTCATAGTTAACTATCATTCAATTTCTTTGTTTATTAGAATGCACTGGATAATTGACCCGTGCTTTGCTCCGCATCGGATCAATTTATTTTTAATATAGAAAAAATTGTCAAAGTGTTGATGATGTATTTTTTAATAAAATTCTTTTAATCGTAAACTATAAATATGATGCATACTGGACGACATCTTTTTTAAATATTGATATGATGGTATATTGGATGATATTTTTTTTTTCAAATATTGAGACTCTGACATATTGGATTGTCTAGGTTTAAATATCAAATCTATGACTGAGGTCATGAGACCGTAAAAACCTTATACAAAACAAATCAAAATAAATTATGAAGGCCAATTTCTAATCAACCCAATGTTGTAAGATAAAATTGGAAAAAAAATATTAAATAAAAAAAGAACAAAAAAAACTATTCAAGTTAACATGGGTCACAAGTTTAGGATAACCGTATAGAAAGCAAATTAAAAAATAATTACGAAACTCAATTTTCAACCAACCCAATTTTAAATGATAAAATAAAATAAAATCAATTAAAAACAAAAAAAAAACAACCCAACTCAACCTAGACAAACTTGTTAAACCCGATACCTGAGTCATGTGACCAACATAATTTCATAAAAATAAAATAAAAAAATTTACAAAACTCCATTCCCAACAAATTCAATGTTGAAGGTTGAAATCAAAAGAACAAAGATAAATTTATGAGATCTAGCATTGAAGGTTGAAATCGAGGAAAAAAAACTAAATTCATGAAACCAGTATATAACCCAACATAAATTAAAAACAATTACAAAATACAACTCTCAAAACAACATAATATTAAACTATGAAAATAAAAAACAAATTAAAAAAATAAAGATTCAATTGTGAAGGGTTGAATTGATAAAATAAAAAGCAAAAAAAAAAAAAAAACACAAATCATTATTATACGGAATAATATTTTGTGAGTGTGATTACAATAGTTTAGCCATACTCTCTTGTGTTTTGTTAATTTGAATATGGAGACTAAGATATAAATAGGTTTTTGTCTTTATGTCAAAGACAATTTTTAGTTATTATTTTGTTCCTTGAAAAAAAGATAAAAGAAATATAGAGACATAGAAAAGATCAAGTTAAAACTTTTCTTCACAAATATCCCTTTAGATATTAATTTCAATCTCTATCCTTGCATTCAAATCTAAATTGTTGATTTTAATTAACTTAATTTTCACTATTATATCTAAAAACTAAAATTTATATAAAAAAAATGTTAGATTTTAACAGAAAATTATATATATAATATGATTGGTTTAATTATTTATTTTATTATTAAATATATTTAGATAAATGATTTAATAATTGACTAAATCATAATTGAATTATAGTCAATTATCTTTTTTGTTAGGATGATTACAATTTTTTTTAACATGATTTTGATGAGCAGAGAAATTGTCATTTTAATTTAGTTAAAAAAAATAATGTTTAAAAACTAATAATATCTCTTTATGATTTCAAACAGACTTTTCTATGCCATCCTTTTAATCCATCAAACAAAATATAAAAACATTTTGTATACTGCTACGGAATATAATTTTTTCTTTATTATATCTTTTTTCATTTTATTCTATTTATCCCAATCGTCTAAGTCTTTTATATTCCAAGATAACAATCAAATGCTATCTTGCAGTTCCAAAACAATGTAATAGCCATAGGTGATCTATGATTTTCTTTCTTTCTTTTTTATTTTTTTTCCTTGAGGAGGAATGATTTTGATATGATTGTTGGAATTAAATTGTATTATGGTAAATCTAAATGCATTGTATCAAGTAATCACCAACTTTTTCCAAGGCCGATTGGTTTTTTCAAGATTGGAAGACCTAAATGTAGAAATTCCAATTCATATATATATCCAATCTATATTATTAAACTTGTATTCCTTCGGCATGGCAAGTTTCAATGGCTTAATTTGGCATGAAACAGAACTTCAGGGAGACCAACTGGCAGAGCCAAACGAAGTCTTGTTTCCTTATTCATGCTCTAGACCTCAACTTCTGGATCAAGGCTAACCCACTTCACCAACTTCATTGAAAGGATTGGCTACTCTCCCACAAACTGTGGCACCCAACTATAGGGCTTGGGTTAACACAAGGATGCAAAAACAGTAAAAGCCAGTTGGCACACCCTTCTTTGAAAAAATTATCATCGACAACATGATCTCCTTCATGAATATATATATATATATAGAAGTAAGGAGAAGATTGATGATGCAAAAGGGTATGTGCTTAATCCTATGATAGATATGTTTTATATGAAAAATAATGTCAGAAACGGTGAGTCACAGGAAGCTTCCAGCCGTCCACCGACTTCCACAGAACAGATTGGTGAGCTTGAAATGGGTTTTTAATTTTAAAGCAGACCAGGTGCATGCATGGAATCTTGATATTCTTTAAGAATGAATTTCTACAGTTCATGATAAAAAAAAAAAAAAAACTTGAACAGTAGAGAGATTTGGCTAGATTTGAATGCTTCTTGTAGGTCCTCGCCCATATTGTTTTTGTTTTTCCTCGGGGGCTAACGTCCAGAAACTGCAGCAAATCATTCGAGATTTCTCGACCCCGTTTTCGCCTACTGAGTTAAATCACTTCCTTCAAACTGATGTATCAAATTGAATCTTAACTGAGTAAAATGGATAGTGACTTGACGTACCAGGTTGGATATATCGATTTTAGGTCAACTTTTTTCAGGCAACCGACCTGAGTTAAGAGATGAGTCAGACAAGTACCCGGATCTACCTGTGAGAATTTATTGCCTTCTCAATGCATGTGACAGTAACAAATATATATCTTCAATCACTGCTCTGGAAGTCCTCGTGTCTGGAGCTGATATGTATGGACATATAAATAACTGTTCTCGGTGCTCGTGCAGTCGTGCTGCTTCCTCGCCGGACAGAACCCTCTTTTTCTTTTTCTTTTTTAAATTAAATAATAATATATAGTTATTGAAATAAAGTTAAAAAAAATATGTAAAATATTGCTTACAATAAAAGTATAATAATTTCCAGGCCGGGATATTTTGATAAATTTACTATTTAGATTACTACTATTACTATTATTTTAATGATTATCTTCAGTATCATCATTATTAGTATTATTTATATTATTGTTGTTGTTATCATCATCAGAATCATTACTATTATTATCAAAATTACAATCATTATCACTTCTATCACCATTATAATAAACTAATACTACTAATATCATCACTATTATTATTGCTATTATTATCATTATTGCTATTATTATTATTACTATTATTATTCCTACCACCACTACCATCATCATTACTAATTTAATTACTATTACTACTACTACTATCATTATTATTATTATTATTATTATTATTATTATTATTCATTTTATTTTTACCACCACTACCATCATTATCATCATTACTATCATTAATAATAATATCATCATTATCATCATTGAAAAAAAATAAAAACCTTAAGTTGATTTGAATGATAGAACTCAAAACTATAAAAACTTTGACAAAATAGCCAAGAATAATGATAAGAAATCAAAAGAAGAAGGACCAAATTGAAATCATTATTATTCTTATTGAAAAAACAAAACAAAATCATAAACTTGATTTGAAAGATAAAATTAAAAGCAATAAAAACTAGGATAAAATGACAAAAAAAAAAATTAAAAGCAGAAAGACCGAATCAAAACATATTACATATACAAATTAGAAACCAATGGTTAAATTGAAAACAAATAAAACTTTAACAAAATAAAAAATAAAAAAAAATACTAAAATCAAAACAAAAAGGACTGAATTTGAAATACCAATAACATTGAGGACCATAGTGCTTTTCTAAAGGCAGGAGAGAGAAAAGAAGGAAAAACATGGTCACCAGCGATAAACCAACTAAAAATTTGTTTACTTAAAGTGGAGAATCTTAATAAAATTTAAATAAGAATACGAATGCTAACAAACTGAGTATTGTAGTGACTGAATTTGATGTGTGAGGTTGAATTGTGTTAGATTGGGGGAAGGGGTGACTGTTTGTTGCCAAAAAGAAAATTGCATAAGGAAGAAGGAGAAATGAGGGAGGGTGAGAGAAAGGTCAATCGCCAGGTCATAAATTAAATATTACCGACGACATTATCAACATAATTATTTTGTCAGTAACTACATCGATCATTCTGTCGATAAAAATATCATGTCACCATACGATTTGCCGTTTTTAAATCTCACTGTAATACCCTCAGTAATTTACTCGATATATACCGAGAAAATTTTTCTATTAGCATATTTACATATGTACTTTACCATTGGGTTAATTCCATCGATAATGCCTCATGTAAAAGTTACACGTCATCGTACTATTTGATCTTTTTTTTCTTTTTTTATTTTTTCACTGCATTTCTCTCGGTATATACTGGGAGAGTTTTTCTGCTAGTATTTACTGATGGATACAAGGATGAAAAATTATGTTGGTAAAAGTCATCACAATATACCGATAGAAAAAATCTGTCAATATTTTAATTTGTATTTGTTAATTTTTAGTGAAATTAGTATATATTTTGATTGAATATTTTTAAACCACTTTTTTAGATAATTTTTTATGTTCCTATTCAATCGATTAGGCTTTCCAACTCAACAATGCCGAATTGTAAGTCTACAACTAATGCAGAACTTTTTAAAACATCATAGGAAGGAACATGAGAGAATTTAATTACGTATGGAAGCACGTGTTTATTTTACAGTTCTTCAAGCAGTAGTAATTCCATCCCAGTATCCTTCCGAGCTTCTTATCATGCTTATAAACACACGTAGGTGCTCCAATTAATGCACAAGTGTGTACATCTAAGTCTGAAGACTAGCCAAGTCAAAGAAGGCACCTCTCTTGTTCTTTAGTTGAGCGTAGGTTCCTCGCTCCACCACCTTTCCATCGGCGACGAAGGCAATGGAATCTAGATTCTTTATAGTGTTAAGCCGATGAGCTACCACAATCGTCGTCCTTCTAACCATGATTCGGTCCAGTGCTTCTTGCACAACCTGCTCAGATTGCACATCGAGAGCGCTTGTTGCCTCGTCTAGTAATAGGATGGTTGGGTTGCGAAGTATAGCTCTTGCTATTGCTATTCTTTGCTTTTGCCCTCCCGATAGCTGCACTCCTCTTTCACCGCATTCTGTTTCATACCCTTCTTTGAGTGATCTACACAGAATTACAGAGTTTCAGAAGTTAATTATCACATAATTTGTTTAGACATGCATGGAGCTAAACACTCAGTAAGACTTACGAGATAAACTCATGAGCATTCGCTGCTCTTGCAGCCTCCACCACCTCATTCTCGGACGCATCAAGCTTCCCGAACATGATGTTTTCCCGGATGCTTCCTGAATATAACACGGGTTCTTGACTAACAAGAGCCGTGCGCTTCCTGAACCATTGGATGTCTAGTTCCCTTATGTCCACCCCATCTACTCTTACTGACCCCTTCTCGACATCGTAGAATCTTTGAATCAACCCAATCACGGTTGATTTTCCACATCCACTTTTTCCTACTAGTCCAACGCTAGTGCCTGGCTTCACCTCCAAGCAGAACTGCCGAAGTATTAGGGTCTCCGGCCGGCTTGGATATGCAAAATCAATCTTCTTCATCTCTATCTTTCCACCTAGTTTTTCCAACTTGGTTCCACTACTTCCATCACCGGCCTATCAGAAATTGCAAGCTGTTTAATGAACAAAAATTGTGCCACAATAATCTATATATGCCAAAATTAACTTCAAAATTATTTTCAGCATGCAAGAAATGAAACTTACATGGTAAGAACCTGGAATCAGGGATTGCCTGTCCAGAATCTTGAACACAGAAGCCACTGCTGTTGAACCTTTGGATAAATCTGAAGTCATGCTCCCTGCCTCAGCTATAACCTTCCCGGTGCTCACTAAAATGAAAAATGTCTTGAACACGTCTCCTGCCGATATCTCCCCCTTTTCCACTAGAGTACCTCCAAACCAGAAGTCTAGAGCCCATGACATGAAAGTTAGGCACTGAGCAGATCCCATGCCAATTCCTGCTAGCCACGACTTTTTCCTGCCCTCCTTCCTTGGTTCCTCCTGAGCCTCGTCAAAAAGTTGAAGTACCTTTCCCACACTCGCAAATGATGTCACAATTCTATGATTATAGACCGCTTCCACTGCAATTTGAGTACTTTGATTTTGTGCCTTGACAAAATTTGTTGAAATACTAGACAGCAAAATTTTCTTCGTGTAGAAACACAGAATGGTGAGGGGTTGCACCGCTATCATAACAATTGCAAGCTTCCAAGCCACGACTAGCCCCATTATCATTGCTATAGTAACTGCAGAAGTGGTTTGAACTAATAAACAAACTCTGTCTGCGATAAGGGTTTTAACCATGGAGGCTTCAGCGCTCAATCTTAAACATAAAGCCCCGCTAGAGTTTTCCTCTTCATCAAACCAAGCTGTCTCAAAACCCAAGATCTTCTCTAGCATTCTCAATCGAATTCTCTTGGTTAGCCTCTCACCCATGTATGCAAAATTGTAGTGTTGCACAAGGTTTATAATGATGGAGAACAAGGAAAGAGAACAGAATATTAAAGAGTATAAACGTATTCGGTCACGCACTTCATCATGGTTTGGTGCAAAGAAAGCTGCAATCATTCCACCAACGGTTAACGCATAGACAGGTTGCACAGCACCAAATGTTATAGCTGAAATACTTCCCATCAGGCCTTGCTTCCATTCAGGGGCATTTAAAGAAAGAAGCCGAGAGAAGGAAGGCGCGGGGATGTGCACTGGTTTTGGGCTATCATCAACAGGCAATGGTGAAGCAAAGATGGTTGGACTTGATTTTCCTGTACTTTGCCTAGCAGCACTACTAGTAACTGAAGAAAAGCGAATTTCAGGATTTTGTTCTTGCTCATCACAGCTGAATTGTCTCTGTAACTTTGCTAGTTTGGCATAGTGGCCATTTTGTATGTTGATGAGATCATTGTGGGAACCTATTTCAATGATGCTACCATTGTCAACGACTGCAATGAGGTCTGCATTTCGAACTGTAGAGAGCTTGTGTGCAACAACCTGAAGATTGTTCATTGCTATTGTTAGAGTGGGAAAATGATGATCTGATTTTGGCAGGTAGAACATTAAAAACAATTTTGAAGGAATTCTTTCTGGTTCCAATACATTATTCTTTCACAATTCACAAGGAAAAATGGTTGAAGTTACCAGTGTAGTTCTTCCCATGGAGGCTTGATCAAGTGCATTTTGGACCAGTGTTTCTGATTCAGAGTCAAGAGCACTGGTTGCTTCATCAAGTAGGAGAATCACAGGGTTCTTGATTATTGCTCTAGCAATGGCAATTCGCTGCTTTTGTCCCCCAGATAGGAGTGCTCCTCTTTCACCAACCTATTACACAAAAGCCTTGCCTTTAAGATGACTATATATACCGAAGAAGTAGCACATATGGAATTGTTTTGCACAAGTGACTGCAAAAACACCCTTTAAGATGACTATACCGATCTCAGGTAGATTGATAGAAAAATGACTAGAAATTATTACCTTTGTTTCATACCCCTCTGGAAGCTGCCTTATAAAGTTGTGAGCATTTGCAGCCATAGCCGCAGCCATGATTTCATCCATGGTGGCATCAAGCTTCCCAAACATGATATTCTCTTTTATTGAAGTCCCAAACAAAGCATGGTCTTGACTAACAAGACCCATTTGTCCTCTTATCCATTTCAAATTCAATGTTCTTAGATCAACACCATCAATCTTGACAATGCCACTATCAACATCATAGAAACGCTGGAGTAACGCAATTGCTGTGGACTTTCCACTCCCACTTGCTCCAACAAGAGCTACTGTTTTTCCTGCCTCAACTTTCAGGTTGAAATCTTTGAGAACAACGGCATCTGGACGACAAGGGTATGTGAAACTGACATTCTGGAATACAATTTGGCCTTGGATTTTGTCTAATACACGTCCTTTTGTGTCTTCGCTATCGATTTCTGGAACTCTATCAATCCTTTTGAATATCCGTGTAGCAGCAACAGAAGCTTCTGTGAAGTACTTCAGATCAGGAAGTGCAATTCCAAGGGATCTGCAAACAATTCAATTGCTAAATAATTAATGATTCAGAAAGTGGATTGTTTTCATTAATTATCCTGTCTAGTAGATATGGTGATTTCCATGGAACTTCTACAGAAAAACATTTTGATGCGTACAACTAGACACATGTTTAACATAACATTTGATTTCATTCCTTTTCTTTAGAAAAAAAAACATTTATAATCATTTACTTTACTTCTAGCAATTAATAATTACTATTACAAGCTAGTTAACAACTTAATGTTCAATCTAGTGCCACTAATATTTAAGATTGATGGACGATCGTTTTAGCATTCTTAGCATGACCTACTATCCATTTACAATAACCCACTAAGCTTAATTTCTTTCCTTGTACTAGGACTGTTTTTTTTTCTTTTCCTTAGTTTTTCCTAACTGGAACTTCTGTAGATGACATTACTATCACACACTAAGCATTTCTTAATTTTTTCATTCCTCCCTTTATAAAAAGAAGAAAAGGCAAAGGTAATTCTTTACTTACAAATTCTTCACTTTATAAAAGAATATTGACATGACTATACCTTTAATAGATTAGTCGCATGCAGTGCTTTTAAGAGTTTAAGTGAGTGTAGAGGTCATCAAAATAGTACTGCAAGTGAAAACTCATGCGTACGGGGGAAAGTTTGTGAGATATATGAATAAATTTATTTCTGCAATAATTTGCCTTCAAATTAGACATTCTAATTATAGTTCGATAATGTTTAGGGCAAGGCTGTTTCACGAGGAAACAACATTTTGGTGGATGGTTTCAACAAATGTGGACAGATCCGTTGGCCTGTGAGCTGTCCTTTAGCCTCGATGAGCTTATAGGGCACAATTTAAAGGTCCAAGTCCAGCTTCAGGACTGACAACTAGAAACTACCATGAAGCTTCAAAGAATCACAAGTGCCAGAGATTCTTGGCCTAATCTTAATCCTCATGAGATAAAACTGGAAGGTGGTTACATTTTCTGTCATCAACTGAGTTCAGAAAGTGTGCCAACTACACATATGCTGGAAAAGCTAAATCAAAAGACACAATTTTACAGATTTCAAATGAGAAAGTAGGCATAATTAAAGCCTTGCCACTAAATCCCTACCCCTTCATGTTTCTAGTATCTAATATATATGTAATCAATTAACAATAAGAAATCCTTGATCCAACACAAAGTTCAGAGACAGATTGTATATAAAATGTGTATTGTGGGAACATGCTATCGAATCTCAAATCAATACTATCATAACAATTTTGTTAAAGTTGGGGCTTTTCCCAGTCTAGGGATTGTAGGTTCAATTATGGCTACTTAGGAATATACATGTTGAAACCTTTCGATGAACCTATTAATATTTTTCATGAAATTATTTGTTTGATTTGATAATGAGGGATAATTTGAGAAGGATCTACTGAAGATTCACTTGGCAGGTAGCACCTCACTAGACATATCAATATTTAGACTGACCATGCACAAATCTAAAGTTATGATGCAAGAAAGCCACTCACAGTCCACTCAATATGAAGGAAATGCCAGCAGCATAGATCCTCCCTCCACTTTCTCCTTTGTACATGACCAAATGACTTCCATACCAAGCAAGGAAAGCCCATATTGCAAAAGAAAGCCCTGTACTCCCAACAGCAAGACCTTTGGCTATACCCTGCTTGATTCCCAATTTTGTTGTTCTATCCAATATTGCTGAATACCTATCGATGATTCTCTTCTCGGCAGTGAATGAATAAATAGTCTTGATGGAACTTAATGCCCGCTCCACGATGGAGTTTGCTTTGCCATACTCCGTCCGAGCTTTCTTTGACAAGTAGAGAAGGTATTTTCCGTATATCATTCCAGGGATGATTAGAAGAAGAAGAGTTGGGAAGGCTACTAAAGACAGTCTCCATGAAAAGTATGTGGCAAAGGCAAGTCCCGAGAAGAATACAGACGCGTGCATCAAAAATATGGGCACCTAAAAACATTAGAGATGATGTTAAATAAGTGCTCCTATGAGAATAATATCAATAAAAATGAATACAGAATTTGAGATCTTGGAGTACTTTCATCCTTCATAACATTTGTACATCAAAGGAAGATTGTAAGGGAAGCAAAATGAAAGGGGTGGAGCAGATTTGCCAATCTACCTCATATATAGAACTTAAGATGTTTTCTGTCCATAAATAGACGAAACCTTAAGTTTACCTTTTCACTTAGTACTTCTTGTACGAGAGAAGTATCGTTTGATATGCTGTTGATGATCTCTGAAGTAGTTGCTTCCTGTGAATCATAGAACCCAACTTCTTGTCGAAGTATAGCTTCCAAATACTTGTATCGGATCTTCAAAACCTGTCTCTCGCTCGTTTTACTCCAACAGTAACCCTCTGTGAATATAAAATGAACTGATTTAGTGCAACAACAGTCAAGGAAATAATTTTCACCAACTTAATTAATCACTTGTTTTTCTTAATGGGGTAGCGTCAGTATCTAGGGTTCCAAAAGATGCTTTCATTTCTTGTTCTACTGTAATTGTTTGTAGTGACGTTTGCTGTCGGCCTCCTTTTGTTCCTGGAGTGTTCTTTGGGTACACAGTGGATTGAATTATGTTTGCACCACTTTTCCAAACAAGACATAATTGTCTTGAGAAAGAAAAGCAAAGTCATGTGTATAGATCAAATTAGTGCTGTTGAGATTACCCATAAAAGCCATCACCATGACCGCTAATCCCAAGTACACAAAGTCTAAACTGCACTGTTGACAGAAACAAAAAAGGAAATCTGTGTTTTAGTTAGCAAGAGAGATAGAGGAATGAAATGTTGACTGGCAAGTCACTGACCTTTTGGACCTCAACCATGAAATTGTAATTATCTTGTCGTGTCTGACCATAACCCAAGCTATTCATTATGCGGCTGGCAAACACCAGTAAGCAATTTGTAGACATGCCATCTCCAATAGCTCCAACAGTACCCAGCAGCATAAGCAATATATCATTCCAATCTGCATATCTAAAGATATTGGCTATAGACTTCCTCTCCTCTCCTCTCCTCTCATTCTTCTTTGGAGAATTCATTTTACTCGCAAAAATAATCTTCGTGCAAAGATCCTGTAGGATGCTGCAGTACTGGCTAGCTAGCACCAAGAAAGAGGTAGAAAAGGCAAAGTTTTGTGCATTGGAGACCTGACTCCCTCAACCCAAACAAATACTGATACTCTCGTATCAATATATATATATATATATAAGAGTAGATCAAGAAGTGAGTGGTGATTTTCCATGAAGCGGACCCAAATTTGTCATAAAGTTTCATGTGGGGTGGTTAAAGAAAGGCATTCTTTCTAGTGTTTTTCATAGTGGTCACTTTCTGTAGCATCAAGCAAAGCTAAGACAAGGATAAAAAGAGTGTTTTCAAGAAAGATGACTATGACCAATTGGGGCTGCCTGGTAATGTTTCCTTTTCCATTCCTATTTGCTTGCTTTAGTCTAGTTTGTTTAAGATATGATACCTAAAAGCTCTTCGAGCTTGCACAAGCCTATTCCTTTGTTATTATTATTTTATTAATTAAAGTGAAAAAAGTAAAATTTAAATTCATATTTGTATTTGTATAGCTAGAGATTAATTAATTAATGATTTTAAAAAAATGGATCCTTATTTTTCTGTCAGCTTCTTGTCGACTTTGATATTACCATCTATTTGTATATCATTATCCCAGGATATTTCAAACATATTATGGTTTGTGCAACCTTACCTTGCCAGTGAATGTACTAATAATATTAATTTAATTATATACGAGACTCAAAAACTGAAAATCTACCATTTAGATACACAATTACTGTAATATTTTCCTCCTTCATCAGAACAAAAATCTAAATCCGTTCTCCCTACCCTGTAAAGGAATTAATCTGTCCAGTCAAAGGGCAGCTCTTGTTGAAGGAATCATTAAATATAAATGCCTGCATGATACTAATAATTACACGACTAGACTAAAATATACTTGCAGGTCTTTTGTTCAAATCTTTCATGTCAATAGTTCCATTCTTTTTCTAGCTAGCGTTTCTGTTTCAATGCAGTAAAAACAGTAGTCTACACTGTGGCCTCGTAATGTTTTAAAGAAACTAATATTATTTATCTTAAGAAAGAAGAAAAGGCCGTGACTGAAATGAAAGGCTAGCTAGCTGCTAGCTTTCTGAAAAATGTATAATATTAGCGATGAACATAATTACAGAGCTCAGGCATTTTTTAGTGTAGCATATGTTAAATAAGCAGACAAGAAAAAAATGAGATTGTTGAGTTGATGAAGCATATTCTTCTTTCACTTGATTAATTATTTAATAAATTGGCTTTCCTGCATGCTGATGATCAGACCATATTCTGTCATACCACTATCTGGCTAGCTGTCTTTGTTGGACTCTCAAGATCCTCTTATACATATCTCCGGCCACACGGAATCAACAAATATATATATATATATATATATATATATATATATATATATATATATATATGTCTGTATGATGAGACCTGTCTGTTCCAGCTGCTTTCTTTTCGATTCTTTTGCTCTTTATTCTCGTAATTCTTTTAACAAGCATCCAATAAGCTCCAAACCTCTGGTAACAACCGTGCACTGTACAAAGAGATCTTCTCTGAAGCCTCCCAAGCATAGGAAAAATAATTAAAATCAATGAATATTAAAGAAGACATTTACGACATCTTGTAATGAATTGGATGGTTTCATATTGGTGGATTATCTTCGTTTTATTTATTATAAAAAGAATCTCTTACATGATATATAGGGTTGCTTGAGGCCATATTTAATTTGGCTTATGCATAAATAACCTAATTATTGATGTCAAATACATGAAATATAAGATATTAATAATATCAAACAATCATTTTAATTTAATAATTTAAATTATTAGGTGAGATTTTAAGATATAATTTATATTATTTTTTAATATATTATTTGTATCAAAGAACCATCTCAACTTAATAGTTTAAACTGTTAGGTGAGGTCCTAGGATATGATTTATATTATTCTCTAACATACCCCCACAGACCCACTTTACCTTGTGCTTAATTTTTATCAAATAAATGAGAATAGTGAGATTCGAACTCGTGATCGCTTGATCATCAAGGCTCTGATATCATATCAAAGAACCATCTCAACTCAATAGTAAGTTGTCATGTGAAGTCTTAAGATATGATTTATATTATTATCTAATAATATGAAGTAAAAAATTTTTGAACTTGAAATTTATATTCAAATCCATATCCATGACGACGACTTGGTTATTAAAACTCTATATATTCTAATCTTTCGAAAAGGAATATTTTCCAAAGCCCCCCTACCTTACTATCACATATATACGAACAGCATGTAGATGTTGAGGAAGAGGAATAATGCACAAAATCTCTTAA
>Ga0307517_10009397_pt1 | contig 13850 bp, 8 predicted proteins | sample 23_EM_MG_FD_194515 | JGI IMG/M metagenome (GOLD analysis project Ga0307517, IMG submission 194515) | Populus trichocarpa ectomycorrhiza microbial communities from riparian zone in the Pacific Northwest, United States - 23_EM | ecosystem: Host-associated > Plants > Roots > Unclassified | place...
TAAGCATCCAATAATATTTCTCCTGTAGGAAAGAAACAAATAGCATATGCCTAACAAATCAAAGATCCAACAACCCACATGGAGAGAAAGAGGAAAACCGACCCCGCCATGTTTTTCATTAGCCACGGTACAGCTTAGAGATTTCCTGTAGCAGATAAACATTTCTATATAACGACAAATACTATTCAAAGATTTTAAATTTCTTCGTTGTCTTTATCAGATCTGAAGAAAATAACCAAGAAAGGACAAATTTGGTAGGTTCTTTAATTAATATATGGTCCCAGATATATAAATACTTTGTAGTATTTTGATTATTGTAAAATTGTTTGACACCTAGATCAAGAAGGTTCAAGAAATTAATTAATTTTTAAGAGATTATTTCTTTGCAACAAAAAACTGGAAAGAAAGATACAATTAACTTGTGAAAAGAAAAGAAAATAAGATGTGTGTACCAGCTTTCATGGAGGCATCAGCCTGTGCAACATTTCTAGCCATGGCGGCAAGCAGGGCAATCCCATGTTCAGCAGCAGCAACAGTGTTAGCAGTTGGTGCATTGACCACCAAGCAACCAAATTCTGTGGCAGCTTGTAGATCTACATTGTCAATGCCAACACCAGCCCTTCCTACAACCTTCAACTTCCCTTTAGCAGCCTCAAAAACCTGCCTGGTAACCTTAGTACCACTTCTAACGATCAATGCATCGCATGATGCAATTTTCTTGCAAAGATCTTCTTGTGAAAGATCATAAGAACAATCTACATCACCAAAGCTACGTAAAAGCTCAAGACCAGCTTCTCCAAGTTTCTCGGAGACCAAGATTGTTGGCTTTGTTTCTTGAGAATCTGCATCTTGCCCTCCAACCTTGGACACTCTTGATGTTTCAGCTGATTCTATTGTTTTTGTAGCATTCTTGATGGATAAAGAACGGGATGAAGAAGAATGAGAATTCAAGAAAGAATTGCGTGAATGAGAGAGCTTTAGGGAGATTGGTGTGGGGGTGGTGTTACGGAGAAAGGAGAGAAGAGAGGATCTTGTTGATGGTTGTGAAGAGGAGGAGATGGTGGTGGTGAATGGAGGAGTGGAGATTGGTTTGGTAGAGGAAGAAGCCATGGCGGTAGGTGTGTGTGTTTTTTGTGTTCTTGGTTGTGGTTTTTCAAAGGGATTGTGTGCTCTATGGTGAGAAGCTTTTGACTTCTTATAATAGAGATTTGGAATTCCAATTAAGAGTAAATCCTGTTTTAATTACTGAAAGAGAAGCCACAAAGGAAACTACCACAGAGAATTAAATCACAATTCTTGGACAGGAGTGAAGGGTCTCTCTTTTCTCGGAGTTTTGGTCAAATGGCAAGAGTTGTAATATGGCTTAAATTGGAGGGTGTAGTCATGTAGATTTTTGTTCATGGCCCCTGACCCTAAAATTATCTGGTGAAATCCATTCCCCTCTTCAATTATTATTTAAATGGAGAACATCTAAATTGATTTTCAAGCTCATTTAATTGTCCCCTTAAAACATAAAGAGTATGATTTAATCATTGAGAATAGGAATTCAACGATTTTAAATTAAGATGATAAGTATAGGATTATTCTTTTTCTTTTTTAGTTTAATGTGGGTCTCCGGGTCAGCTTGCGCGTATCTCGACTAATTCCACGGGCCCTGAAGTTAATGACCATGTAAGTCTCTAGTGGCCATCATATGAGTAACTAGGATTATTCTTATTATGTAGTAGGACATGGATGGTTATTATTTATTTTTATCCTTGATTTTTTTAATAATTAAGATATTATTGAGTTAATTCTTATCCATGCAATTACATGGGTTAGTAAGCTAAATATTCCGTGTACATTCATAATCTTAAACTATATTAACCCTCTGATTTATTATATTAAAAAAATTGATATTAAAACTAATTTTTCTAAACTACTCACTAATTCAGAGATATTTAAAGAAGTAAGGAGGATAATATAAGAAATAAAATGAATTAAATCTTGTTTGTTTTAAAAATAAAATGAATTAAATATTCAAACATTATACTTAAATAAATTACAGCAAAGAAATGGTTAAAACAGCCTGCAAATCTATTTTAGTTTGACTCTACAAGTATAAAGGGCAGTTGATTTTAACCTCGAATAAACTCTCGTAAAATCCCAGACTGCTGGGCCCGGGAGTATCTTAATTGAAAGATCCTAAAGTCACAGCTCAAGGCACGTGCTCCTGATGTTTCTCACCTTTCTCCTCCCACTTGCCCTTTGTACCTTTCCATGGGGCCCTCTCCCATTATTGCATTCATAGCTTACTCTCAAGTTTACGAGTGGGAAAGAGCATCATCTTGCCTGCCCCTCTTCTTCATTTTAATTATTCTTAAATAATTTATGATTACTGGGTTGACGTAATTAACGCTACCTCCTCCATCTTGTTTTCTAACTTTACACTAATTAATTATAAAAGGAATAATAATAGTGTTATTAAAACTTCGTGAATCTACAAATCAATCTAATAATAAATTTATTAATTCAAGACTTCTTCTAAATTAAATTTTAAATTAAATCGATCAATAATTAATCTGATTAAATTTAATTAACTCGATAAGCTAACTCAAAACCTTGAACTAAATCTAATAACTTACCTATTCAATGTTTTGTAATTATATTTGGTGATCTAGCAAGCATGACTAAGCTATTAAACCTAACTTTAATTTATATATATATATGGACAAAGACATGCAAGTGATTGAACTATAACCTAAAAGTAAAATCTAATTGTAGGTCTTATTAGTCTAACTACATGTACATATTGTTAGAGTTTTAATGTAGTAGATGAAGGAGTTATTTTATTTTTTTTTAATTTTTTTTTCATGGAGGCATCATGACATGTTTTTTTAAGGAATCGATGTTGGATCAAAGAATAAAATCAAGTAAATAAATAATCATACAAAACGCATAAAATAAAACACCACCCCTTCATGTTCTTATATTCCATAGTTGTTACTAAATCGAAAGACTAGTGCATTGATGCACGGCATGGACCACACTCTCCCCATTCTACACGTTATTCTATACAAATTTAAGTGCCAAGAACATCTCCAAAGCATCTTGGGCCATTGTTTTTTTATTTTTTATTTTTTTTTTAATTGATTGGGCAAGCAGCAGTGGTGGCTCTATGGTATAGGGACTACAGATTTGGCATCTTGATCATGTGCTGCCATGATCTGATCTAAAAATGGCTCATTGATCAGACAGATATGAAGAATCTCCATTCTTTCCTCAATAACAAGCCTCCAGACACCCCTTCCTACGTGTGATTTTTATGTGCCTGTCTTTAAATTTTAAGAATAATTTTTCACTGTGTTAATAAACTTGGCCAAATTAATTAATCTTGAAATCTTGAAATTTACTTATTTATGTCACTCGTGTTTTTAATTAAACTATATAGAAGCTAATTATAATTAAATTGATCAATTTTATAGATTCAAATATAATTTTGATCATTGGTAAAAACATGGACTAGCTTTTAAAAAAAAAAATTAAGATTATAATTTTTTTAAAAAAAATATTAAGACAGTGAGATTAGATTGATATTAGTCCCACAGCGACACGTGTCATATACTATATTAAGTTTAATAAAAAAATTTACAAACTATTTTTTTAATTATATGATAAAAATATATGCTCACAAAATTGAACATCAATCTAAAAATATATGCTTATTTGGGACAGTGATAACCCTGTAAAAAGCAATAAAAAAATAAATCATGTAGTTTATCTCCCAACTAATCTAATATTGAATGAAAAGATTGAGAAAAAAATCAAAATCAAAATCAAAGGACCAAAAACAAAAAAAAAATCATATCCATCCAATGTGTAAATTCATCAAACCTGTGAACCAGGTTAGCCGAGCTAGCATGTTGAACCTGTGAATCGGGTTATGGACTTTAGCAGGATTATATTTTTTTTTGTTTTTTAAACTATATTTTATTTAAATATATGATAAAAAAAATAGAAGATCGCTAAATCGAACACCAACTCAATACTAAAATGTAGAAAAAAAACAAAAAAAATGTTAAACTCGTCAAACCTGTAAATCAGGTCAACCAACCAAACTTGTGAACATGTCCATGGATTTTATAAAATTTAATAATATAGTTTTTCTCTAAAACTATTTTTTTTATTGTATGAGGAAGAAATTGATGGAAAAAAATCATGTTCAGTTACAAAAAAAAAAAAAAGACAGCTTACTAAACTCGTAATTTGAGGCAACATGGGTTATCCTACCAAACCCACAAGTCATACTAGCTCTATAGAAAAGCAAAATAAAAGGAAAGTTATCGTTATCATTATTGTGATCACTATTACTATCATTATTATCATTATTATTATCATTGTTATTATTATTACTGTTAATACTATTGTTGTTACTGTTGTTATTATTATTATTCGTGTTATTCTTGTTATTATTATTAGCTTTGTTAGCATTATTATTATTATTATCCATTATCATAGCTAATATCATTACTACTATAAGTATTATTATAATTATAATTAGAATTATTATTATTATCGTTATCACTGCAACCACAACTATTATTATCACTATTATAACTATTATTAGCATTGATACTATTATTGTTGTTGTTATCTTTACCATTATCAATGATTATTATTGATATCATTATCATATTGTTTATATCATTACCATAATTATTAATATCACAATCATCCCAATAAAATATTACTATTATTATCATTATTATTATTACTATCACCACTACCATTAATATTTTAATAAACAATTATTATCACCATTATTATTATTATTATTACAATTCTACTATCATTAGTTACTATTACTATCACCATTATTATTACAACTTCCATTACTATTAATAGCAGTATTACCACTATTATCATAATTATTACTATTATTAATATTTTTATCACAATTATTACTATTATTGTCATGAAAAAAAATACTACTATTACCACTATTAATATTATTATTAGTATTATTATTGGTTTCATCATCATCATCATCATCGCTACTACTGCTACTACTATCATAATCATTACTATTATTAATATTATAATAAACTATTATTATTGCCAATATAATTAACATTATTATCATTTTTATTACTATTATTAGAAATATTGTTAGTAAGGGATTAACAGATTAATTTGTTTTATTATTATTAATCTGTTCTATTAACTATTTTTATTACCAATATAATTAATATTATAAGGGATGAATTTACATTTTTGCTGGTAGGAGAGAAAACGAAGGGAAAAATAGAAAAAGCCACCGGTGATAAACCAGCTATTTTTGAGTGACACGCACCACCTCTAGATCTAGACAATTCTCAAATGACAACTAAATCAAATAAAAATAGCATTCTATCCCTAAAAAGACAGCAGTCTGAGTGTTTTTTGAAGGGTAAAATCACAATTACAATATTAAAATCCACGGTGAACAGAAGCAAATCCACGCTGGACGTTTTGGCTCTTCTTTTAATATAGTCAAATAGTCAATCTTCCTGCGTGATTGTTCAAATATGAATGAGTATTACAGCCATCCATTAGTCGGCCAAAATCCCCTATAAGCAGCAGCAAAGTACAGATATTTAAACTAGAAATCAAAGAAAGCATTAACACAAGAATCAGAAGAATTAAAAAGATGAAGATAAGTTGCTCTTTACACACCAGTCAGTGGTTATATCTTTCAGAAATCTTTTCCTCGCATGACACATATTAGCTTCCTCTGTGACTTAAGCTCTCAATACTGTGATTTTTGCTATAAAGCTAATTGAAACATTGCAGTATTTCACTTCACAATAAGAGAACGGATTGTTTCTTTACAGTCAAACCACTGCTGCATGAAGGACCAGTTCATTGCTCATGTTTTCACAGCCCAGTTTTCATTCAGCATAAATTTCTTTTATAGAAAAAAAGAATCAAGAACTAGACCAGATACACACACACAGAATTTGATCTACATGCAAAGTACACAAATTCCAAAAACAGACTACATCAAATTCATATATTCATTGCTACCTTTCTTCTTTTCTAACAACAGTATGTGATGGCTGGTTTAGTGAAAAGGAAAGCAAACCCAGGTACATCAAAGACCGACTGCACAGCGGTGCGAAAGTCCTCAGCTCAGGAAAATGAATCAATTAAATTTCATCCGCTCTCTAATTATCTTTAGCCCAAGATATCTGTCAAAATAAACCAAAATAAGAGACTTTTATTAACAAACATCCTAAGGTAACTACTAAGAACAATGATAAAATCAAACAATGACCTCCCAAGCATCATCAAAGTGGCCTGAGGATTGGTCCCTGGTGACACAGTCAATGTTGAGCCATCAACAACTCGAAGTGCACCAACACCGATCAGGTGGTAATCACGATCAACCACCTTTCCCACAACACAGCCACCATGGTAATGCCATATGGTGCTAACAGTCCGGCGACAAAATTCAGCCATCTGAGTAAAATCAGAAAGGTCTACAGGCAATGCAGGCCCCACATACCGGAAATTTCGAGCTCCAAACCATCCCCGGAACATGAAGTCCTCCATAGACCTACTCCTCAGCACATCCCCAATCTTGCGTGTTCCATTCACACACCTTTCAACATCCACAGGATTGGAGAAGTAATTGAAGCGCACAATTGGATTCACTCTAACATCCGTGGAAGCCAGCCTTAGGGACCCCGTTGAAAGTGGTCCAGCTATTTTCTCCATAAGCGTGGCCACTGTCAGATATAAAGGTGAGATGGAAGGTGTCCTAAAGAAAACAGCACGGGAAGGGGATACAAAAGGGATAACTGTCGAAGCTGCTTCAAGATAAGCTCCCACCTCAGTAATACCAACCACCTGAATCAGTGAATTCTCCAGTGGCATTGGAGGCACAATAGAGATCCCATTGCGAGGATTATCATAGAGGTATTGCCCCACATATGGAAGATGGTAGGCCACTGGAATCCCCAAAGATGAAAGGTAGGACCTTGGACCAATGCCACTTATTAAGAGTAGCTGTGGACTCCCAATGGCACCTGCAGATAGCATCACTTCACCTTTTTCACGCACCATTGCATGGTGATACCTTCCTTTCTTATCACGGTAAACTACTCCAATAGCCGACAGCCGAGACCTTGAATACTGAGAAGTGGATGCTAATAGGATTCTTTCCACACTTGCATGAACTGCAACTTGAATATTGTCTGCATTTGCATAGTTAAGAAGATCAGCAGCACTGTGTCTCCTCCCTGAACCATCAAAGGTAGAGCCTCCAATCTTTGTGCCAACCACATGCTCCAAACTGAAACCAGTATATGGTTCAACCCCAGCCTCCAGAAGTCCATCTCTAACAGCAGATTGCCAGTTTCTAAGCTCTGGTCTAAACACAATTGCCTTCTCAACCCATTCATAGGCCTGATTCACAATGTTGAGGTCCCATTCCACACCTGATTGCTGAAAGAAAGCCGGGTCAGCTCGGCTATAAAATCCAGCATTGATGGCACTGCTGCCACCAAGAACTCGACCTCTTGCATTAGGGACACCATCCTCCGACGTGAAGGCTTGGGCAGGTGAATCGAAGGTATCCACATCATTTAGGGTTGACAAGAAGCCATCTTGACTCATCAAATTGTGTTTTCCAAAAGGAACACCGCCACGTTCAAGTAAAAGAACTCTATATGACTGCGACAATGTCGCTGCCAATGGGCAGCCAGTGGTGCCTCCTCCGACAACAATGTAATCATAGTAGTCCTCTGATGGAAATTCAGTGGCATTTAACACAAACTTGAGATAATTTGGGTCTGTGAAGACATTCAGGAAGCACCAAAAACCAGTATTAGACCTCCATTTCAATATTGTTGTATAAACAACGGACCATGAATCAATAACAGAAATGGAAACTTTGAATGAAGAAAGTTTTGATCACAAGTACGCCTAACGTGAAAGAATAAACACAGTTCATCAATGTATAATTGTAATTAATGCTAAAATTTCCAGTAATTTTCTTGCATTGCATCAGCAGCCAACCAAATGGTCTTGAATTAAGGATTGAAACACACCAGCATTGAAATAAACCATAAACCATAAAACTAAAAACCAAAAATTTCTTTTCCAAGAAACATAAGGAAAAGACAAGCTTTTCACTAAAATTATTAGTACTTACATTACAGCTTAACAAAGAAAGCAAGGCCTCTGTTCGGTTTCCGAGAAAAATAAGAGTAAAGAATCAAACTTTCTACAATTTTAACCATTTTTTCTAGTTTTCTTGCATTTTATCAGAAAACAAAAGGGAAAAGAATCAAGATTACTACCAGCTTCGGTAATTAATAAAGAAACAAGGGAAACTTACAACAAGTACAAAGGCACTGACCTGTTTGAGGGATTGGTCTTGCGTGTGAAAAAAGTGAACAAAACAGCACCAAGAACACAATGTGTATCAAGAAAAAACAAAAGGGTTTCTTCATTTTTGTGTTTTCTTGGTGTTTCTTGGATGAGAGAGGATTTTCTTGGCCTTTCTTGAACGAGATAGAAAGGGAGGGAAAATGAGAACTAGAGAGAATGATAGTGTAATTTAGTTGGCGATTCAGTTAAGAGGAGAAAGTTATAGAGTGGTTTTAGGTCTATGGTTGCATACATTGGGGTGTATTTTAAATGCATGATTGTTTTTGTGTTTGAGAAGTATTATTTAAAAAATTTGAAATTTTTTTTAATTTTTTTTAATTTTAAATTAATATTTTTTTTAATATTTTTATATCATTTTAATATGTTGATTTTAAAAATAATTTTTAAAAAATAAAAAAATTATTATTTTAATATATTTTTAAGTGAAAATCACTTTAAAAAATAACCGCAACCACATTCTCAAATAGATTCTTTTGATTATGTGAATTTTTTTTTTAAAAAAAATAAATTATAATATTATTTTTCTGTTGTCAAATTTCATTTTTTATTTTTTATTTATTTTAATAAAATAAAAACAATAAGAAAAATCATAATATTATATATTTATTATTGTTATTCTTAAGTTATTAAAGACTTTAATTAAGTTGCTCATGTTATCATAGATATATTATCTTTTAATATATTTATTTATTTATTATAATATCATATGTTTATTATTCTAGTTTTTTTTTCTTCACTTATTTTTTTTCAATTATTTGGATAAAAAAATCAATTAAAACCTAAAAATGTGTTAATATTGGCTGTTTATTTTAATCATAACCAATATTATCCACGTCTTTATTTTCAAAAAGATTTTTTTTTCTTTTTCTTTATCAACTTAAGCCTTTCCGTTCACCCTAAACTGTGTAGCTTTTGCAAAGCTATAAATTGTAATTTTTAAAAATAATATATAAAATAGATTGTAATATTAAAGCATTATTAAGGTACTGTTTAGAATTGTATTTTAAGTATTTTATGAAAATTTAATTTTTTATTTAAAATTAATTTTGATATATTAATATTAAAAATAATTTAAAAAAATATATTATTTTAATATATTTTTAAATAAAATATATTTTAAAAGATAACTATTCTACAACCATAAACAATTAAAACAACAATCACAGATAAAAATCAAATTCATATCAAAATTAATAATCTAAATAATCACCAACACTATATAAATAATGAGTGTTTTAAGTATTTTACATATGAGATTGTTTGAGATTATGGTAGCGATGATAGTTTAAAATATTTTTTACTTAAAAATACATTAAAAAATTTTAAAAATTATTTTTAATATCAATACTTTAAAATAATTTTAAAAATTTTATTTTTTAAAAAAAAAAAATTAATATTTTTTTGAACACAGTGCAAACACACCTATAATCAAGATGTTTTGTTCCTCTGGTCTCCCTCACCGATGGCTGTGGGCCTGTGGCAGATAATTAGAAAGAAAGGAGACGAAAGGTTGCTGACTTGAAGCCCAGGATTAAGAAAAACCCAACTCTCACTAGCTCTCCCTCATCCCAATCAGCACCACCACTTACCTTTTGATCGAACAACACTTCAAAGCACAATTTTACACAGAGACATGGATCTTAATGACCTCAACAAAGTATGGGAAATCAAACCATTGAAAAAGATTGGAGAAGAAGATGCAAGGAAAGTCCTTGAAAGGGTAGCAAAACAAGTACAACCCATCATGAAAAAACGCAAATGGAAAGTCAAAATCTTGTCTGAATTCTGGTAACTGAGTAAAAATCCAATCTTTCTGTGTTTCTGGGCTTGAAAGTTGATGCTTTTATCTGGGCTTTGATATTTTTTGTTGTTTATTATGCAGTCCTGCAAATCCAGCTCTTTTGGGGCTGAATATAGGAGGAGGTGCAGAGGTTAAATTGAGATTGAGGAGACCAAATAATGAGTGGGATTTCTTTCCTTATGAGCAAGTTCTTGATACTATGTTGCATGAGCTTTGCCACAATGAGTATGGACCTCATAATTCTGGTTTTTACAACCTTCTTGATGAAATTAGAAAGGTAAATTTCTTGTCTTGGTATGGAATTCGTGCTCAACATGACATTTACATGTTTGGCTAATAGTTGATTGTTATTTAAGTAGTGCAATGATTGCAAAGTCTGTAGTAATTCCATGTTTTGTTCCGTATCAAAATGCAGTTTCAATTGCATAATTGGCTATTGAAGGTTATGCAATTTTGAGTTAGAGGCTTAGAGCATGACCATGACTATAAACTCGTGCATGATTAAATTACACCAATTCAGCCCTAGTGATTCTACTTATTGGTAATGAGATAGTAATCTAGATTGAAGCATTTGTAGGGGTGCCCTTATGCAAAAAAATTGTGATGGGAAGTATCTAAAACATGAAGATAAACACTCGGTTGAAGTTGGATATCCAATCGATTAATAAGGTTATGTAAATAGAACAATGAGCATATCAGTATTAGTAATCAGTCTACCAAGACTGTTTAACTTGTTTCTTCCTTCCAGAAATAGCTGGAATCTGTATCTAAGACCTGGTTTTCTTATGGATGAAGAACTTCCAGAAATAAAATTGTAACAAAAGCAGTGCATAATCCATACTGTCCTGTCAAGTTTTAGAGATAATTTGAAGAAAACAAAGGTGATTTTGTGAGTGATGCCATCTGACAATCTATGATAATGATGATTCACAGCATGCACGCTTTTCTTCTCGTATTTTTTGCTATGTTAAAACATCAACGCATCAAAACAATCTAAAAATATATAAAAAAAATATTTGTTAACAGTATATTTGTGTAGACATTTTTATCATCACGTAATACAATCTGTGTGTTTTTCTGTAGGAAAGCGAGGAACTGATGGCTAAAGGAATTACTGGAACTGGGGAAGGATTTGATCTTCCTGGGAGACGGTTGGGTGGGTTCTCCCGTCAACCACCTCTGTCATTATTGCGCCAGTCTGCTTTGGCTGCCACAGAGAACAGAGCACGTCGCGATGCTCTCTTGCCATCAGGTCCTAAACGTGTAGGTGGTGACAGCAATATTAAGGCTGCGCTCAGCCCAATACAAGCTGCTGCCATGGCTGCAGAAAAGAGATTACAAGATGACTTGTGGTGTGGTTCCAAATCTTCAGACAGTGTCGTTACTGTCAATGGAAATATTGAACGTCCTGAAGGGTCAAGCACTTCCATAAGTTCCAAGGGCATAGCCACCCAAATTTCGCCTGGGACATCCATGAATGCTCGGGAACCAATACATGATCATCCAACATGGCAGTGTAATACCTGTACTCTATTGAATCAGGTACAACTATTCAATAAATTTTCAGGCTTTTCTTTTCGATTGAAGGTCAGACTGCTGTGTTTTTTTAACCGCCTTTCATCATGAACCTACCCTTTAATAGTCAATATCTATATTGCATTATGTCAAGCAGTGTTTTGAGAAGCTAAACTTCTCCAAACATAACCACTGTGAATGCGTGTGGTCATTGTTTCTGCATGTTTGTCCATTTGAATTGCTATCTGAACTCTGAAGGGTTGATGTTATCGCAGCCAATGGCGCTGGTATGTGAAGCCTGTGGAACCCAAAGACTTAAAGATGTTGCCAAGTTCAAGTCTTGGTCTTGTAAGTTCTGTAACTTAGAGAACAGTGTGGAATTGGACAGGTGCATGGCTTGTGGAGAATGGAGATATTCATATGGCCCGCCAGCGACCCTATATAGGCACTTGAGAAGATAGATAATAGGGCTAAGACGTGCATCAGGATCTGTGCCAGGCTGTGTATAGTCCATTTTCTACTGTGATATGTTTAACCTTTTGCACATAATTCTATGCATGTAGACGTAAAAGAGAACAGTGATTATATGGGATGATCGTATGTGAGCTGAATGAATGAAAATGATGATTTTGCTATAATGGTGGACTTGTTAAGGTGCACGAAGTTTTACATGAAACTTGGATTTCATTGTTATTGAGAACTTGCAGGTTTCACTGATTGGTTGAGGTTGCAAATGATTTTCAACTGTTTGAGTCCCTAAGCTATCCTTCTCTGCACGAGTCATTTCTGACCTAACTGTGTCGCTCAATACTGCCACTTGCACCTTTCAAAGTCAGAGCATTGCCTGGCAATCAATTTGGGGCAGGTTTGGGTGTTGTGCTCCTGCTTTGTCAACGAGCTAATGTCCACTTTTGAGGTAAACGTTGTGCAATTAGCATTCAAAATATAAAAAAAATTTAAAAGTGTAAACTATAACTTCTTTTTATGTCACGGTTTTAAATTATAATATTTAATAATCATAATACCAATTAAATTTAGAAAAAATTGATTGTCAACTAGTTAACCAATTAAACTAAAGAATTAATAGTAAAATTACATGTTAAATATTTTATTACGCTTATAAATAATAATATTTATTAAGTATTGTGTTTTTGAAATATAACAAGATAAAAATATATTATTTTAACAAAAAAAATTAATGAATATTATTTTAACAAAACTTTAAATTGACTGTAATAATTTTTAAAAAAATTCATTTTTGGCACGGCTTGTGTGGGTGTGTGTTCAGCACAGTCAATCATGAACATTCAACTATTCATGCTAATTCTTAGACCACGTTTCTGTTATAAGCTGATATGATTGTCGTTTGATGACGTATTAATTTGTTGATAGTTGTTTCTGGGCACAATCAATGCAGAGAAGTTCATGTGTTTAAAGGAGTACGCATTTGATGATGTAACTGGCTGTGTTGGAAAGGTTTCTTAAAGTGGATTTAAACTAAAAAAACAACATCCAAATTTCAAAGTAAAATGATCACGGTTCTATATAAAAAAAAAAAATTCATTTAAAAAACATTAAACAAATATATTTTTAATTAAAAAACACTTACAAAATGATTCAGTGGTAAAAGTCTAGAACTAAAAGATTTGCTTCCATGTGGTTTTAGGTTCGAACCATGTGATTGCTAATAGTTATTAACTTACATGATTGTTAACTTCAGGATCCATAAAATTAGTCAAGTTACGCACAAACTAACCCGAACTCCTACATTATTAATAATAATAAAAAAAAACACTTGCAGAACACAAAACTAAGTAAAATTTAGTTTTTCGTACGTAGACGACGGAAATGAAATTGTCATGGTTATCTTTACATAGATTCCAAGTGTGTAATCAAGCAGGGAGGAGGAATCGAAGCTGCGATGGTCAAATATAGCTTAGGGTAGATCTTGAAAAAGCAAAGACAAGCTTCCCTGCTCTGATGGATTTTTTATTGGCAACAAGAACGGCTTTCAATTAATTCTAGTATTTTGCTGCGATTACAGCACCTGATATGTATAGCTGGTGCTATAAGGTGGGCTGCTATACAATATGATTCAGAGAGGAAGAAAAGTAGGATC
>Ga0307517_10009398_pt1 | contig 13849 bp, 13 predicted proteins | sample 23_EM_MG_FD_194515 | JGI IMG/M metagenome (GOLD analysis project Ga0307517, IMG submission 194515) | Populus trichocarpa ectomycorrhiza microbial communities from riparian zone in the Pacific Northwest, United States - 23_EM | ecosystem: Host-associated > Plants > Roots > Unclassified | place...
CGCGCCGTGGATACACTGAGGAAGTATGGCTTGGGTAGCTGTGGTCCGCCAGGTTTTTATGGAACTTTAGGTCAGTCCATATTCCCTTTCCTTTATTTTTGGAACGACGAATTTCTGATTCGTTCCTCGTTTCGTTTTTTTGGATTAGATGTACACATGGAGTTAGAAAACGACATCGCCGACTTCCTCGGCACTGAAGCAGCCATCCTCTATTCACAGGGATTCTCCACCATCTCCTCCGTCATCCCGGCCTTCTGCAAACGTGGCGACATCATCGTTGCCGACCGCGGAGTGAACTTTGCTATACAAAAGGGCATTCAAATCTCGCGCTCCACTGTAAGGTGGTTTGACCATAATGACATTGGGAGTCTCGAGGAGGTGTTATTGAGCGTGGAGAAGGAGAGGAAAAAGCGGCGCGGAGCGTTGACGAGGAGATTTATTGTGACAGAGGGTATTTTTCAGAAGGATGGTGCAATGGTTGATTTGCCCAAGTTGGTGGGTTGTTTGTTTAAATTAACTCCTGCGGCAGGAATTTCGTGCTGATGCTGATGCGTTCTTTTTCTTATTTCCAGATTGAGCTGAAGTACAAGTATAAATATCGTTTAATCCTCGACGAGACATACTCCTTTGGTATCGTTGGTCGCACAGGTCGTGGTTTGACAGAATTGTACAATGTTCCCGTAGGTGGTTTTTCTTCCAACATTCTTTTCTAATCCAACTCCCACCCGCTCACAGGCCTCCAAAGTCGACATGCTCCTTGGCTCCTGCGCAACCGGACTCGCCTCTGCCGGTGGTTTCTGCGCCGGCTCGCGCACCGTCGTCGACCACCAACGTATCAACGGGCCCTCCTTCGTCTTCTCCGCCTCCATGCCCGCGCTCCTCGCCGTCTCCGCCTCTGAGGGGATCAATATCCTCAGAAACACCCCGTCGATACTTGAGACGCTCCAAGAGAACGTCAGAGCCGCCAGGGCAATCTTGGATAAGGTGGACGCAGTAACAATACCTTCCCACCCCGCAAGCCCAATCGTACATATTTATGTGAGGCAAACACCCCCTGCCTTGCTTTCCCCACCTCCGTCGTCGACATCGGCGGTTGCGTTGAAATCCCAATATTCAAATTCGCACTCGATCGTATCGGCAAAGGACACCAGCTGCGAAGCTGAATACGAATCGGAAGAACGTCTCCTGCAAGAAGTCGTAGAGGAGGTCCTCGCCCAGGGCGTCATCGTCACACGTGCGAAGAGGCTGAAAGGTCAGGAGATGGTAGAGCCGCGACCGAGCATCCGGTTGGCTTTGACCAGTGCGTTAACAAGGAAAGAGACGGAGAAGGCTGTGGGAGTCTTGAAGAGTGTGTTGGTTAAGGTTTTGGGAAAGAGGAGGTAGGGGGGTCGCGATGAAGGATAGAGATGAAGGAATTTACGAGGAACTTATGAGCACTATCTTATTGCTTTTATCCAGATAATTGAAGCGTACATGTTACTTATACATGCATTGCTATATATCCATCAATGTCATCATATATGTTCTAGTCTTGTTGACGAGATTCTTAAATAAATAATAAAACATCTAGATTGAGTCTGAAATACCCTTTCCAAGTTTCGAGCCACTCAAAATCCAGCGAGCTCAGGTCAACATCACAAAAAATACCTAGTAAGCCTTCACGTTGTTGCCTCCCTTTTGTGTGTTTCCGAGTCTTTGGAGGGCGATTACTTAGTATCGAATTGAAGTTCCACAATGAAGCTCATGACATTCCTAGGGTATTCAGATGGACTCGTCGATTCTGACTCGGTGTCGTGATTTGGAATTACTCACGGAACCCCGGGCCCTTCATCGAAGCGAATCCGGAGCAGAGGGATGTATGTACCCAAAACCTGCCCCAGCGCATGGTCGTCTTTCGGGAGGAGTTCCTGGTAACTCTATCGAGTGGAAGGATGAAAAATAATGCGACATACACGCCAACAGTTCTATGGATTTGACAAGCTTTCATCTTTCAACTTGATCTTGATTTCAATAGCAATTATTCCCTGCAGTACAACATCACTGGCCGCAGATCCACAAAGGAATGATAATCGCTGGAACCAGTGAGGTTTGCTGAGGTGTCTTTTCCTCGTTAAGGCCTAATAGATAGCATTAACCCGTTTGCATGTGTACATAGGTCCTAAACCGCACAATAGGTCTGGAGTCGAGGAGGATGACGCAGAAGGCACTCGGGCTCTGCAGATGATATTCAATAACGATAATAGGCATACGCTCACTCTTCGTGTGGATCAGAGATACTAATAGAATATAATCGTGGGGTTGAAGGAAATGGTTTCCTTGGCCGAAACACAGGGAAGGGATGATGTAAGATGTTCGTTCGTAGTACGCGCAAGAGCCTCTTTCCTGAAATAAGGAAGATTCATCCCAGTGACGGTTAGGTCAATCCCAAAGTAGCTGAGATAGGGAACCCGTAATCCATCAGCAAGGATGGAGTCCAGCAAGGCCCACCTTGCATCAGTAACAGTTTTGTGCAGAAAGAGGTCGTCAGCGAATCTTTCATGCAGGTCGAATTCGATGTGGATGATATTCAGATGCTCCATCGGCTTTGTGACATTGAAGAGTTGGAAGATAATCGATGGGGTTTGGTCATGGTATGAATCGAATGGGTGCATGGTGCCAGAGTAACGCGTGTATTGGAAGTACCTGAGATTAGGAACTAAGCCCAAGTTGAAGGCCTCTGGAGGTTCCACAACCTCGCCTGCAACACCGCCGAAAGACCTCCAAGTCAGTAGTCAAAAAATAAAAAATATTATTGTTGGCTCACCACCATGTTGAATGTGAATCTCCGTTAGTGAAGAAGCAGACAACCCAATGATGCGCCATGTTTTCTCGGAATGCAAGGGGCCGTTTCGGAACTCCCTGAATACCTTCAGTTTGTCTAACATGGAGGCAGGTAGAAATTTCGAATCACATTCATATGAATGGTCGGTATGCAGCTCCATTAGTACCGGAAATGAACTCGAGGTTGGAGGTAGATCGATTTGTATGCCAGGCGAATCGGCTAGAAAAACGTGTGGAGCTTGTCGGATGGAAAGGTCCTTTAGGTGACTACTGCTGAAAAGGTTTTCAGGGAGAAAGCCCATATTTTGAAGGTGCAAATGAGTGAGGTGGGGTGATTGAAGAAGGGACTGACATGCGGATCGAAACACAGCAGGAATGTCGCCCCACGCCAGGCTTGCCTCACCGGAATGGGAAGTGCGAACATGGACGACCAAGAAGAATTGCGTGACTCCGAAGTGTTCCCCATGCAATCCATCAATAATGGCCGCCAGTTCTTGATTATTGAGAAAATGTGTGATGTCACGAAAGGTCTCTGTGTCAAGGATTCCGCGCCTCAGGGCGAGTTCAAGGAAAAAACCTTTGACGTAGCGGCCAATCCCGCCCAATCGTGAGTCCAAAGGTCGAGAAATCACCTCCTTGAGGAGAGTCATACGCCGATGGCTAGAGGTGAGGGATAAATGGATATCCCGGCAAAAACGAGACAGAATACGGTGGCGGAAATCCATGGACACTGGAAGACAGTTCCGGAGGAGAACTTTTTGTTTTCCTTTAGATTCAGTGTCATTCCAAAGCTCATCAAATATCTTCTCTATGAGTTCTGATGGGAGATCGGTGTATTCTGAGGCCGTCTTCATTGCACCGTGCGCTTCAATTTAATGATCTACAGAGGAGAGAGCCTTTAATAGGCTTTAAGCAAGGATCACTCAAAACATTCGCATAATTTGAATGCTTACTGGGTACCTTTTTAGCCAACCTTGGCTGTTGTACGTGGGTGTCTTCAAATGGGATCTGTATGTAACTCGATGCCAGTGTGAATATGGATGAGGAACTGCATTCAAAAGTTGTACTCATTGCGAGCGGCCTGAACAAACAAAAAGCCAAATTTTACTTGCACGTCAGGGAAAAGTTCCATTGTTGCATCCTTCTTTCCCCTGTAAATCTTGCTCAATGGCTTCCAAAATGCACATACTAATACATGCACATATGCCCGATTTATACTGTCATCGTTGTTATTGTATTTAGCTCCTTGTCTCGAACAATCACATTTTAACCCTTGCCCCAGCTCGAGTCAAGGCTTCGTAGCCCCATGCCCACACCAGGCATGGCCGGTCCATCATGATGATCAATCTGCTTGGACGACACCTGCGCGCGCCTCGCTAGGCGCTGTCACATCCGCTGCTGGTCTGGTTAGACCACCACCCCCCCACAGGCCACAGGTGCCTCGCTCCGTTCCCTCGTTCCAGTTCAACACTCGATTCGTCAACGAATACTGTACCATTTTGAGCATAATTTCACGTATCGTGATAACGTTAGCGGTGCTTTGCAACGAGTATATCTACACACGTGGGACAGTGGATATATTCTGATCAAATTCTCTTCATTTTTGTTATAAAAAAAACGGTCCTAATTGCTTTTAAAAAACAAAGCCAACAGCTTCTCTCCGTGCCATCATAGCCATGGTTTCGTACTCATGTCGCACCAACAGGGAAGAGGTGATGGCGGTGTAGTAGTACAGTAGTGGGACAAGAAAACAATCGTTGTGGCCAAGAATTGATGCCTTGGGTTGACTCGATTTGGCTTGGAATTTAATCCAAAAACTAGAGGCTGGTCAAGCGGGGACAAGGCTATGGATACTGATCAACATCTGTGGCCTTCCGGAAATGCGAGGCACAAAAAAAAGCAAAAAAAAACAAACTTGCTATTCTCAACTACTCAGTCTGTCAGAGCCCGGTGCACAACCAAACAGAACGGTTATGGAAAATAATGGCTTAGTACTTCCTCGAAACCGGTCTGGTACTGATAGAAAACCTAAAATCCCTCTTCGAAGTCATCAGCTCCTTCGTCTACGGTTTCATCATCCGAGGGTTCCCATTCCCACTCAATGTCCTCCGAACTATATCCACTGTAATACGGTGTTCCATCGGGATGTTCATCGGAACTGTACGAGGGATCGTCCAGCAACGAGCGCGAAACCCATACTGGCGACACGAATATAATGGTTTCTGAGACCATCATGCGACCAAACGAGGATTTGAAATGATCCTTCGTTGCATTTAAAAACGCCTTCTTATCAAAGTCGGATTGGTCGCGCAAGAGTGCTGACACCTCGATAGAGAGGTCAAAGTGGCGGAGACGAGGGAAGTGGGATCCAGTCAAAACGCGATCAAGCGAGGCCCAACTTGAGTCGGCAATGGTTCTTTGCATGAAGAACTCGTCGATGAAACTTTCATACAGATCGAAATCGATTTTGATACTGATCAGGTATTCCATCGGCTCAGTGACGCTGAAGAGGTGAAAGAGAATCGACGCAGTTTGGTCGGTTGATGTATTGAAGGGGTGCTGATATCCAGAGGAACGGCAGTATTCGAAGACCGTAAGGTTATGAACTAAACCCAAGTTAAAGGTCTCGGGAGGTTTAACGACGGCCCCTGCAATGCAGGAAGACTTCACTATCAATGAATGAAGGATATTATTGTGGCTCACCAGCGTGGGAGATATATATTTCGGTAAGTGAAGAAGCGGACAATCCAAGGACGCGCCATGTTTTCGCGGAATGTAAGCACTCGTTTGAAAATTCCGTGAACACCTTCAATTTCTCCAGCATGGGTGCAGGAAGGAAGTCCGAATCACATTCGTGTGAATGGTCAGTGCACAACTCTACTAGCGACGGAAATGGCAAACCCGAGAGTGTTAATAGAGCCCTATCCATTTCGTTGCCAGGCGAATCGAATGCGAAAATACGCGGAAATTGTTTGATTGATAGACTTTTTAAATGGCTACCATTGAAAAAGGCTTCAGATGGGAAAGCGATGTTTTGTATGTCTAAATGAGTGAGGTGGGGAGACTGAAGGAGAGCCTGAAATGCAGATCGAAACCTAGCAGGTATGCCGGCCCAGGCTATGCTGCCCTGGAAGTTTGCAGATATATTCAGAGAGAACCGTGTGACTCCAAAATGTTCCCCATGTAATCCTTCAAGGACGGCCACCAAATCTTTGCAATCGAGAAGATGTATGCTTTTACGAAAGATGTCAGGGGCGTCAGTTTTTTCGATGTGGAGCTGGAGGGAAAATTGTTTGATGTAACGACCGATCCCGCCCAACCGTGAGCCCCATGGTGGGGAAATCACCTCCTTCAGGCGAGCAATGTGTGTATCGCTGAGGCTGACTCGGAGGAATAAATAGGTGTTCCTACAAAAACGAGACAGAATACGGTGACGAAAATCCTTGGACACAGGAAGACAGCCCCGGAGGTCCCTTTTTTGTGTAAATGACTCGGTCAAAGTTGACACAGTCAAAGTGTCATTCCAAAGCTCGTCAAATATCATCTCAATGATTTCTGACGGGAGGTCGCTGTATTCTGTGGCCTTCATTGTAATTTCTGGTGCTTCAATTCGACACCAATCGACCTCTAAAGATCGGTTAGACTCGGAAGCATATGAAAAGAAGCCAGTAACATGAAGGCGTACTAGGTATCTGAGCTCGCCGAAGATCAGGTTGTCCAACGGCTCGATGGCAACTCGATGCCAGTGGGAGAGAGATTGGAGAGGGATTTTTGAGCTCCGATCAAAGGCCGATCAAGGCCGATCACCCAAGTAGCACTGTTTGGCAAGCGAGACAACATTCAACGTTCTTCATCTGTTCTTTTCGTCATCATGAAAATACAAGCTTCCTTACTAGCTATGTCAGGCCCCGTTTCATCGAAGACAAATATTTTTGGACGGGTTGTACCGCCTTGTCTTGGTGTGGTCTTTGCTACCTTCTGACCCGATTTCCACCCAACTGTGTTACAGATTCGATCCTTCCCCGAGCGCTCGCCGCTGTGATACTGGCCCACCAACTGGATTAACGCGTGTATCCTTACCAAAACTGAAAGAATCGAAGGTCTCTGGGGTCTGAAAAGGGAGGATGAAAACTTTTTAACAGAGTCATGACACAACGTGTGCTTAGGGCTGCACATCGTAACCAATCAGTCATGACGTTTGACGCAGGTACAGACTCCAAGAACAATAAAAAGAACAATAAAGAGGACAATAAAGTGTGAATGCCGGCTGGATCTGTGTTTCCGTCTGCGCAAAATTTGTCATAGTAGAAAGGTTTTAAGCGTAGCAAATTAGAGAGGGTTGAAGGGTTGGTGTGCGATCCGACCCAGATTGTGCAAGTATGCGAACTGAAGGAATTCGGGTTGAAATTAGAGGGTGCAATTGGCTGGAAGGGAGGAGGCGAAGAAAAGAAAGAAAGAAGATCAATGGAAGAGGATAAGGAAAGAAAAGGAGATACTCACTCTACGTCAGAGGTGATTCTGTACAACATCCACACGTTTCGAAATAGCGTCAGAATATTGGAACCATGGATCCTGTAAGACCACCACTGCCGTCGGCCGCAAAGCGGGGTCGAGAACCAAAACCTTCCGCAAAAGGGCTATTAAGGCGTCCGTGCTCGCCTCATCTACACAACCCGCGCGGAGACAATCCCGACGTTTTGCCCACCATGCATCTGCTATACTGGGGGACACTTCTGGCGGATTAGATAGGTTAGTATACCAACTCTTCCATCCTGGAGGGACGGAGCCAGTCATGGAAAGCATGCGAGAGGGAAGGGCGATAATGCCGAGGGCATTGAAGAGTGGAGATCCAGCAACGATTTCGTATATCTAATCTCTTATATCAAAGTAGGAAGATGAAGCGGAATAGGACGCACAGCAGTGCCAAGCGCCCAAACGTCGGCTGGAGGCTCAACGGCGGGGTTGTCGATCTTCTCGACGACTCGTGCAAAAGCCATTTCCGGGGCGCAGGCTTCCATCGCACATTGGAAATTCAGTGATGGTGCCCCCACTTCATGGGCTGCACGGGGAATGATTAGAAACTGAGATGGGTAGAAAAAAAGTGGCTCACCGGCGCCGAAATCAAATATTTTCGTCTGAGGGAGAGCTTTACCTGCGATCCGTTCATAGTACGCCCCGAGTTCGCATGGGGCGAGCACATAAGCAGGCAATGACGAAGTTTGTTGTGCAGCGGTTACAGTTACAGTTAGGGTGACCTCATTTGGACTGAGGTCCTGCATGACTCTGCGCTGGTCCTGGTCAGCGATTAGCGGTAGAGCAAAGCCGACGTTGCTGATGTGCAGGTCTAAAGAACAATCATCCAATATTTCGACCCTATGAACAGACTGCGCACCTCCATGGACTATTCCCGCAGCGTGCAAGCTCACTACAGCTTGTGTAAGGCCGCGTGCTGCCGTTTTGCACCGAAGTGGGCGGCGGTTATAGGGGCGTAGAGAATATAAAGGGACGATGATGTCCGTTACAAGAACAGAATGGGTGCCGTTGGGCCCACGCAGAGTGAAATAATCCAACAGGGTCGGGACATGGAGTGAGTATCCGTTGTTAGTTTGGAACTTCGCAGCGGCTTGGAGCATGGCAAGTTCGCTAGTCGGAATACCATCCGCTTTTGAGACCTTGACTGCAACAAAATCTGCGCTAGAATCCGTCTTCTGCGCCAACCACACAGTCGCATATGAACCCCAGCCTAGCTTGTTCATGATTCTATAACCACCTCCGTCAGAAGGCCTGAGAATGTCGCCAACGATGATAGGGTGATAACCTCCAGGGCAGTAAAGTGTTATCTCCTCAGTCATTCCCATAGAGTAGAAGTGGAAATCGTCGACCGTTAGCATGGGCGATGTTGAATGAGCGTTACGAAAAGAGGCCGGTCAAATAGCGGATACCGGATAGCGAATATTATGTAATAACTATAGCGGCAAGCGAAACAACATTCAACGTTCAACATCTGTTCTTTTTTGGTTCTTTTCGTCATCATGAAAATACAAGTTTCCTTAGCCCCGTTTCATCGAGGACGAATATTCTTGGACGGATTGCACCGCCTTGCCTTGGTATGGTCTTGGCCTATCTCCGACCCAATTTCCACCCCACCGTTTTACAGATTCGATCTTTCCCTTGATACCCGAAGGATTAACCATCCAAGATCTAAAGATGTCCCACAGCTCGTGTAAATTGGTCCTCCCCTATCTGCCAACTTCAAACAACGCACGACGTTCTACAGTGAGTTTCTAGTTTCGGCTTTGGCTTGTATCAATCAATTGATGAAGGATCCTCAGGTACTTATGCCTTCCTCAACTGTGTCTTCGGTTTGTACGCTGGCTCGATTGCTGGCTTCTCTCGCTATCTCCGTGCGTTTTTCGTTTGTGACATGGGACCATCTAGTCTGACCATCTGTGTTTGCAGACATCTTTGGGGAAATGACTGGATTTATCGCAGTTCTGACGTGGGTGTGTGAGCGTACTGTTCGTGTCTTCAGCTCTATCCCCATTTTTCCTGTGTCTGATTCGCTGTGCACAGATTGTCGTACAATAACCGTCCGACTTCGGTGCACAAACTGACGAAAGCATCTGGCCATTTTTATTTCTTTGTACCCCTTGCCCCTCTCTTCATTGGTAGGTTGTCAATCCCGAGCCAAAATGTGTGACCAACTCTGCCTGCCCTGGGGATCATGGTGCTGACCCAAGTACCCGAAGAATGCGCGACTGGCAGATACTCCAACGGCGAGTCAGGAGCATGGTGTGCCGCTTCGGCCATGTCAACAGTCACGCCTTCTCTCCATCTTGACCAGTGTCTTTGGTAAGTCATCGAATGACGCTTTTGCGACCAAGTCCTGAATTTGTATTATTATAGCTGGTCTTTAGGCCTTTGCGATTCGTCGCGGAGTCCGTGGAGATCTGAGCCTCAGTGTTCGTCATGGCGATAAAAAGGGAACCGGAGCTACCATGAATTTATCTGGAAAGACTTGAGAAATATAAACCGGGATAAAGTATCATTTATTTTGCCAGTCCAACAGCAATGATTCTGAAGAAGGAAAGCGACCGCCGACGAAGAAGTCGAGCGTTTGATCCTAAGGCGGTGTTATGGAGATCGGGGCCTCGACACCACACTGCATCGCCAAATCAGCATCTTTGATTTCCATCTTCCATTCATGTGATAGAGTGATAAGTAGTCACAGATTGGGGCTCGGGCTTGAGGGAGATTATTCAACGAAAACCCCTACTCACGGAACCAAGTTTCACAGAATGGTGGGCAGTGCAGAGCTATTCGTCCAGAATAATACATTTGCCAAGGTGCGTGCCAAGATGTGCCGATGTATAAAATCCTTCTTCAATTTCATCAAGTATCACGACAACGATTTCATCTTCCAAACCTTCCTTGCCTAAAATTCCCAAGATGAACCCAGCACAAAGGAGGACTGTATTCTACTGTTGGTATTTTCTCATTCTCTAAGGTCTCGGAACTTATTTAAATGCACTTTATTCAGGTCTAACGCTCGTCCTGTCTATCATGCATTTCGGTTTTTCTGTAGTCGCGGCTACACTTAATGGATTTTCAAAAGCGATGCGTATGCCCTCTTCTGTCCGAATTATCCTCCACCACTGATACGCCAAAAGCTATAATGGGAGGTATCGATGCTGGCTTATCACTTCTCACCTGGATCTGGATCAGCGTCCTGTAAGTCGAATACCTGAATGGTTCCCGCAACATTCTAAACGAGGGATTCTGTTTTCCTTTTGAATCATGGAGCTTGTCCTATCGAAATCGCCCGCAAGAGAACGGCTTCCTCGTAAAAGCTGGGACACATTTCTATTCGTTTGTCGTCATCGCTTTGCAATCCTTGTGTGAGCTCTCCCCCCGTTAAACATAAGCGGTCGATTTATTGATTTATGTCCTTATAAGTGACCCTCATCATGTTTCCAACACAGGCACGCACGACCTGCGATAGTGTAGCGTACTCTGACGGGATGTGGGGGGCCTGGTGCATGTTCCTTTTTTTCCCCATTGGTCTGGCGATCCTCAACGCAATATTTGGTTTGTAATTTCCATGATATAATCGGAGGGAATGTTTTTAATATTATTCCAACTAGCGGCTATAACAGCGGTTCTAATTCGTCGAGATGTCATTCGACACCCAGTTAAGAACTTTACAAAAGGAATGGATCCGATGGAGATGAACATCGCGTTGGCTGATCCCGGCCGCCTCATCGAGACCTAAACTTTTGACCTTGCGTATGAATCTAACTCGGCAGTGTTCGAGGTCTTTTTTTTTTTTCAAAGCTTGTTGAATGTGGACGCTATGTGTAAATCTTAATGCTGAAATGGGTGAATTTTTGTACTTTATGATGAAGGACTTGTTGTATAAAGGACTCGGTGGTGGAATACAATTGATGTACGGTATTGGTACAGTTCGTAACCATAATAAGTATGTCTTGAGGAGGAAGGACCTCATAAGGGATCCTTCTGTGATCTAGATAGACGGGCCGATATGAAAACGGATCAAGAACGAATGCCCACTTCCTTCTACTTCTCTTCCACCAGTACCATGTCGACTTAGCATCCAAAGAGCGATCAACCCTTCCCGCATAGCCATAGGGATACTGTTTCTTCAAACAATATATTTGTTGTTTTGCCCAAATGTTGCTGGTTCCCTCGTGAAGTGGGAAGATGCCGTCATGATTCTCTAATTTAGTCCAAGGTCCACCCAACCACCATCACATAGCCACTGCGGTTTGCGTTTCCAAGGCCTGATATTCCAATTTCTCCCACCGACATGGCAGACGTAGTGGCTCCAGAAACACCCCATTATGTTCCAGCTCCTGAAACTAAAGCTGATCGTGAGTCAACTTAACCTACCACACATATTCCCAGTCTGATGTTTCTTTCACAGTGGACTATGCCGTCCTTCCTATCATAGATCTAGCTGGAACTGGAACCCGAGAAGGTCGTCTGGCTCTAGCACAGCAAGTGCGGGACGCGATGTCGAACCACGGCTTTTTCTGTGTTATTAACCACGGACTTACACCTGCGCAGGTCGTTCTACTTCCCCTTTCTTTTGGTAACACGTTGATATCTAGAGAAGGCAGAACGTATGTTCGACATAGCAGACGTCCCTTTTGCGAGGGTCAGCGAAGATGAGAAGAACCTATATGTGGGCGAGATGAAGCAGACTGGTTCGTATCAAGGATACAAACTTAGGCAATACTGGGTAAATCAAACCCTTCGCTGTTATCCAACATATTGACCGACTCTGATAATTAGCACATCAACGACGGCGTTCGCGACCAACTGGAACACTACAATAGTAGGGTCTCTTTCCTCCTCGTTGAACCCCTTCTGAACCAATTTTCAGTCAACAGAGACATCAGGAAGCGTCAACACCCGGAACCCCTCCGTCCATTCCTTCCTGAAATTGAAGCCTTTGCACGACACAACCACGAGAATGTATTACATCCCATTTTGAGGTAGGCGGTCAGCAATGTTGAACAGCACATTTATTCAAGGTGACTAGGCTACTTGCAATTGGTTTGGAACTACCAGAAGAAACCCTCGTCAATCTTCATGGATTTTCATCTGTTGGAGAGACTTCCGGTGAGCACCTTAACTGTATGCCACTCACTGAACTAATAACCTTTCTCAGTACGATTTATGAAGTAGTATGTCGACGATTCTGTATATATGATTAATCTCACTGCTCTCGAGTTATCCGCGGTCGAAGGAAGATGAAACCAAAACCAAGAACGTTTGGCTCAAAGGACACACGGGTTTGCTGATCCTGAAATGAAGCTTATCTATTGACTAACTATTTATACAAGATATTGGCACTGTTACAATCTTATACAGTCAACCTGTCGCTGCGCTCCAGATTCTCACAAAAGAAGGGGCTTGGAAATGGGTCAAGCACGTCGAGAATGCACTGGTAGGTGGTATTTCCGCATTCCCCCCCACGCACATTTAGCCAGATCGCTGAATCGAAAGGCAGGTTATCAACGCCGGTGACGCGCTTGAATTTTTATCTGGAGGGTTTTATCGTGCTACAATCCATCGGTATTACGCTTCTCTTCTCGAGAAATGATGAAGGCTGAAAGTTTCTACACCTCAGCGTCGTTCAACCCCCTCTAGACCAGCAAGCGTACACCCGCCTGGGTCTCTTCTACTTCGGCATGGCGGATGACAACGTCAAGCTCGCGCCCCTTCTCGAGAGTCCTGTCCTTCAGCGCCTCGGGGATTTGAAGAAATTTAATGATGTAGAGGTGCCATCGATGGAAACTTGGAGAAAAGCAAGGACGGCTACTTATGGCCAAACCGATTTGAAACCTGCGGGGAATAGGGTTGAGGAGGAACTAATTAACGGGGTTGTGGTCAAGCATTATAATTGACTGGTCCCCGAGTTCGGAGGGTATGTCTGAGGTGGAGGTGCTGATCGGGGTATCAAGGGATCGAGAAAGCGTAGGGATGGGATATGCGTGGATACAGAACGTTGTAGTGAGAATTAAAGAGAGAAGACTACGACTGTGGCAGATAACATAGGGGCTGTGGTTGTGCAGTGCCACGCAGATAACATTCTGATTTTTACAGCACGCTCAGGGATGACATCCACCATTTTCAAAAGACAAATACATTTGAGAAATTATTACTGAGGCATACATCGAGAGAAAGGCTCCGGAAGAATCTGTTATCTGCCATTCGGACTTTGCCGGGCAGATACCATACTCAGCACAACCAACGGTAAGCCCGAATGCCCACTTGAATTCCTTTCTCTCTTCTACCAGCACCATGTCGATTTGGCATCCAACGAGCGACCAAACATTCCCAGATAACTATAGAGATACTGTTTCTTCAGGCGATATATCTGTTGTTTTGCCCAAGTCGTTCGTTCCGTGCTCGTTCCCTGAGGAAGTGGGAGAATGGCGTCATTATGATTCTCTATTCTAGTCCAAGGACCACCTGACCCCTACCAATACCTACCACTAGT
>Ga0307517_10009399_pt1 | contig 13848 bp, 5 predicted proteins | sample 23_EM_MG_FD_194515 | JGI IMG/M metagenome (GOLD analysis project Ga0307517, IMG submission 194515) | Populus trichocarpa ectomycorrhiza microbial communities from riparian zone in the Pacific Northwest, United States - 23_EM | ecosystem: Host-associated > Plants > Roots > Unclassified | place...
ACTTAAATGATTTTTAAACATTGTTTAAGTTTTGTATTAGACTTGTGTTGAGTTTTATGTTTGTCTAGAAACCTGAAGTCTAGAGAAATGAGTTTTATAGAAACTTGAAGTCTAGAGAAATGAGCTTTATTTATGTAGATTTTCTTAAGATAAATATATTAAAAAATATTATAGTTTTAATATGTTTTATATAAATATCTCATAAACATCTAAGTTATAAGATATATATAAAGATGTGTAAATTGTATAAAATACCATGATTGGACTTGACCCTAAAATTAATATTACCATGTAGTTTTTTTTTTTATGTCATCAAAGTCACCTAAGTCTTTCAAACAAATATGTTTGGAAGACTTAACCTAATAAGAGTGAGGAAAGAAATACTTACAGTAGATAATGTTATTTTTTTTTGGCATACAAGCCACCATAAAAGTTGTTTATGGGCATGGCTTTGGGGCATAGCCATGTAGCATAGCCGTGGGTGTAGTCATAGGCGTAGCCATATACATAGCCAGGGGCGTTGCCTTGGGTGTAGCTGTTGGCGTAGGCACGTGGGGTGTAGTCGTGGACGTAATCGTTGGCGTAGCCGTGCACATAACCATTGGCTTAGCCATTGACATCACATGTCGTTGGTGTATCTGTAGACATAACCACCGTTGTGTTGAGGTTTTGTTAGCCATAAAAAGAGCTTTTGAGAAACAAGAATGAACTGATTTTTTGTACAGTTCCCATAGATGATGCCAATGACGAGGCTAGAAAAAAATTCTCTGGAGAAAGATTAGGGGTGTTTTCCATGGCTGATAAAACTAGATCGAAAGGAGTTGGTGAACCCGACAATAACTGCAAGAAAAACACTTTTATGCTTAAATCAATATAATGTTTGTATAAGTGACAGAGACAATGAGTTGTATTCTCTAAACTTAAACTTCCTTAAACCTTATTGAAGTCTTGTATTAGACTTGTGTTGTGTTAGACTTGTGTTGAGTCTTGTACTTGTCTAAAAACCTGAAGTCTAGAGAGATGAACTCTTGACTCTAAAGAGATGCATCCTGTTTATATAATTTTTTTTTTAATATTTTTTTTTAATATATCTATAAATATTTAGGATATTTATATTAATTACCTTATAACTTAGATATTTATAAAGATATTTATGAAAATCTGTATATTGTATAAAACACCATAGGCCTAATTGGACTAGGCTCAAAAATTAGTATTACCGTGTAGTTTTTTCATGTATCATCAAACATGTTTTTTTCTAGGCTTAATGTTTTTTGAACCTAAGTGCCACATGACTGCAAAATTCCACTTCATCAAGATTTTAAAAAGAAATTCCTTTACATATTTAAGTTAAGAATCTATTTCATAAAGACTAATTTATTGAATTGATATAAAAAAAAAGCCATTTTAAAGGGTTTTAAAGAGTATAGTTATTAAACTCAATCTGAAAATAGACTTTGCACAAAACCCAATTCATGATCAGGTTGGTTAACCCGGGTTAATAAAAGTTTTTTAAAAAGATAAATTGATGTTATTTTGATGTTTTTTTAAAGTCTACCTGAATTTTGATTGGTTTGATCAGGACAAACTGAAATAACTAAATATTAACTTTTTTGACACTCATTCTAGTTCAGGGAATGGATTGGCTGGTTTCGAGATTTAACCACATGGCTGACTGGGTTTATAATTGTGGCTCCTTGCTTGGGGGTGTATCGTTGGATATTTGGATGTAATAAAACTAATTGAACAAAAGAATCAAGCCCTAATTCTCAGCCCATCAAAGCCCAAAAAACATAAGAGGACCTTAGGCCAGTTTCACAAGCCCGAATATCATCTCCCAGTCCTCACTAGCTCCATTTTTATTTCTGTTCTGCTTGTTCAATAAACTCAAGCTCCACAAAAACAGTGATTAAAAAAAAAAAATGGCAACAACCCTAGCAAGAATAGCCCGAAAATCCCTAACAACCACCACCGCTTTCTCACTTAACCGTCACTTCGGGACGGAGGCAGTGGCGGCCGCGACAGCGTCGACAAAATCGATAACGCCATCAGCAGATCGGGTGAAATGGGACTATCGAGGGCAGAGACAAATAATTCCGTTAGGTCAATGGCTGCCAAAAGTAGCTGTGGATGCATACGTGGCACCAAATGTGGTACTCGCGGGTCAAGTTACTGTGTATGATGGAGCATCCGTTTGGAATGGAGCCGTCCTACGTGGCGATCTTAATAAGATCACCGTCGGTTTTTGCTCTAATGTTCAAGAACGGTGTGTCGTTCATGCTGCCTGGAACTCTCCTACAGGTTAGGGTTTGTTTTATTGTTTAATTTGGGATCTTCTAGATATTTTAGTAATTTTGAGTTAGATTAGGGTTGTTAATGTATAAGTTTTGATTGATTACTTAGAATTTCGTGATTTGATTGTTGAATTTCTGTTTGGGAATTTCTAATTTGAAGTGGGTATTTTAGTAATTTTATAATTTATTGGTTGGAATGGATGCAATAAGTGAATGTGATTTTAGGGGTCAATGTATTTTTGGCTAGAATGAGCTGAATTAGAATTGGAGGCTTGAAGTGATTGAGAAGGCAAGTACGGAATTTGAAGTATTTGAGTTTTGATTATTCTATATTGACATGATAATTTTTGGTTTCTTAAAGCGGGGTGTGTAAATTAAGGGCAGGCTCAGTCTCTTATTTAATAGATTTTGATGGGATTCGATCAAAATGACATTGATGATGATGAATGACACATTTGCTGCTTTGTTTTAATTTATTTTTCTTCCTTTTGGCTTTCTTTTTTTTTTTTTTTTAAATTTTTGGTGTAAATTAGAAATGGTGAGTTATTGATTTTGTGTTTCTGGCTGGCATTTTTGGATATCCCCATGCAAATCTCATTTTGTGTTGCGTATTGAAAGAAGGAAATAGAAGGTGTAATCTGTAAGTGTCCTTTTGTATTGGTTATAGAAAGAAGGAAAGTAAAGGTGTTTTTAGGAACATGAATGAATTGTAGCTTTCAAGAGATCTATATTTGAAATTTGATAGCACTTTGTGTTATGACCTCCATGGAATGAATACTTCATTAATAAGGGTTGTCGTTGTTGAAATTTGTAGACTCAATCTATTTTTTACTTTTCATCTTTGTGGATTTTGTGCTCATATGAGTATCATGTAAGCTTTCAGAAAAAAAGATGGAGTGGTGGAACAGGAAAATAGATACTAAGGAAGGTAGACTAAACCTCTACTTTGATGAATGAAATCATGTTTTGAAGTTACTAATTTTGCTTAGAATTGTTTAGACCAGCTTGTTTATATGTCTCTGATACTCTAATGAATGTTGTTTCTACACTGTCTAAAGAGAAATAAGAACAGCGATCAATTTGTTGTCCCATGAAATAGCCAGCATGTCATCAAAAGTATTATAGTGCGGATATGTGCAATGAGCATGTTTTAGTTGGAGGTTCAATCTGTTAAATGATTTCTATGCCAACGTCTGATGGTTTCTGAAGCAGTTACTTGATTGTTTATATTTAAATTACAGTTTTCTAGAATTAAAGAATAGGTTCTCACAATCACATCAATCCACTAAATCGTTGCTTTAAGCTTTTAATTATGGCTAGGTGCTGTTAAGTAGAAAAGTGTTTGAAAATTGGTATGGAAACTTCGACTTTATATGCCTCTAATCCTGCTTCCAACTTAAAACAAATTGTGACCATAAGGAAAGGTATCTTCTAGTATATTTGGTACGCCATTGGTGATTTGAGCGATAGACTTGTAGCACTGCCTGATATTCTATTAGCATACTGATATCTGTTCTGTGTATGTGTGCGCCCATCTGTGCATGTTAGGGTGTGTGTGAATTGTGAAAGCTTCCTGTCATGTAATTTGTTGATTCTTTATGGCTTTAGATTGGTCCTTTCCCAGTAGGTTCACTAGCTTGTTCGAATTAGAGGCACTTTGTATTTGAACCTAAAGATTTTTTCATGTTAAATTTTGTTTTACCTAGACATTAGAGATTAAGATTTTGGCAACTACATATTCAATAAGCCAAGTTATTCCAATAGGGCCCCATACTTTATGGAAAATGTGGACACCTAATATGGTATATAGTTGTGGTTTGATAAAATTTGTACTTCATGCTGAAAGAACCCTAGCTTAACCAAAAGGTCCTTGGATTTGATTTTTGCTTTTCACTAGTGCACTTTCTTTCGTTGTTACTTGTGATTGGCTGTTTTGAAGTGAGCAGACACCACTTGTCTCGTCAGTATTTTTTAGTATTGGTAGTTAAAAATCCAAATGGTTTAATTTTCAAAGCGATCATTTATCATCTTGACAGCAACCATTGCATATCCATCTAGCATTCTGTTCTAGCTGTCATTTTTGGCTTGTTTTTCTCTAATCTTTTGTGGCCCACATGTTGACCTCGTTAAAGTTTTTTGTCATCTCAAGTACCTTGCATTGTGAAAATAGTCTAAAAATATGTATGTATAATAGTTACTGCTTGTGTGTTTGGAGAGATTCCTTTATTTTGCTAGTCTTTACCTATGAATTTATATGACTTGCGTGTGATCTTTTACCTTGCATGGGTCCATAGCATCTGGGAACTGTTGCTAAATATACCAATAAGTGATGGAACTACACTGGCATAAAGTTTGCATGGGTACTATGGGCAACATAGCATGTTTACCATGGCTTTCTGTTCTTGATATCTTCATACAGCTTCTCAGGTTCAGGGTGACTTGGTTTGAGGTGAAAAATTGGATGTAAATTGTTAAGGGCATAAAAGTTAGATTTTTAGGATGTTTGTTGTGTTAGCAAATTGGTAAGTAAATTGTTAGTGTAGAGAGATAATGTTGAAATTAAATCAGTGGCAAGGTTGAAGAAACATAAAAAATTACGTGGGTTGTTTTGAGGAAAAAAGGGAGAGACAAATAGTTTGGAGATGATAGTTCCTCCCAAGGAAAACAGGGAGGTTTGTTTTTTAGTCTTCTTCCCTTAAAAGTTTCCCCTGTGCTTAAAACATACCAAGCAAGATTAGCAATTAATGCATTGATTATCGTCCTTCATTTATCTCCACCCAAAAGCATCCTCAATGTAAAATCTTCTACAGATGCAAATACGTGGCTCCTTGTTATGAGCTCCACTGAAGACCTGTGATTTTATTTTTTGTACATCTTTTATGTGTCAGGACTGCCAGCAGAGACATCCATTGAAAGGTACGTTACTATTGGTGCTTACAGTCTTTTGCGGTCCTGCACCATTGAGCCAGAATGCATCATTGGGCAGCATTCTATCCTCATGGAAGGATCTTTGGTGGAGACGCACTCTATCCTTGAAGCTGGGTCTGTGGTTCCACCAGGAAGAAGAATTCCAACTGGTGAACTTTGGGCTGGAAATCCAGCAAGGTTTGTCAGGACTCTGACCCACGAAGAAACTTTAGAAATTCCTAAACTCGCTGTTGCAATCAATGATCTCAGCAAAACCCATTTCTTCGAGTTTCTTCCCTACTCCACAGTATATTTAGAGGTTGAGAAGTTGAAGAAGAAGTTGGAGATTAAAGTTTGATTCTTTTTGGCCGTTGTGTTTCTATGTATCAGTCAACTGTAGCATTTCTTGCATTCAAATAAACAGCTCGAGAACATATTGAAGCAAGCTTCTCTGTTCTTTCTGTTTGTATTTGATTTTCTCTGATTGCTGAAAGAGCCGGTTGTGAATTTCAACCAAATGGGTTTATACAAATCACGAAAGACACTTTGTCAAGTAATCCTATTTACCATAAACTTTTGTTCAAGATTACTGCACCTGGCTTTGTTTTATTAGTTTTGTTCAATGTAAGTGAAGATGCTCCAGTTCAGTGGAGGAAACAGCATCGCAATGTCTATGTGACCTGCCGGCCGAAAACAACTACCGGTGATGTTGATAGGCGGGTTGTCATGTGGGGGACAAAGGATTTAAACTTTTCCTCTCCTTCTGTTGTAGAAAAATACATGGACTGGGATCACAGAATCGAGGGTTGGTGGAAAGTTGTAATGATAGATCCATCAACCCTATCCTTTTGCACGAATCTGAAGCACCAACCAAACCTAGCCATTTTGTAAATTAAGAAGATATTATATTGTTGCACGAGTGACTACTGCAACTCTTTTACTCTAATGGTAGCAGCCCCTTTGTTTTCTGTGTTCAGGTCAGGTCAGGGTCAATGGCCATCAAGATAACTCTAATTTTAATTTAAGGAGTTACTATTCATCCACCAAGTGAATTGACTAGAAAGGTTTAGATTAATGAAAGGATCTTTGTTTAATTAAAAAAAAAAAGGTTACAAAGAGCCGAGGAACCTCTTCTCATGTTGGGTTCTAAATCTTGCTTTCTATTGGATTTTAGGGCAAGGAATTAGGTATTTAGTCATCGGAGAAATAAGAATGTGTGTTTGGTATTGTGGTAATTTTTATGGTTGTGATTTGAAAAAAATTGTTTTATAAAAAAACATTTTTAGTTGAGGTTGGTTTGGTAAAATATATGTTTGGTTGAAACTCTAGTTGAAATTGAGGTTGAACAAAAAGTGTATAATATGTTTGGTCAAGAATGCTTTTTAAATTGAAGTTATAAAATAACTAAAAAAGATATATATTAATATTGATGGTTTTTAATTTAAATATTATAAATTTAACTATTGCTATTACATCATGAAATAAACAATACTTTATATAAAGTATTTTTTATTGTTTCATTAAACTATCTGCAATTCCATCACGTACGAAATCCATCCGACAAGAACCACAGTTTTCATGGCTTCCTGAGCGTGCAACAACATCAGGTAAAATATCATCAGGAACAAAATTGGGATTGCGATCAAATTATGCAAATGCTACGTCATCATGTAATCTTCTTCTAATGTAATTATGTAGTGGCATTGATTAATGTTAAACACTAGTTTTTTGAATAAAACACAATATATGATAATTTCTTTTTGGATTTTTTTATTTTACTGGGTCGGACTGGTCCAATGCATTTAGGTTTGGATCAGACACGGTCCGGCCATGAACAATGTTCACATGCAACATGAACAATGGAGAATGCAGAGGACGAAGGAGAAGGAGAAGGAGAAGGAGAAGGGAAAGAGCAGGCTATCCCGCGCAGCGGTGATGTCTAGTTGACGGTGAAAACAGCGGACGCCGGTGGTGAATTGAGAGAGCTGCCCTTCATTGTTCTCATGCAACATAAACAGTGGAGAGTGAATTAATTCACCCTCTACTGTTCACTTTGCAGAACATTGGAGAATGCAAAAAACGAAGGAGAAGGAGAAGGAGAAGAGGAAGAGCAGGTTATCCTATGCGGCGGCGATGTCTGGCTGGCGGTAGAAACAGCAGAGGCCAGTGGTGAAAGGGAGCTACTCTTCACTGATGGACAACGATCCTTTTTTTCTTCTGTTTTTGCTCTCCTTCTTCTCTTTGTATTGCGTGCCTTTGTCCACAGTTTGTAACACAAATTGAAGTTGTTTTTTTGTTAACCTGCGGTTCAAACGCAAATAATAATAGGTTTCACAAATAGAAAACTGTGTTTAAAATATAACCAAACAATTTTTTTTTTTTTTTTTGTGGTCTGCTCCAAACACAAAAGCAGCCACAAAAGCAAATACTCTCTTATGAGGAGAGTGGGCTAGTCATTAGGCATGCGAGGGAGCCCACCCTTAGAATCTAAATGATCAATTGCTTAAACGGATTAGCTAAGCTGGATGGATATCCATTGCCAATTCACATTTTTAATAATATAATTTATTTAAACTCTTTTCAGTCTCCATGACAACATTAATGTCTTTTTATTTTAATATTTTAAAAATATTTTTTAAAAATTAATTTTTATTCTATTTTTTTAAATTAATATTTTTTTGATATTTTCAAATCACATATTAAAAGTAATTTTTTTTGAATGAAAATATATAATTTAATATATTTTCATATAAAAAATACTTTAAAAAACAACAACTAATACACTTTTAAATATCATGAAAATAACAAGCCGTAATCATATATTTGCAAAAAGAAATTCTCAAGCAACTAGTAGCGATTTGACATAACATGAACAACATTATTATTGTTCTTCATAAAAATGTTTTAAGAATAATAATACTACTGTTTCCAAGGGCCGCTGCCCCACTACATGATACGGATATTCCCCAGTCCTTGAACAACATGAACATGCATGAACTGAAGAATGGACCAGATCATCGAGGTTTGTCAACTCAGCCTCTCCATACACTTGCTGTTTCCTACCATTAAAATTTAGACAGGGAGCTAGTTCATGTTTAACTTAAGTTCTCTAGTGGCATAGAGATTTTTAACATATTGTAAAACTCAAATTAATTATTGTTTTTCTGATAAAGACGGGAATTATTGTTGCCTTTCAAAATATTATTTATTGCTTCAATTAATTTCATTAAATAACAATGAGACGATTGGATTAGCCAGGACATAAAGCTAGTAATAGTAAATTAATATAGTAGTAACTTTCTTATTTATTTATTGGAAGGCTCATTGTTTTCTTAGACTATACAATAGGTATGATTAAAAAAATATTTTTAATGTCAGGTAAAAAAAAATATTTTTAACATTCTTTGAGATGATCCATCTTCTTTACATAAATAATAATAATAATAATAATAATAAATAAATAAATCATCTAGTAGATAATCCAATGATAAGAGTTTAGAATCAAGTGATTTGCTCTTCTTATGGTCTCAGGTTCGAGTTTTGTGGTTACTAATATGATGGTCACTGGAGGCTTACATAGTCGTTAACTTCAGGGCCCGTGAGATTAGTCGAGGTGCGCGCAAGCTGGCCCGGACACCCACGTTAATTAAAAAACAATCTATAGTCACTAGAATTCATCAACCTTTATGTTATTAAATGAAGTTACTAGATTCACAATAGCTGGGCCATAACTATTTGTGGTAATATAGCATTGTGAAAATTTTCGTTAGTATCATGTAATTGAGTTTATATTGGCTTTAACTGTTATAATTTGAAAAATTATTATTTATATCTTGAATTTTATACACATGCTAATATTTAATATTATTGTAAAAAAATTAATAAAAATATTTAATTATTTATAAGAATGTTATTCTTTTTTATTTAATAAAAAAAGATTTTATATTAAATATCACAAGTTTTACGATTAATTAAAATATAAAAAAACTTAGCCATTCCCCCCATCTTCTTTCTTTGAACACCAAACCTAGCTGTCAACTCCCCTTCTCTTCAATCCCTCACCAGTCACCGTCCCTAACAGCAAACTCACAATCTCACCAAACCCACAATCCAGCGCGCCGAACTCTATAGCCATCTTTGATTTTGTTGTTAACTCTTACAGCCTTTTCTTGCAATCGGCCCTTTCGGTTTCTCATAAGCTCCAACCGAACACGGGAAGAACAGTCAAAACACCAAGCCTGTTGTCCAGTTTTCGAAGTCTCACGATTTTGACCACTCCCAATCCCACTCCATTTCGTTTGTTGTATAAAATTGACCCATCAGGGGAGGTAGGTGACTAATAAGTTGATTCAATGGAATGACAAGTAATGACTGATGCACAGATAGTGCAAAAGGACCTCTCTTTCCCAACAAAGTTACAAGGTCCTGGTTGGTGGCCTAAGCTGCAGATAGAAGAAAAAACTAGTTAATCCACTCCCACCATGATCAGTTTCCTTTTCCTTTCTTTTGTTATGTTTCTTAGATATAGTTAAAGCCAATCGATGAGCTCGTTTTAGGAATAAAAAACACTACCCTAGTCCACCTCATCATAACGATATGATGACAAGTGACAAGCTCAAGCCTACAACCTCATTTTGGTTGAATAAGATGGAGGCTGGATAATAGATTTCTCCCCCCATTTGATGATAAAGTTATAATGTTCAATTTATAATTATATATATTGGTAGTTTGTTTATTTGGTTATATTTAAAGATTTTTGTTGATTTATGATGTGAATGATAATTTTTTAAATTATTACGAGTAATACAATTTAGACCAAATTACATAATATTAAATGTATTTTTTATAGCATTAATTGATTCATGATATTTTGATTGTAAAGCATACATTATAAAATATACTTAACGACCCATTTTATTCCTATGAAAAGCAACTTATCATCTAAAAAATTAAGTTATAAATTAATGTGATTGAATTTTATTGATGATTAGAAATGAAAAGTTGCAAAGGGCATCTAGGAGATGGCCATAGAAAACTCGATCGGTCAACAAAAATTTAAACACACTCATCAAGGAACAATTCAATCCCGTTTGAAGGAAAGCAATTTCACTTGAAATTCTTTGATTCTTTTCAAGGTTTAATTTGAATGCCGGTTTTCAGATGATTCTAAATGAGTAGCCAAGATGCACTTAAATCATTATTGTTTGAACTAGCTAGTTGTTATAAATTATTCATGATCATGATTTGATATTAATAAATCCGATTTATGAATAAGCTAGCAAGCAATCTTTAGTAGAAACATTGAAAATGGAAAATACTAGTGTGAAAAGGAGCAACTTTTTTCTTGTATAAGTAGTGCTAATGTCATCAAGCTCTCAGCAAATTGTGGCAAGACCTAATGGGAAATTTTATATATGCTATCACTCTTCTAAATGAAGCAATGATTTTGACATCTCAACCATTTTGATTTCTTGCTATCACCTCCTTCATACTTTTTCCACTTTCTTCTTTCCCTTATATACTAGCCATAATATTCAATAAATACAACAATATTGAGAGTGCTCTTTCATATTGATTGCCAACGCAATTCTCTTACGTTCTTCCACCCCCCAACCCCCCGCCCCGCCCCGCCCCGGAGCCCCCTCTGATCAAAGACGAGATCATCTTGAATGCTTCGAGCTCCAAGTGGTAAATGCTTGATGGATCTTAATCAATCCTCTTGTCATGTGGTAAGTACTGTGGAGAAAGTGGGGGATGTTGGGATGGCTCAATCATGTCAAATCTCCCAAATTATGATGTTGGGTCTTTTAATCTGATTGAGCCGTGCCAATATCACACTTCTTATGATCCTTCAAATTTCTTTTTTTTTTTTAGTGCTTTTGATGGAAATTTTTTTTCATATTTATCTTATTTATCTTATTTTTCCTTTAACCTTTATCAATCAACTTCTATGTTATACCCAAATTTGCTGAATCCTTATGATAAACACGTACAATACTGTCAGAATTCTTGTAATATATTATTGAACACCATGGTCACATATATATTCTGAAAAAAAAAAGACAGATATAAATTGGTTTTCACAAAATATCTGAAAGTTTACGGTCTAGTTCGATATAACTTGTTCAAGAATTTGGGGTGGTTTGTAGTCATGATATAGCAAAGTAGTTCATACTCATATATTGACAAGCTCCCTTGTTAAGCTTCTTGTCTCCCCTTCATAAACTTCTGCTTGACCAACTCCTATAATATTTAGCACTGAACAATTCATTAAGAACTTTTTATATGCCAATGATCTCTCTTTCTCTCTCCAGTCCCTTATTAAATCTTGCATGATCTTAGATCTCATAGCAAGACTACATATATATTATCATTAACCTGCAGATATTTGATGCACCCTAAATTTATTAATCAGTGGATGGTTCAAGCAATAACACAAGACAATATATTCGCTCAATCGATCCATAAGCTTCCACACTATCGTTTTCCTCCCCATCATCATCTCTGGAAATGATGTAAGCATGGGGATCGATGCTATAGGTCGGTTTACTTTCGTTTTCCAAGACAAAAGTGCAAATCAGTCAGAGAGAAAGGGTTGGATATGTTTTTGCACAGTACGTGATGTTGTTCTTGCAGGATTTTAATTATCGTGGATGAGTGTTAAGATACCCTAATATGTATGTTTTTCTTAGGAAATGTATATGGTTAATTCATATTTCCTTTTATCTTTCACTTATTTATTTAATCATAAATATTTCGAAGAAAATTGGCCAACAAAGGTTTTCAATATATCTTCATTATTTGTATCCAGAACTTATTTTTCCATACTCATTGGAGTTCATATGAAGTTTAGTTTTAGGGTTTAGGCATGTGCGAATGACCCAAAATAGAAAAGAAATCAAGAAAAGGGTCTAGACGAAGATATAGTAATAATGAGATCCATATATATAGACAGCCCTCTTGCTTGCAAATCCATGGATGGGTTAATGAAATTTGTGTATGGTACTTGAGCATGCATCAGTGGAAGCATGTTCTTTTCTTTTAGTTAGGTGCCTAGTTAATTAACTCTCTTTTGGTTTATTTATTAATGCTAATTATGATTTTCCATCTCCTCTTTTGTAATCTATATAATCTTTCTTAATTTTATAAATTGAATTTAGTCGATTAATTCATAAAAAATACAAAAAATACTGGTTAATTATGATGAAATACACCCTACTTCTGCAATGATCTTTGTATGTGACAAGTATGCATTAAACTTTCTCTTTGATATATGTGCATATATGTCTGCATGTGCGTGTGCGTATTAAGAGAGAAACCATTGAATAATTTGATAGAGTTGTCATGTAATATCATGTAGGGTTTCATATTTTCCATTACCTGTCATTTGATGCCTTTTCTTTTCCTTTCATTTTTTGTTGGATGAAAGAATACATATAGTCTACAGATTAAATTGAATTCCCCCCACATATGCTTCAACGAAGAATTTTTTTTGCACCATTACAGGGAAATGGGAAAAAAGGGGGAAAGTTCTTTCAGTTCCAGCAATAATTTCTTAGCAGCCATGAAGAGAGCTACATTTAAATGATTAGTGATCCTAGGGAAAGTGGCAGGGAATTTAATCATGAAACAGAAACCAGGATTGAAGAAGCACATAACAGAGAATTAGGGGGCATGACCCTGCAGCTACTCCACCAGAACTTTCATCGGGGAGCACGTTTCTGATATAAATAAAGCCTCTTACATACACAAATCAACACCATCCCAAGAAATACGAGGACACCCTCTATTGCCAGCTTAACCTAAGATCCTGTGAATTTCTTAACCTAAGAAAATGATCATGGATCGTTCTTTAGGTTTCCACATAATTTATCTCCAAATAAATCAATGATCCTTCTCTATATATGTCTCCATGCCCACTTGTTTTGAAAGAATCAATGATCATTCTCACTCATGGAACAATCCATGCATTCCTAGACGTTAGAAAAATTATGAATAAAACTCTCATGCACACACTTCGCAATACACACAAAAAGATAACTTCACCTACAAAACAAGTAAATATTTTCTTCTTCTACTTCTACTAGTTAGTTTTTTAAACATATATGTTTAAAATATAAAAGAATTATAATCATTTGGATCATGCCCAAAACAACAACATACTTGTTGCTTTATTGCCTTGTCATTTGGCTCGTGGTGGACCAAACGTAAAAACCCACGATGTTCAGACTTCAGCCTAAACGACTACACCCTGACCCTTGCGGCAAGTTGTCCAATACATATACACTTTAATATTTTATCAAGTTTTGTGAAGTTAAAAGACAACGATATGCACCGCCCATTCATACAATTTTCTATCCTTTATTGATAAATTCTCTCAAGTATACACTTCTATATATAGGGTCGACACTATATTTTTAGCCAACGACTTAATGCAACACACAACATATTTATACAAATCAACACCTTCTTTTTTAATCAAAGATTATTTTTAATATTTTTCCTACTATATTATGATGTTGATTAATCTCCAAGTAAAAAAAAAAATAGATTTAAATTTATTTTTATATAATAATTTTACTTGCAAGAATCATTTATGATCTCAACTTTATCTCGTGAAGACACTAGCTAGACTCAAAGCGTAATT
>Ga0307517_10009400_pt1 | contig 13847 bp, 17 predicted proteins | sample 23_EM_MG_FD_194515 | JGI IMG/M metagenome (GOLD analysis project Ga0307517, IMG submission 194515) | Populus trichocarpa ectomycorrhiza microbial communities from riparian zone in the Pacific Northwest, United States - 23_EM | ecosystem: Host-associated > Plants > Roots > Unclassified | place...
CACGGCGCCGGCGGACTGCACCCAGCGCCACCCGAGGTGGACAGCGCGGGAGGCGGTGCGGCGACGCCAGGCCCCAAGGGAAGAGAACAGGTTCTCGTTTTTCGGCACATGTTCACCGTACCGCCCGGCCGTACCACCCGGCCGAGCCGCACCCGCCGCCCGATGACCACGGCAGCGACGCTACGGTGCTCCACGGCACACCGTAGGCGACGAGAGCGAGGCGGGAACCTCATGGGCGGCATGGGCGAACGGGCGGGCGCACTGGTGGCGGGCGTGGCGGGACACCGGCCGGAGCTGGATCCGGAGGCGTACACCGCGCCGACCTCGGTGGTCCTGGGCAATGTGCGGATGGCGGCCGGATCGAGCGTCTGGTACCACGCGGTGCTGCGCGGCGACTGCGAGTCCATCACCCTCGGCGCCGGCAGCAACGTCCAGGACAACTGCAGCGTGCACGCCGACCTCGGCTTCCCCGTGGTCCTCGGCGAGCGGGTCACCGTCGGCCACAACGCGGTCCTGCACGGCTGCGTGATCGAGGACGACGTCCTGGTCGGCATGGGCTCCACCGTCCTCAACGGCGCCCACATCGGCACGGGCTCCCTCATCGCCGCCAACGCCCTGGTCCCGCAGGGCATGCGGGTGCCCCCGGGGTCCCTGGTGGCCGGGATGCCGGCAAAGGTGCGGCGCGAACTGACCACCGAGGAGCGGGACGTGATCCGGCTCAACGCCGACCACTACGTGCTGCTGGCGATGGCGCACCGCGATGCCTTCGCGGACGGCCAGGAGCTGGAGGCCTGAGCCTTCACTCGGCCGTGGCCGCCGCGGGCTCGGAGTCGGACTCGGACTCCGACTCGGCTCCGGCCCCGGACCGCATGGCCGCCTTCGCCCGGCGGCGTACGAGCAGGAAGGACCCGGTGCCGAACAGCACGGCGATGAGCAGGCCGAGCCAGGAGAAGCGCTTGAGCCAGGGCTCGGCCACCACGCCGACGTAGTAGATGACCGCCGTGGTTCCGCCGGCCCAGCCGATGCCGCCGAGCACATTGGCGATCAGGAACTTCCAGTACGGCATCCGCAGCACGCCCGCCAGCGGTCCGGCGAAGATCCGCAGCAGCGCGACGAAGCGGCCGAAGAACACCGCCCACATGCCCCAGCGCTCGAAGGAGGCCTCGGCGGTGGCGACATGGCCGGCGGAGAAGTGCTTGGGGAAGCGGCGGCCGAGCTTTTCGAGCAGTGGCCGCCCGCCGCGGCGGCCGATCGCGTAGCCGATGGAGTCGCCGACGATCGCCCCGGCGGTGGCGCAGGCGCCGACGATCCAGGGGTTGACGTGCCCCTGGGAGGACAGCAGGGCCGAGCTGACCAGGATGATCTCACCGGGCAGCGGGATACCGAGGCTCTCCACGCCGATCACCAGCCCGACCAGCAGATAGACGCTGATCGGCGGGATGGTCCCTAGCCACTCCTGGACGTGCAAGGCCGCTTCCTCCCCGAAGGCGCTGGGTGTTACGGCAGCCTAGCTCAGGAGTTGGGACGCAGGGTCCAGACGATGATCATCTCGCCGGTGACGGCACCGTCCTCGCGCGTGATCGTCACATTGACGGGGAACTCGGGGCGCTCCCCCGCGTCCAGCTCCGCGACGACCTCCGCGACCGGGCGGCCCAGCTCGGCGGTGGCGGTGACCGGGCCCATGGCGAGCTTGCGGTACCCGATCTCGGCCTTCACGGCGAGCGGTACGGCGCGCGACAGCTGGTCGCCGAAGGCGCTGAGGACGATGGCGCCGCTGGCGGACTCGGCGAGGGTGAACATGGCGCCGGCGTGGGGGCCGCCGATGTGATTGTGGAAGTCGGGCTGGTCGGGCAGCCGGACCACCGCGCGCTCGGCGGTGGTCTCGCCGAACTCCAGATTGAGGGTGCGGACCATGGGCACGGTGGCCGCCATCGCTTCGCCCGTCGAAGGCAGTGTCTTGGACATGCCCGCATGTTACCAGCAAGTAATAACGAGTGGGGGCTGTGCGAAGGGCCGTCACCCGCCCGGAAAGTCGCTTGGCATTCGCACCCGCACACCGCCATAGTCCACCCGGTGACCTCCCGCCCCGCACCCTCCCCCGGCCCGCGCCTGCCCGCATGGGCCGGGCGGAACTTCCAGTTGCTGACCGCCTCGGCCCTCATCTCCGGCCTCGGCAACTCGGGCGTGACCATCGCCTCCGCCTTCGCCGTCCTGCAGGCGGGCGGCAGCGGAACGGACATCGGGCTCGTCGCGGCGGCCCGGACGCTGCCGCTCGTGGTCTTCCTGCTCATCGGCGGCGCGCTCGCCGACCGGCTGCCGCGGCACCGCGTCATGGTCGGCGCCAACCTCCTCAACGCCGCCTCACAGGCGGCCTTCGCCGCCCTGGTGCTCTCCGGGTCCGCGGCCGTCTGGCAGATGGCGGCGCTGTCGGCCGTCGGCGGCACCGCGCAGGCGTTCTTCTACCCCGCCAATGAGGGCATGGTCATGGCGACGGTGGAGCGCGAGCACGCCGGCCGCGCCTTCACCGTCTACCGGATGGGGGTGAACGGCGCCAACATCGGCGGCGCCGGTCTCGCCGGAGGCCTCATCGCCGCGTTCGGGCCCGGCTGGGTCCTCGCCCTCGACGCGGCGTCCTTCGCGCTGGCCGCGCTGCTGCGGGCCTTCCTGCGCATCGGCGACCTGCCCCGTCCCGAGCGGGGCGGCGGCCTGCTGCGCGATCTGCGCGACGGCTGGCGGGAGTTCGCGTCGCGGCGCTGGCTCTGGACCATCGTGGTGCAGTTCTCGGTGGTCAACGCGGTCACCGCCGCCTCCCTGGCGGTCTACGGTCCGCTCGTCGCCGACGCGCACCTCGGCGGCGCCGGTCCCTGGGGCATCGCCCTGGCCGCCTCCGGGCTCGGCACGGTCGCCGGCGGCTTCCTGATGCTGCGCTGGCGGCCCCGCCGGATCCTGCTGGCCGGCACCCTGTGCATCTTCCCCCAGGTCGTCCCGCTGGTCGCCCTCGCGGCCGCCGCACCGGCATGGCTGGTCATCGCCGTGATGCTGGCCGAGGGCGTGGCCATGGAGGTCTTCGGGGTCACCTGGATGCTCGCCCTGCACCAGGAGATCCCCGAGGACAAGCTCTCCCGCGTCGTCGCCTACGACATCCTCGGCTCCGTCTCCCTCGTCCCCCTCGGCACCGCGCTGGCCGGCCCCGCCGCCGACGCCTTCGGTGTCTCGTACGCCCTGCTGGGCTGCGCGGGACTGACGGTCCTGCTGACGGGCGCCGTCCTGTTCGTCCCCGAGGTACGCGGGCTCACGCGTACGAAGGCGCCCCGCGCCGTCCCTCAGCCCACGCTGAACGCGCCGTCCGGCGGCTCGGGCGACGGCACCGCCGCCGTGTCGTAGACCGGTCGCGCCCCGGCGGCGAACCGTTCCAGCGCGCTGCCGTGCATCACCCGCGCCGGGAACGCGTCCGCCGCCACCCGGCGCGCCAGGTGGTACAGCGGCAGTTCGCCGCGGGCGGCCACCAGCACCGTGTTCCCGAAACGCCGCCCGCGCAGCACGCCCGGCTCCGCGATGACGCACACCTGCCCGAAGACGCCCCGCACCGTGGCGATCTGCGAGCGCAGGAAGTCGAACGGCGCGGCGTCCGCCAGATTCGCCAGATACAGCCCCTGCGGCCGCACCACCCGCCCGGCCTCCCGCAGGAACTCCGCCGACGTCAGATGCGCCGGCACCCGCGCTCCCCCGAAGACATCCGCCACCAGCACATCCGCGCTCGCGTCCGGCGCCCCCTCCAGCCATGCCCGGGCGTCCAGTGTGTGCACCGCGATCCCGTCCGCAGCGCCGTCCAGCGGCAGATACTCCGCCACCAGCGCCGCCAGCCCCCGGTCCCCCTCCACCACGTGCTGCCGCGACCCCGGCCGCGTCGCCGCGACATAGCGCGGCAGCGACAGCGCCCCGCCGCCCAGGTGCACCGCGTCCAGCGGCGCCCCGGCCGGCCCGGCCGCGTCCAGCGCGTGCGCGAGGCGGCGCGTGTACTCGAACTCCAGATACGCCGGATCGTCCAGGTCCACGTACGACTGCGGCGCCCCGTCCACCGTCAGCAGCCACGCCCGGGGCCGGTCGAGGTCCGGCAGCAGCTTGGCCGTGCCGAAGTCGACGGTGCGCGTGACGGGTATCGGCTCGGGGAGGTCCACCGGGCCATTGTCGCGCAGCGGCCCCGCCTGTTGAGGCGGGGCCGCTTACAGAGCTAGGCCAGCGCGGTCACCGTGCCCGCGCCGACCGTACGGCCGCCCTCGCGGATCGCGAAGCCGAGCCCCGCTTCGAGCGGCACCGCCCGCCCGAGCTCCACCGTCATCTCGACGGTGTCGCCGGGCAGCGCGATCCCGCCCTCCCCGAGGTCCACGTCCCCGACCACGTCGGCGGTACGGATGTAGAACTGCGGCCGGTACCCGGTGGCGACCGGCGTGCGCCGCCCGCCCTCCGCCGCCGGCAGGACGTACACCCGCGCCCGGAACCGCTGACGGGGCGTCACACTGCCCGGGGCCGCGACCACATGGCCCCGGGCCACCGCGTCACGCTGCACCCCGCGCAGCAGCAGCGCCACGTTGTCCCCGGCCTGCGCCTCCGACATCCGCTTGCCGAAGGTCTCCACACCGGTGACCACGGTCTCCACGTCCGCGCCGAGCACCTCCACCCGGTCGCCGACCCGCACCGTGCCGCGCTCGACGGCGCCGGTGACGACCGTGCCCCGGCCGGTGATCGTGAACACGTTCTCCACCGACAGCAGGAACGGCGCCTGCGTGTACCGCACCGGCACCGGCACGAACGTGTCCACCGCGTCCAGCAGCGCCTCGACCGCCCCCGTCCACCGGGTGTCCCCCTCCAGCGCCCGCAGCCCCGACACCCGCACCACGGGCAGCCGGTCCCCCGGATACCCCTGCGCGGACAGCAGCTCCCGCACCTCCAGCTCGACGAGGTCGGTGAGCTCCGGGTCGCCCGCGTCGGCCTTGTTGAGGGCCACCACGATGTGCTCCACCCCCACCTGGCGAGCGAGCAGCACATGCTCGGCGGTCTGCGGCATGACCCCGTCCAGCGCGGACACGACGAGGATCGCCCCGTCGAGCTGCGCCGCCCCCGTGATCATGTTCTTGACGTAGTCGGCGTGCCCGGGCATGTCGACATGCGCGTAGTGCCGGGTGTCCGTCTCGTACTCCACGTGCGCGATCGTGATCGTGATCCCGCGCGCCGCCTCCTCCGGGGCCTTGTCGATCCGGTCGAACGGAACGAAGGTGCCCCCGGTGCCGCGGTCGGCCAGGACCTTGGTGATGGCGGCCGTCAGGGTGGTCTTCCCGTGGTCGACATGGCCCATGGTGCCGATGTTCAGGTGCGGCTTGGTGCGCGCGTACTCCTGCTTGGACATGCTGCTTTCCTCGATACCTCGTTACGAGATTCCCTGCGGGACCCCTGGGCCGGACCGACCCTCCCCCTGCGGGGTCCGCCGGAATGTCCGGGGAGGGTCAGCGTCGGGCGCCGTCGAAGAATGCGGCCAGGGCAGCCTTCAGCTCGTCCGCGACTGCGGACGAATCTGCGAGGAAGGCGTACCGGAACATGTGGACGATGATCGGCCACGGGCCCGTGTCCCGTCGAACGGTTTTCAGCGCGGCGCGTCTTCAGCGCGGCGCGTGTTTCAACGCCTCGCGCACCGACAGCGGCGACAGCCGGCCCCGCGCCGACTCGACGAAGCCGTAGACCGCGTCCGGATCGGTGTACGCGTACTCCCGCAGCGCCCAGCCGATGGCTTTGCGGATGAAGAAGTCGGGGTGCGCGGCCTGCCGCAGGCAGTAGCCGAAGAGCCGGTCGGGGTCGGTGGCGCTCTTGTAGGTGAGCTGGTGGAGCAGGGCGGTGCGGGCGACCCAGAGGTCGTCGTCCTCGATCCAGCGGTCCATCAGGGCCGGAAGGGCGGGGTCGGCGGCGACCAGGGGGCCGACGACGTGGGCGGCGAGGGGGTCGACGGTGTCCCACCAGGAGTCGGTGGTGATCAGGTGGCGGACGGTGGGGAGGAAGCCGGCGGAGCAGCTCCTGCCGACGTGGCGGCGCAGGTAGTCGACGGCGAAGTAGCGGTATTCGCGCTCGGGCAGGGCCCAGCAGCGCAGGGCGATCGCCGTGCAGTCGGCCTCGTCGGGCCGGGGCGTGCCGGCCAGGACCTCGCGGGAGAGCTTGCGGCGGGCGGGGGTCATGATGCCGAGGAAGGGGAAGGCGTCGCGCATGTACGCCGCCGCCGAGGCGGCCCGCTCCGGGTCGGCGGCGGCCGCGTAGGCGCGGGTCAGGCGCGGCAGCACGGTGTCGGCGAGGGCGCTGGCGGGCGGGGTCGGGGCCATGCGGACACCGTAAGGGCGGAGCGGGTCCCGGCCCCGTAGCAGGTCGGCAACAGCTTGGCTGGAGGACACCGGACGCACACCGGACGGACAGCCTCCTCGGCTACGCTCCTGCGGATGCTCGATACCGCTGCCCCTCCCGTCCCCGTCACGGTGCCCGTCGCCGTGCGGGCGAAGCGTGCGCTGCTGTCGCCGCGGGCCCGGCTGGCTCTGCTGGTCGCGCTGCTGGCCGCCGCGGGGGCGTCCGTGCTGGTCTGGGAGCCGCAGCGGTTCCTGGCGCACGGGTGGCCGGCGCAGGTGACGGGGACGATGGCGGTGCTGCTGTTCGGGGCGGCGTACGGGCTGTGCTCGGTGGCGTTCGTGCCGAGGCCGCTGCTCAACGTGGCGGCCGGGGCGCTGTTCGGGTCGCAGGCGGGGCTGTGGGCGGCGATGGTGGGCACGGTGCTGGGGGCCGGACTGTCGTTCGGGCTGGGGCGGGTGCTGGGCCGGGACGCGCTGCGGCCACTGCTGCGGGGGCGGGTGCTGCTGTCGCTGGACCGGCAGCTCAGCCGCCACGGCTTCCGGAGCATGCTGGCGATGCGGCTGTTCCCCGGGGTCCCCTTCGCCGCCGCCAACTACAGTGCGGCCGTCTCGCAGATGCGTCTGGGCCCCTTCCTGCTGGCCACGGCCCTGGGCAGCGTCCCGAACACGGCCGCGTACGTCATCGCGGGCAGCCACGCCTCGTCCCCGACGTCCCCGGCGTTTGTGCTGGCCATGGGCTTCATCGCGGTGACGGGCCTGGCGGCCGTGGTCGTGGCCTGGCGACGGCGCCGACCGCGTAGTCAGTGACTGCCCAGCGCCTGCCAGAGCGCGACGGCGAGCGCGCAGAAGCCGGTGAGCGCGGCGATGCTGGGGAGCGGCCAGCGGCCGTGTTCGAGGTGGCTGACGCGGGTTTCGAGTTCGTCGACGCCCTTCTCCAGGTGTTCGCCGCGGTGCGCCAGCAGGGCGAACCGGCCGTCCATGCGGGTGAAGCCGACATCGAGGCTGCGGCGCAGCTCCGTTAATTCCGCGGTGATGGTGGCGTGTTCGGGCTCCGTCATGGCCAGGCTCCGGGCTTCTGCTGCGTGGTGCGGACGCCAGGGGGCGGTGCCGTCCGCCCGCCATGGGGGAGGCACGACGGGCGGACGGCCGTCGGGGCGGTCTCGGGTCCGCCCCGACCACTCAGCGGCACGCTCAGTGAACCGCGTCCGCGCGGGCCGGGTAAGGGTGTGCGACGCACGGAGTTGGGTGCGCGAAACACACCCCGTGCGAACAGGCCGAGGGCTACGATGCCGGGCACCGGGCTACACCTGGCTACATCAGGGGGACGGCCATGGAACCCAACATCCTGCTCGACGCGCTGCTGTCGGAATCCGGCCTGTCGCACGCCGGTCTCGCGGCCCGGGTCAACGCGGCGGGCCGGGCCAAAGGGCTGACGCTCAGTTACGACCGTACCGCAGTCACCCGCTGGATCGGCGGCCAGCGGCCACGCGGCCGGGTCTCCGATCTGCTCTGCGAGGTACTCGGCCGCGAAGTGCGGCGCCCCCTCGCGCTCGGCGACATCGGGATGCGCTCCCCCGGCGCCCTCCCGGTCACCCCGGCCGAGATCCCGCTGTCGGGCTTCATGGACGCGGCCACCGCGCTGTGGCGCTCCGACGAGAAGCGGCGTCCTGCCGTGCGCAACGCCTCGCCCCTGACCGGCACCGATGCCGTCATGCCGGTGTGGGAGTGGGAGAACCCGCCCGAGGACACCGACGTCTCTCGCGGCGGCCGCGACCAGGTCGGCATGGCCGACGTGGCGATGCTGCGCGCCGCCCGTACGCACTTCGAGGGCCTCTACCGCAGCGCCGGCGGGGTCGCCACCCGCGACCGCGTCACCGGCTTCCTCACCGCCGAGGCCGCCCCCATGCTGCGGGGCCGCTACAGCGACGCCGTCGGCCGCCACCTGTGCCGCGCCGTCGGCGGGCTGGTCGGCATCGCCGGCATCTGCGCGTACGACGCGGACGCGTACGGCCTGGCCCAGCGCTACTTCCACCAGGCCCTGCGTCTGGCCAAGGCCTCCGGCGACCGCCGCCTGGGCGCCTGCGTCGTCGGGATGCTGGTCTACCAGTCGCTGTGGCTGCGCGACCACCGCCAGGCTGTCGCCTTCGCCGAGGCCGCGCTGCGCACCGCGGGTTCGCAGATCACCCCGGCGCTGGCCGCCGACCTGTACGCGATGCAGGCCAAGGCTTACGGGCACCTGGGCGATCCGTCCGGCGTCGCCCGCTGCGCACGGCTGGCAGTGGCTGCGGAGGGACGTATACGCGCCGACGAGGAGCCGTCGGAGACCGGCTACGTACAACCGGGCCTGGTCGATGTGCAGTTGGCGGAGGCCTATCTCAGCATCGGCGACCTGGCCCCCGCCCACGAGCACGCCCACCGCGCCGCCGCCCTGCCCGCCCACCCGCGCGGGCGCGTGCACCGGCTCGCGGTGCTCGTCCATGTGGAGCTGCGCCGCGGGCAGCCCGAGCACGCCTCCGAACTGGCGGCGGCCATGGTCGAGCAGGGACGCGGCATGGAGTCGCAGCGGCTCCGTGACCGTTTCCGGTCCGTACGGCACCATCTGGCCGCATATGACGGCGCCATATCCGTGCAGGCCGTCGAACTCCTGGACGAGGCTCTGCGCGTCCCGCTGTGACCTTTCCCGGGGCCTCCGCCCGGGCATCCGCCGTGTTGCGATGTCAGCAGCGAAGCGGCGGAAGGCGGCGGCACCATGCGTTGGAAGAATCTCGGGGAGCACACCGTGTACGAGAACCGATGGTTCCGGGTGAACCTCGCCGACGTCGAACTGCCCGACGGCCGCCACCTCGACCACTACCTCATCCGGCTGCGCCCGGTCGCCGTCGCCACCGCCGTCAACCCCGACAACGAGGTACTCCTCCTCTGGCGGCACCGCTTCATCACCGACAGCTGGGGCTGGGAACTCCCCGCCGGCGTCGTCGAGGACGGCGAGCCCATCCCCGCCGCCGCCGCCCGCGAAATGCTGGAGGAGACCGGCTGGCGCCCCGGCCCCTTACGTCACCTCTTCACCCTCGAACCCTCCAACGGCCTCACCGACGCCACCCACCACATCTACTGGGCCGACGAGGCGCACTACGTGGGCCACCCCGAGGACGACTTCGAGTCCGACCGCCGCGAATGGGTGCCCCTCAAAGCCGTCCCCGACCTGGTCGCCCGCGGCGATGTCCCCGCCGCCAACATGGCCGCCGCGCTGCTGATGCTGCACAACGTACGGCTCGGCTGAGGGGATCAGCTCTTCGGCCAGTCCTCAAACGGGATCCGCGAGATCTCCAGGATCTCCCCCATCGTCCCCCACTCGTCCTTCCCCAGCCTCGTCAGCGGCCGCAACTTCCGTACATCCGGATGCCCGTCCACCAGCACCGCGTCCGACACCGCCGCATACACGACCCGTCCGAACACCACCGTCGAGTCCCCCAGCAGCACCGTGCTGTGCAGCTCGCACTCCAGCGCCACCGGCGACGCCGCCACCCTCGGCGGCTTCACCAGCCGGCTCGGCTCCCGCGCGATCCCGACCTCGTCGAACTCGCTCACCCCATGCGGAAAGTCCGTCGCCGTCGCATTGACCTGCTCGAACAGATGCTCCGGCGCCAGATTGACCACGAACTGGCCGGTGGCCTCGATATTGCGCAGCGAATCCTTTCGCCCGACCGAGGTGAACTGCACCACCGGCGGGCTGACACACGCCACGGAGAAGAACGAGTGCGGGGCGAGATTCGCAACAGACCGTACTGACACCGTGGACACCCACGCGATGGGTCGTGGGACCACCACCGCCGTGAGCAGGCGGTAGAAGTTCTTGGTGTCCATGGCCTGAGGATCGAAGTCGACTCGCATACCGACCAGTATCAGCGCTGGCGAGTGCGGATCGTACCGAGACTCCCCGGCGTCTCCAAGCTGCGGTTTCTGACGAAGGTGCCCGGTATCGGAAGGCACAGGCAGACCGGAGCGATCACCGTATGAGCACGCCGATCCAGTGGGACGACCTGCTGATCCCGCCACGGGCAGGAAGCCGGCGTCGACCGGCAGGAGACCGACGCCGAGGACACCCGTGCCCGGCGCCGCTGGGGCGACCGCGCCCGCTCCAAGCTGGTCACTGGATGTCGATGCTTCCGGTGCCGGATTCACTTGTCACGGCACCGGTCTCGCGCTGATTGGGTCTTGTCGTTGATCAGGAACTGGCCGCTGCCCAGGAGGTTGGCGAAGGAGCCCTGCTTGAGGATGGCCGTCCCCGTCTGCGCAGTGGGCGTGATTGGGCGGTGTCTGCCGCAAAGGCCAGGGCTTGGGCAGGGCCGGCCAGCGTAGCGACTGCCGCGCCGGCCTGCGTGACGCGCTCAACGCCCTGGGCGAGCAGGACGACCGTGGCGGCAGCTGAACAGGGTCAGACCTCGATGTCGACGACGATCTTGGCGTGGGCCGAGCCGTTCTCGACGGCGGCATGGGCCTGGGCGACCGTGTCCAGGGTGTAGCGGCGGGGGTCCAGCAGCGGCTTGAGCAGGCCGGCATCGGCCAGGGCGGCGGCTTCGCGCAGGATCTCGCCGTGGTGCTCGCGGCCGTGGCCGGTGAGCATGGGCAGCAGGGTGAACACCCCGGAGTAGGTGGCGCCGCGGAAGGAGAGCGGGGCCAGGCTGTGGCTTCCCCAGCCAAGGGCGCTCAGAACGTGGCCGGTGTAGATGCGCACAGCCGTGAAGGAGTCGTCCAGGACAGCGCCGCCGACGGTGTCGAAGACGATGTCGAAGCCCTCGCCGCCGGTATGCGCGGCCACGTACTCCTGCACCTGCGTGGTGGCGTAGTCGATCGCGGTGGCACCGAGCTCGCGCACGACCGCGGCGTTGGCGGCCGAGGCGGTGGCGAAGACCTCGGCGCCGCGGGCGCGGGCGATCTGCACCGCGACGTGGCCGATGCCGCCGGCGCCGCCGTGCACCAGAACCTTGTGGTCAGGGCCGACCTTGGCCCGGTCCACCAGTCCCTCCCAGGCGGTGACCACCGACAACGGCAGGGCCGCGGCCTCGCGCATGGTCAAGGTGGCGGGCTTGTGGGCCAGCAGGCGGGCGTCGGCGGCGGCGTACTGGGCCAGTGATCCCTGGAGGTCACCGACACCGCCGCTCAGGCCGTAGACCGCGTCGCCGGGGGCGAAGCCAGTCGTACCGGGCCCGACTTCCTCGACGGTGCCGGCCATGTCCAGGCCCAGTACCGCGGGCAGCACCGCGCGGGCGTGCGCGGCCAGACCGGCGCGGATCTTGGTGTCCAGGGGATTCACGCCGCTGGCGGCGATCTTGACCAGGACCTGGCCGGGGCCGGGCACCGGTCGGGCGAGGTCGGCGAGTTCCAACGGGGTGGCGAACTCGGTCAGTACGGCTGCGCGCATGGTCATGGTCTTTCGGTAGGTCCCGGTGGTGGCCGCCGTCACGAGGGGCGGTTGAGTCGGGGTCGGGTTGTCGGGTCGGTGTGGGCCAGGTCGAGGACCGCTGCCGCGAAGGCGGCCGGACGTCGTCGCTGCGGGGATCACGGCTGCAGCAGCCACTGGGCCTCGGCGCTCGCGCGCGAAGGGCGCCAGTCGATGACCGTGTGCGTGGCCACCTTGCCGATGCCGAACGGGTCCAGGGCCAGGATCCGGCCCAATGCCTCGCGGTCGGCGGCCCGGGCCAGGATGAGGCCGCCCACCCTGGGGTCCTGGCGGCCCGAGGCGAGGAAGTGCCCGGCCGCGTAGTTCTCCTCCAGCCAGGCATTGTGGGCTTCCAGGTGGCGGTCGATCTCTTCGAGCGGCGCGGTGTAGTTCAGGATCACAACGAACATGGCGTGCACTGCCAATCTTCGGACGGAGCGGTCGGGGGGCAGGCGGGTCAGACGGGTCAGGCAGGCTGGACGCGGACCCAGAAGTCGTTGAACTCGACGCTGTCGAAGAACGCGACAGCGCTGACGATCCGGTGCTCGCGCATGGTCAGGAACCAGGCGTAGGTGTTGTCGTAGCGCGAGCCGTCCCGCACCGTGGCGCTCGCGTCGAACAGGGCGACCACGGTGTCCCCGTCGGCGTACAGCGCCCGCACGGACGGCACCAGCGGGCTGCTCATCCGGGCGTTGAACGGGGTGATGACCGTGTCGAGGAACGCCTGCCGGGTGGGGTAGGTGCCGGAGGCGACGCTGTTGCCGACGATGGTCCAGTCGGCGTCCTCGGCCAGGAGGTCGAACACCCCTCCGGTGCCGGCGGCCCAGGCGTCGAAAGCCTCCGCGACCAGTTGCTTGTTGGATTCTTCGGACATGGCGTTTCTCGTTTCATCGGGGAGGCGTTCGGCGGCTGCGCCGTCCCTGTCCATGGTCGTCGCCGCCCCTTGGCCGGGCATGAGTCATCCGACCCGGGTTTCACCGCCCTGGGCCCACCCGGGCCCATCCGGGCGCGACGGGCACCGGCCCGAGCGCACCCGTCACAGCCGCCCGGCACACCCGGTGTGATGGTGTTGCCGCGGGCCGCAGCCGCGCAGAGACCCTCAGAGGTCAGGTCGGATGACTGGTGCGGGGTGCGGGCCCCCGGGATGAGGATTCAGTTGTGCCCGCCACTCGGCGGAACAACGCATCGCAATCCGAGGAGCACCTCATGCCGTTCGTCAACGTCAAGCTGGTCGACGGAGTGTTCACCACCCAGGAGAAGCACGACATGGCCGCCGCCCTGACCGAGGTCATGGTCAAGTTCGAGGGATCCGAGGCCTTCCGCGAGATCGTGTGGGTCCTCATCGAGGAACTCCACACCGACGGCTGGCACATCGGCGGCAAGCCCTTCGCCGGCCCCGCCACCCTCCTGGACACCCTCGGCCGCTCCGCCGCCACCTACCAGACCATCGACGGCCACCCGGTCACCCGCCCCGACCTCGCCAAGGCCGCCCCCTACCAGGAGAAGTGACACAACCCGGCACGACCTGAGGAGGAACGGCCATGTCCATCACGCAGATCTCGCCGGTCATCCTCACTCTGGACGACGCGGCCACGGCCACCGCCGCGGGCGTCCGCAAGGCCACTGAGCTCGGGGTCCCGTACACCTTCTCGGTCCTCGACGGCGGCGGCAACACCGTGCTGGTGACCCGGATGGACGGCGCGGCGCTCGCCTCCATCGACACCTCCGTGGCCAAGGCCCGCACCGCGGTGTACTTCGGTGCCGCGACCGCGGATCTGGCTCCCGCAGTGCAGTCCGGAGCCCCGCTGTCCTCGATCCAGACCGCCACCGCGCTACCGCTGGCCTTCGTCGCCGGCGGCGTCCCGATCACCGACGCCCGCGGGGTCGTTGTCGGGGCGCTGGGTGCCGGCGGCGGCTCGCCCGCACAGGACCACGAGGTCGCCGCCTTCGCGGTCCAGGCCCTGCGCCGGCCCTGAACCGGCGGCCCTCCCCCTCTCCCCTCCCCCACCACCGCACATCCGATCCCT
>Ga0307517_10009402_pt1 | contig 13845 bp, 8 predicted proteins | sample 23_EM_MG_FD_194515 | JGI IMG/M metagenome (GOLD analysis project Ga0307517, IMG submission 194515) | Populus trichocarpa ectomycorrhiza microbial communities from riparian zone in the Pacific Northwest, United States - 23_EM | ecosystem: Host-associated > Plants > Roots > Unclassified | place...
TAACCCGGATGACTTATTTTTTTTTTTTTTTTCAATTTCATCATTTAATGTTGTGTTTGATTGAGAATTAGATTTCATGATTTGTTCTGGCTTGCTTTTATTGGATTATCTTGACCTTATAACTAGAGTTGTCTTGATTTGTTTTTTGTCATTTTTTTAATTAAATTTTTTACAAATTTTATCGTTCAATATTCGATCAGACAGGGTCGATTGAGAATTGAGCTTCATAATTTGTTTTGATTTGCTTTTTATGGGGTTATTTTAGTCGCATGACCAAAGTCGCAGATTTGACAGGTTAACCCTGGTCAAATCAGGTTGTTTTTTTATTTTTTTTATGAGATTATCTCGGTCTCAAGGGCCCAATCATGAGTTTGATGAATTTACCCGAGTAATTTTTATGATCTTTTTTAATTGGTTTTTCTTTATCCTTCAATATCGGACTGATTGAGAATTAAACTTTGTGATTTGCTTTTTATGAGGTTAACCCGGTTTTATGACTCGAGTTGCGAGTTTGATAGGTTAACTAGAGTTGTTTTTTTAGTTTTTTTTTTAATTTCATTCTTCAACATTAAGTTGATTGATAATTATATTTTATATTTTGTTTTGATTTGCTTTTGATATAATTATTATGATCTCATAACCCGAGTTGTGAATTTGACTTGTTAATATGAATTGAACTAAGTTACTTCAATATGTTGTTATATTAATATATAAAACAAGATGTCACCTTGAATTTTTTTTTAAATTAAACTATATTTTTATAGGGAGTCCGGGCTGCTTGTGGACTCGCAAAGTCAATCAAATTATATCGGATTAATCTTTACAGGGCTAATTTTTTTTTTGCAAAAAAAACATTAACAATATATATATTTTTTTATATTAAATTTTTTTTTTATCTAAGTAGTATCTCAGCGCCGATAAAAAGGAAAACATTTTTATAGATATCTCATCTTAGTACTCTGTGAATTGCTCGGCTTTCTTGCTAAATTTCTGTATGTGGTGGCAGATTTTCTATCCACTTCCCTTATCATGAGCGAGCGAGCGAGCGAGCTAGCTTTGTCTAGCCGAGCAAAATATATGCTTTGTGTTTTGAGATAATATTAAAAATATATGGGTGGGCAAATCAGTAATATTATCTGGAATATTTATAAAAATCGACTCAAAATTAATTGGATTTTTTTCCATTTTATTAAATAATTTCAGTCAGAATATTTTATTTAAAAAAATTAGTTCAATTCAATTTCAATTTTCAAAATAAAAAAAAGCACCATGACCAAAACCCAATCAACCCAGATATAATAAATTAAATGCTTATTAAATCAAAGCATATAAAAAACAGTCAAACTAGAGGCCCATTGATTTAAATTAGATTTATTTGGTTTTAATAAATATAAAACCGAAATGAACCGAACCAAATCAATCGGTTTAATTTTTTCATTCGGTTCAATCCTGGTTCGATTTTTGAAATGAAAGATTTTGATTTCTTTGGACTGAAAAAAATCTTAGAGGAAGAGACAAGAAAAACATCCTTGTAATATGGTTGAAAACAATAGCCTCTGCGCTTTATTCTCCTGTTCTTAATCATTGTTATTCGGTCCATCTCAAGTTGGAAATTCTCTTTCTTATTATTAAGAATTGAATTTTGAATAGATTTTAATTTTTAATTTTTTTTATAAAAAATCAATTAAGGTCAACTCATCTTATTTATAATTTTAATAGGAAAAAAATTTAATATTAAAAATAATTTTTTTAAAATACTCATATAGTTTTTTTTTAAAATAATGGTTACATAGAAAACAAAATAAAATAATTTTTTTTAAATATGTAATTTCAACTTATTTATTAATTAAATTCAATTCAAACACTATAATTAAATTTAATTTCAAAAGAAAATTGATTTCAAATAAACAATATAAACAGTATGGACTCTAAATATTAAAAAGAGAGGTCGAAGATGAGGTCAACTTTTAATTATTTAGAGTTCGCTTGATATTGATATTGATATTGATATTGTGATAATAATTGTTTTTTAAAATATTTTTTATTTAAAAATATATTAAAATATTTTTTTTAAAAATAATTAACATATATTTTTTTTGTTGGGATCATAAACCAAACTAAATTTTTAATAGGATAAAACCAAGTTAATTCCTTCTTTTATTTTTTGTGCAACCCAAACTAGCCTGAACCCTGAATCAACCATGTTCCAGATCAATTCATTGAGCTAAATAACTATGATAACATGCATATTAAAAAAAGAAAAGCATTCATATCAGGCATCTACTAGAAAGTAAAAACAGATTCATTTCGCTTTTCTTGAAAACAGCATGTGTGTGTGTGTCTATATATATATTCAGACACACGTAAGTTTGTTAATAAATGGAGGTGGATCCAGAAACAAGGGACACAAAGTTGGGAGAAGCTTTGAATTTCCATTTCTCTCTCTCCGAGTCATGACACGTAAGTGTGTGTGAGATTTTCCCGTGAAAAGAGCTCTGAATTCCCATCTCTCTAACCAGCTAAAAGACACACTCTTCTTGTCTTTTTCTTATTCACAGAAAAATATCAGAGCTCAGCAACTTGCATATTCTCTTTCCAATAAAGAATCAATGAAAATTGAAAATATCTTTGCATTGAGAAAGTGATATCCATTTCCCAATCTGCAAACTAATCTTTCACCTCTCTTTTTGTTCCATTGGAACCAAACAAATCTCACTGTTAGATTCCCCTGTATGTATCTATAAGAGGCACAGCGGTTTGTTACTCTTGAACAAAACGTGGAAACCAGCCTGTTTTGGTTGAAGTTAAGGTGATTGCTGCTCATATTTCGGTTAAAGATTCAGTCCTTTTCTCCTTTTCAAGTTAATCACTTGTAATTTTGATCTGGGCACTTGCTGGTTTTGGTCAAAATGTAGAATTTTGAATCAATTCTTCAAGTTCTTAATGTTTAGCTTTTTGGATTGTTTTAGTTATGCTAATGTTTTTCACTTAGTTTTGCAAGATTTTACTTTTTTAAGTAGATACTAACAGAATGCAAATTGGTTTCAAGAAATATTATCAGGGTCTGATTTGTCTCTGAAAGAAATGGCGAATTTGGGATTGTTTTCTGGGACCAAGACAGCGAAGTCGGTGAATGTGAGTTTTAGATTACCATATTATACTCAATGGGGTCAGAGCCTGCTTGTGTGTGGATCTGAACGAGTCCTGGGTTCATGGGATGTGAAGAAAGGCTTGTTATTGAGCCCTGTGCAGCAAGGTGAGGAGCTCATATGGGGTGGAAGTATTTCAGTACCAAGTGAATTCAGTGGTGAGTATAGTTACTATGTGGTGGATGATAAGAAGAGTGTGTTGAGATGGGAGATGGGAAAGAAGCGTAAATTAGTATTGCCCGAGGGGATAAATGGTGGAGAGCATGTGGAGCTTCATGATCTTTGGCAGGTGACGCTTTGCGCTCCATTCTTCCATTCCTTTTCATGCTTTGCGAATTGGTGTTTCCCATATTCATCTTGCAAAAAATGTTTTTTTTTTAAAGGATTCTTTCTGTTCCCATTATTCTGGAAATGTATGTAAAGGCATTACTCTGACATATAACCCAACAGATTTCTTGTAGATTGAAGAAGTCTAATAACAACAATTGCTTCTTCATAGTTAGGATTATATTGGCTTCATAATGATTCGTTGATTAGAGGAGTTTAGAATTTCTTAATAAAAAAAAATTGTTGGTTTCTTTACATGTAACTTTGATGATGTAAACGTTCATTTTCATGGAATCCAGGCTGGTGGTGATGCCATCCCTTTCAGAAGTGCCTTCAAAGATGTCATCTTTCGTCGAAGTTGGGGTTTGAACATAGAGAGACCCCTTGGGATTCAGAATAAGTTAGACAAGGAAGGTCGTTGTATAGGCTTATTTATTATTCACTCATCATCCTTGTTAATGTTTGTGCCTGATTTCTGTTTGCTGACCTTTTTCATTTGTGATCTCTGAACTACAGTAGATGCAGTCGTTGTCCATTTCAAAATTTGCTGTCCAGATGTAGAAGAAGAGACATCAGTAAGTTCTCTCTCTCCCTATTGAGCTGACCACATTTGTATGCAAGCAAAGTTATGCACGATCTTATCAGCATTGCACCTATTTATGAAGTATGATATGTACAGGTATACGTAATTGGCAGCACTGCAAAGTTAGGGCAGTGGAAAGTTCAGGATGGACTTAAACTTAACTATGCTGGTGACTCAGTTTGGCAGGCAGGTGCTTTGATGCAGAAGGGTGATTTTCCAATAAAATATCCTTTTGAAGTATTTCCCTCAAACAGTTGGATGTTTCATGAATTATTTGGTTATTGTTACATACTGTTCCCCCCGCCCCCCTCCTCATGCGTGTCCCTGTCTGTCTTCCTTAATGGTTGTTTACGTATAAGTACTGCAAATACGGAAAGGCTGGAAACTTTTCTTTGGAAACTGGTGCACATCGCGACCTTTCTATTGACTCTTCTAAAGTTCCGCCAAGATATATTTTCCTCTCAGATGGCATGATGCGAGTAAGCTACAAAGATTCACTTATAGGTCAGCATATGTTGTGTTGCAAGGTACTTTTTAATTGTGATCATAATTCATCAATTTGTTTTTAATAGGAAATGCCTTGGAGGGGTGCTGGTGTTGCATTACCAATGTTTTCTGTTAGATCAGAAGCTGATCTGGGGGTTGGTGAATTTCTTGACTTAAAGCTTCTTGTTGATTGGGCAGTAGTGTCAGGATTCCATTTAGTCCAGCTTCTACCGATCAATGACACATCTGTGCATGGCATGTGGTGGGATTCATATCCATACAGGTAGGCAACAAAACTATCATTTATAGAACATATAATTTAGTTTTATAGGGGACTCTATAGTTTGTTTTAAGGCATAGTTAATTGATTTTTCCAAAGATAGAAATGTCTTTAATTAAATCACCTAGTTAAGAAAGCAGGCTCGAGTTTCTCTAAAATTTCAAGGTGTCCCAGTAAAAAATCCATGCAATTTTTATTTTATCTTAATTATTGTAGCAAACAAGGATTCGATTGGCAAGCTCATTTAAAGTTTTCTCTTGCCTCGTTTTCTTGGTCATGCAGCTCACTATCTGTGTTTGCATTGCATCCACTATACCTGAGAGTAGAGGCACTTTCAGAAAACCTACCAGAGACTATCAAGGTGGTTTCATTGGCTTTTCATTTAATTCTATCCAACATGATACTAGAAGACATTTTCTTTATTATATGCTGGCAATTTCTGGCGAACTATTTCTTATCTTTTCAACTAAAGTTTTATCCATTACTTTTTGTTGTAAACACCCTTCCTTTCCTTTCCTTTTTTTTTTGGCAGAAAGAAATTCAGGAAGCTAGAGAGCAGCTGGATGGAAAGGTAGTTATTTTTAGTGATTCTTCAACTTCATGAAGAAACACATTTCTGATGTTCATCTCTGTTGTGTTTAATGATGTGTTGTGACCCAATCAAGAAAATCGTATAAGAAAAATAGCAAAAAAGTGAACCATGATGTTCTAAGCTAGCTCCATGGACTGGCACGCAGGATCAGTTTTGCAGTGCTTTAGCTCGTTGTAAAGGCATGAGATCAACAAGCCAAAACATGTTATTTTTATTACTTAACTCCATTTTACATCCCTTATTAGAATTCTTGGACGGGAGGGAACAAGTGCTCATGTTAGGCTGCTCCAAACATCATTTTGATAAGAAAGATTTTTGTCTTTCTAAACAAAAAGAGAAAAAAAGTTCCATAAACTTTGTTTTGATTAGAAATAAGATTCTTTGGTTGATCCAGCCATTGTATTAACATGTTTGAGCTTGGACCTGTGCAGGATGTTGATTATGAGGCTACTCTGGCTACTAAACTTTCAATCGCCAAGAAAGTGTTTGTACAAGAGAAGGATTTGATACTTAACTCTAGATCCTTTCAGAAATATTTCTCAGAGAATGAGGTCTTACAGACTTATGTTTTCTTCTTCCTATGATCATGTCTATTACACCTAAAGTACTTCGATTTGAAATTTGAACTTTGGTCATTTTTGTCCTTGATTATACTCTCTTTAGAGCCAATTGGTGTTCTAATGAATGTTTTATTTGATTGCAGCAATGGTTAAAGCCCTATGCAGCCTTTTGTTTTTTGCGGGACTTTTTTGAAACATCAGATCACAGCCAATGGGGTCGTTTTTCCTGTTTTACAGAAAAAAAGGTTGTTATCTCTTTGGGTTTTCACTCATCTAACCTAAGATTAAATATCATTCATCAAATTTTATTGGATCTTATCATACATGATAACTAGGTAATATAGATCTTTGTTTCAATTTCATAACCAAAGTTATGTTATTTAAATTCTCTGACAAAATGGCACCATTTTCATGCAGGTTGAGAAACTTGTCTCAAAAGACAGCTTGCACCATGACATAATTCGCTTCCATTATTATATCCAATTCCATTTGCATACACAGGTATTTTCATTTGGTCTGATGATATTTGTCTCCCATTTGTAATTGCTCTTAAGCCAGCAGCCGGTCTTATACTGTTTGTGTCATAATGAACTGACAGTTGACAGAAGCTGCAGAATATGCAAGAAAGAAAGGTGTCATATTGAAAGGAGATCTACCTATTGGTGTAGACAGAAACAGCGTAGATACCTGGGTCTATCCAAATTTGTTCCGCATGAACACCTCCACAGGAGCACCTCCAGATTACTTTGATAAAAATGGGCAGAATTGGGGCTTTCCAACTTATAATTGGGAGGAAATGTCAAAAGATAACTATGCATGGTGGCGTGCTCGTCTAACACAGGTTTTGTACTCTGAATACGATGATCTTGTCTTAACTGTGCTTTCATCTCTTGCTGATGAAAAACTTATTTGTTTCTATGACAGATGGCAAAATACTTTACAGCTTACAGGATTGATCATATTCTGGGTTTCTTTAGGATCTGGGAGCTTCCAGAGCATGCCATGACAGGTCTGATTGGAAAATTCAGACCATCTATCCCTCTAAGTAAGGTATAGTAGGACCCTCCTAGCCTTCCTGCATGAAAAGTGAGTTTTAAGTGATGCAAGAGAATTTTAGGATTTGGTATAGGGAACTGGAGTTCTTATAAAGCCTAAGCTACCCTTGCAGCACTAGTACTTGAAGCACTTGTGAGAGAAATTCCTTTTTCATGTTCTATTAAACATGTTCAAATAATGCATCTGCTGCAGGAAGAACTTGAAAGAGAAGGAATTTGGGACTTTGATCGCCTGAGCCTCCCATATATCCGGCAGGAATTTGTACAGGTTACTGACTTTTCTGTGTTGGCTATATGGTCCACACTTCTGATGGTTATCAACTCATTGCATTTGACATATGACCTAAAAACTAAATCAGATACTATGAGCGTGTTGATTTACACTTCTCTTTTTTTTTTTTTTCCTGATATCAGGAAAGATTTGGAGCTTCTTGGACCTTTATTGTGTCAAATTTTCTGAACGATTATCAGAAGGGCCGCTATGTGGTAAATTTATGTTTCTGGTCAATAATATGAGGTTACCTCTTAGCATTTTGACTGAACCTAGGTTGGTCTAGTGATGAATTTGTGACTCACATCGAGCCTCAAATAGGCTCGTGAATTCATGTCATAAAGGAACCTTGTCACATGAACTGACTGACCTGTCTGCAATTTCTGATATTAAATTTTTTCCATTGAATCGCTTCTTGGTTCTTTCAAGTTGTTTTATGGTCTCCATTCTGTTAAAGCTCCGACTTATATTCCCTACGCCTCAATTTTAGTCTTACTGTTAGGAAAGTGATTCTGAATTCTTATCCCTTCTCATCATCTCATATCTTTTTATATCTGCTTCAATCTTATTGTATCATATTTGGTGCATTTGTTTTGGCATGAAAAATTAGTTGACTCATATTTCTTCAAATTAATCTAGTTCAAGGAGGATTGTGACACGGAGAAAAAGATTGCTTCCAAGTTGAAGATGCTTGCAGAAAAGTCCATGTTATTGGAGAGCGAGGACAAGATACGCCGTGACCTGTTTGATCTTCTGAAGGTAACATATAGTGGAAAAATATTTATATTACCACAAGTTTGTTATATGGAATTTATGTTAGACCTGTCTCTTGACTGCTTTAGAGTGACTGATGATGGTTGTTCTCATTACTAGTCTCGGTTCTTGGTTTTTATCTATTAATTCTGTTTGCAGAATATAGTTCTTATTAGAGATCCTGAGGATGAAAGTAAATTCTACCCTCGTTTCAATCTTGAGGACACTTCAAGTTTTCAGGATTTGGATGACCACAGGTACCCTAATCATATCTACTGTGAGAAATTCCTAGTTCATTTGGATTGAGTGACCCATAGAAGAATGTAGTAAACTAAAGCTTTTCATCCCCTTTTTGCTTACCAATAATTCTGGTGTTCTATAACCAAGTACTAGTTTGTTTCCTTGCATCTCATCAAACCTCTCAATTCCTGCTGATATAGCTTCTCTTACTTGTTATGCAATACAGCAAAAATGTTCTCAAAAGACTGTACTATGATTACTATTTCCATCGGCAAGAAAATCTATGGAGGCAAAATGCTTTGAAGACTTTGCCTGCTCTCCTGGACTCATCAGATATGCTAGCCTGTGGGGAAGATCTGGGTCTAATTCCTGCTTGTGTTCACCCTGTATGTTTGTCGAATCCTTCCCAACTTCAACTCTAACTGCCTACATCTCTTCTCTTTTTCACTTACTTTATTACTTCCAATCCGCATTCCATGAAAATTAAGCATGATTGGATAATGTTTGCAGGTCATGCAAGAACTAGGATTGATAGGTTTACGCATTCAACGTATGTCCAGTGAACCTGACCTGGAGTTTGGTATTCCTTCTCAATACAGCTACATGACGGTGAGTTCCAGACTTCTTGTGTTATATTTCTCGTCTATATTGTGGACATATCATTGAGGCGCATGTGTGCCCTTGCTCAGCTCCATTAGAATGTAATATAAAATTGGGCTGGCAACCTCAATTCCTTAACGTGCTTCAGGTGTGTGCTCCATCATGTCATGACTGCTCAACCTTGCGTGCTTGGTGGGAGGAAGATGAAGAAAGAAGATGTCGATATTTCAAGAACGTGGTGGGTTCTGATGGAATCCCGCCTAGTCGATGTGTTCCAGAAATTGCACATTTTGTCCTAAGGCAACATGTTGAAGCTCCATCAATGTGGGCAATCTTCCCTCTTCAGGTACTGTGACCTGGTTTTATTATCAAACATCAAATCTTAGGGAAATCCATATCCTAACCAGTGAATATTTCATTTCATGTATTAGACCGATTTAGCCAACATAAATTCATACAAACTAGGGGCTTTTCTTTAATGATCAGGACTTGTTAGCATTAAAAGAAGAGTACACGACACGCCCTGCAGCAGAGGAGACGATCAATGACCCAACAAATCCAAAGCATTATTGGAGATACCGTATGTTTTCAATTCCATTTCTATAGATTTGGTTGGCATCTCAATGTTTGAATTCTAGCTCCTCTTGTTTCCAGCTAATAAACAAAGCTGTATATTTCTGTCATGCTTAGGTGTACACGTGACATTAGAGTCTCTGATGAATGACAAAGAACTCATATCAAGCATCAAAGGTCTTGTTCGTGGGAGTGGACGTTCACATCCTTCGGTTGAAGAAACCGACGAGCAAGGGAATCAAGAAACGATAGTGATGGTTACAGGCAAGCATCAAGCTGCCAAAGGTCTGGAAAAGATTTCCTTTGAAAAGCAACTAACTGGGGTTCCAAGACCGGAGACTTATGTTTTGTAAATCTAGTGATATCTTCCCCGACAAATATATCTTGCAGCAATCAGGGCTCGAAGTCATACATAAGCTTGGACAACATGAGACAAATCTGGGATGTACTTGTTCACATGAACCGCTTGTGAGAATCAACATCCATGCTAAAATTCCTCTTTTACAGTAGAAATGGTCCATTACAGAATAATTAGTGGGCGTAATGGCATGCCAATCTATACTTTTAAAGCTTGTCCTTTTAATAAAAGCATGCTGGTAATAAACAATAGCAACGCACCATTACTGCTATGACTATATGTAGTCAAACAATTCGAAGTGTAGTGTTTTGCGGCCTATAAAAAACTTGTATATTATGTTAATATACTTTGTAGATAATGGGATTTGGATTTTAGCTTCTGCTAAGCATTTATCTTTATAGCAAAAGCTTCTCTTCTCAGCTTCTCAAGTTCATGGCTGTCAGACCTGGTTTGGGGTCGGACATGGTTTAGAGCAGGTTATTAGGTCACCGGTTATCTCGTGGGTTACTGAATCAATTATTTTGTTCAAAATGAATTTTTTTTAAAAATTCCTCGAAGTCACTGGATACTGCTGGAAAATATGAAGGCAAGAAAAAAGCTTAAAAAAATTAATTTCAGTCCCAATTACATATCATTACAGCAAATCAAGGCAACACAATTATCAAATATCAATTTGAAATAAGATGTTTCCACAAGCATAACAACCAAGTTCTTCATCCTTTCACTTTGACAACTAAGGCATCAATATAGGCTTGGACCCATTTACGTGACCATACAAACTATAGTTGTTAAACACAACTTCAGTGAGTTGGGCCGAGTTTGAAGTTGAATCGTCAAAGAAATTAAGATGGTAAAACTTGATTAATTCGATAAATTGATCAAATCAAACTCAATTTAAACTTGTTGATATTAACTCTAAAGAATTTAAAAAAATGATACCATTTTAATAGAAATGATTGATCTTAGTTGACCTATAAATTAAATAAATAACCTATTAATCCAGAAAATTTTATGTGCTGGTTCACAATCCAAAAACCAGATCTGACATTAATTAAAAAAACTTTCTCAGCATTGACCTAATCAGTTTTGGCCTAGTCAACTAGATTTTATCAGGTTAATATTTTATTTGATTTAACTAGAACCCAAAATAGATCAGGTTTGGAATTTAGAATTTTTCAGATCAACCCGGTTCAACGAATATAACATTGAACCATAGTTCTTCCTCCTTTCTTTTTGACATCTACGTGACCCAGCCATTTATGCTTTCTGAAACCCCACCATATGACCCTCCAAACTCCACCCTCCACCACATCATGGTTGAAGGTCTTAAAAAAGGAATAATAAATAAGCCAAATAATTGAAGGCCGCACGTGGACGTGAACTGCACCTGGTAAGTGATGATGACCCACTCAAACTGCCAGCCTAGTCCACCTAAAGAAAGAAAATTAAAGACAAGAAAGATAAAGAAGGATGCTTTGATGCTCGTTGAGAAACAATGATCGAAGACAGAATTATTACCCTTTTTGATTCCATTACATGAAACATTATGTTCTTCTAGTGCACTCTCTCTAATCTAATCATACATGAGATGAAACATATCCCAAATTATTCTCTACTCTCTCACTTCTTCTCTCTAATCCCATCAATGGACCTCCTCAATGTGCTAACACCGACCACTCTTTCTTCACTAACCCCTACCTGCTGCTTATCTTCTTGATGGCCTTCTTTGTTTTCTGAGCTCTGATGAAAACAGAGAACAGTATCATCCAATCTTTCTTTGGTTGATGGCACCAAGTTGAAAGATCCGAATTTGGGTGTGAATTCTTGAGAATAGGTGCTGAATTGGGAGTCAAAAGTGAAGGAAAAGTTCGGTGGAGTGAATTCTTCAATCCTGTCGAGTGCTGTAGGGCAGCTTTTTCTCCTCTTGGATTCTCTGATTGTTCCTTGCTTTTCTTTCTTGAGTTCCCGGCTTGAAGAAGAAGTAGCTTGTAATGGTGGGTCTTGGCTGGAATCTTGATTTTTGGAAGGTTTTTCAATGTTGTTTTTCTCTGCCATTATTCTTGGTCATGACTCACGAGGAGAGAAGACATAAAGATAAAGACTTTTCTTTTGGACAGCTGTGTGTAATATGGTATGTAATGAAATTACAGAAGGTCTTAATTTTGTTGATGTAATTAAGAAAGATTCTGTCCTCAAATTGCAAATCATAAAGTAGCAAAAGTAGGAGTAAATACCGAGTACTCATGATATTAAATAAAAATATTTTATTTAAAAAAATTATGAAATTTAATTTTTAATTAATTAAACATTAACGAATTTATTTAGAAAAAATATCAATCATAAAAAAATAAGGATTAAAATTAAAATACAAAATAAATTTTATTTTTGATTAAAAAATGATATTGAAAAGAAAAATTAATTGAACAAAACGACAAAAAACAATAAAAAAGAATGAGGATCAAAATTGAATTAAAAAATAAAAATAAATATTTCATTGAATGGTAAATTTGAAAAGAAAAATCAATTCAACATAAGCTCAAAAAAATAACCAAAAGAATGAGGTCATTTTGAATAAAAAAATAATATATGGCAAATTAAGATTGAAAGATGAAATTAAAAATAGATAAAACTTCTACAAAAAGACTAATAATAAAAATTAGAAATAAAAAGAATAATGACTGAAGTTAGAATAATAGCAATAAAAAGGGAAAAATTGTAATTTTCAAAGGAGGAGAGAGAGAAAAAAGGCTTATTGATGATAAATCAGACCATAAGCACCGACACGTGCCGCACCATCAGGAAAAGGACCCGACGATGCTTTCAATGACACAAAAAAGGCATTTTTGGACTTTAGAAGGCACCATACATGCCCAACCTTTTTGTTTTTATTTTTTATATTTTGTCAAATACTAAAATTTTTCTAAACTGACTTGATAATAATAAAAAATTATTATGAAAAGATAAAAAAATCCATTGACACCAATTTAAAATTTGTGCTTTTAAGGACATTTTAATTGTTTCATTGTGTTTTTTATTTTTTATATTTGGTTAAATAACAAATTTCTCATTGACTGAATTGATAATAACAGTAGAACCATTATAAAATACAAAATTGCCCCTTGATGTTAGTTTTAAAATTTGTGCTTCCAATGATATTTTTGTCGTTAGATTATGTATTTGAAATGAAAAAAAATTTATTTGTTTTCAATCAATTTAGTAATGACTGATGGACATTGTGAAAAAACTTAAATGCCTCTAATAGCTGGTGTTAAGTTTTTTGGATGAAGAGATAAAATTATGATATCACTATTACAATGAATAATGATTTAACTCATTAACTACAATGAAAAATCTTTATGTATTACCTTTGATTAAAGATGATTGTAAAAGACAAGAGCCCATGAAGGCTTGATTCAGTTTTAAAACAGGTTGAGCTGAGATCAGATAGATTCAAAACACAACTTGAATTGAGTTTTATAATTGAATCAGATCGATCTAAACATTATTTATGAAATTTAACTCGAGAAGTTGAGCCAATACCAAATACATTCAAAACATAACTTGAATTGAGTTTTATAATTAGATAAAATCAATCCTATGAACCTAGTAAATTATTGATGTTAAAGACAACTTATTAAAAACAATAATGATATAAATTAATATGTTCATTTTATTTTTTTCCTTGATGGAAAAAAATAATAATATCAATCCACCTTTATATCAATGTTTCCATTAAAGTATTATAAAAATAAAATGTTGTCCTTTCACTTTCATTAAAATACTAGATAACTTGGTAGTGAAGTTTTGCAATGTTATACGACTTTATAATTGATTGAAATGACAGAAAGCATGACATGTCTTTATATATATAAAGTTTATCATATTAATTATACTTTATAGTTATTAAGTTCAGCCTAACATTGTAAATTGATTCAAAATATCGGGAAAATCAAGATTTAATCCAAATCGAGTTTAAAATTAAACTCAATTGATGTCATCAAGACCCAATTAATCCAAT
>Ga0307517_10009403_pt1 | contig 13844 bp, 14 predicted proteins | sample 23_EM_MG_FD_194515 | JGI IMG/M metagenome (GOLD analysis project Ga0307517, IMG submission 194515) | Populus trichocarpa ectomycorrhiza microbial communities from riparian zone in the Pacific Northwest, United States - 23_EM | ecosystem: Host-associated > Plants > Roots > Unclassified | place...
ATATGTGGAGAAGACGGGAAGCCATTGTGGGAGTTCAATAAGATGCCTAAATGGTGGCAGAAGTTGCGCATGCATCTGAATGTATAATAATGTTCCTAATCATTGATTTTTCTATTTAGTATGGGTATACACTCACACCCCGCTGTCCCGGATCTTGATAATCCGGATACCTTGCTGCGTCGTGCGAATCTCAGTAAGTTCTCAATTTCTTTACACCAAAGCCTAGCCTGTTGTCCCGGATCACTCGCTATGCCCGATCGATTCTTAGGATTTTGTCCGTCGGGGATAGCGGGGTGCCAGTGTATACTTTTGAGCTTGGCCTGCCCTCGTTTGCAAGGCTGTGCCCCCAAAATCATACGTCCAAACTATATGCCCAAAGCCATACACCCAAAACCATAGGCCCAAAACCATACGCCCAAAAGCCATACGCCCCAAGCCAAACCATACGCCCAAAGCCATACGCCCAAAACCATAGGCCAAAGAGAGTCACCTAAAACCATAGCTTTTTATACACCATAGTGAGCGCCCAGTTTAACCAACTATCTGCAAGTTTAGGGTAAGTGATTGCCTGAACCTCAGACCAGATTTAAATAGTGGCTAGTATTTGGGTGGATGGCTTGCAAGGCATGTGAGACGTGACGCCTAAACCAATAGTCTTTGAATGAAAAGCCCAAAACTGAATGCCCAAAGCCATAAGCCCAAAGCCATACACCCTGAATGAGATCACGAAATGATAAGCCGGAGACCATGTCCTCAGGAAGATAGGAATCGTGCATGCACCACTATACAACTATACGCTGAGAGTTATGTACCCGGAATCATATGCTTAGAAGTACTTAGAAACATACCTAGATTATACGCTTACAATCATATACTGAGAGCGATTTCCAAACACTATTTATCTCAAACTAGAAGCCCAAATCATAATGATAATGTGAGCACTATATTCAAATCCTATCTTTTGAGATAGTTGCCGGATTGCTATATGGAATATCCAAATAGTGGAGTCATCATACTAGACATACGAAGTAATTAGGGGGTGTTTGGCCAGCCAATTCTGATCTCAAATTGTGATTTCAGATCAGAATTGAGAGGCCAAACACCCCTTAGATTTCAACATGCCATTTGTTTAGTCAGAGAATATCACTCGTAGGAATAAGTAGGGCCCCGCACAGGGGCAAGAGTGGGGGACGAGAACACGGGGGCCGTATAGGCAATCAGCGGGGAAAGTACAATACCCGCCCTGTCCCACAGCCCGGCCAGGGCCCCGTGTCATACAGGGCGGGGAGGAACGGCAAAGAGTTGACCCCGGGCCGGAGTAACGGCGGGGTCACAAAGTGAAAACCCGCCCCGCCCCGCCCCGTAACGAACACTAAGCAAACCCCATACACGACCGAAAGAGAATACCTACTACAAGCCCTCTACCACATCAACCCCCAGGAACACAGGCAAAGGAAAGGCCCCAGCCAAGAAAAGGACCTATACCAAATCCAACAAGCTCAGCAAAGCCGAAATAGATCACCGTAAGGCCGAAGACGCCTGTTTCTACTGTGGCGAAACCAGACAACTGGCAAATGAATGCTCACAGAAAGAAGTTAAGACAATCCATGTTCGCCTCTCAGAGGAAAGCCCAGACAGCAGCGAAGGCGAATATGAACCCGATACACACAACACTGAGGAGCTAGATAGCAGTGTCTCTATCAGAGCCTACAAGACTACAGTAGGCACACCTAAGGATACGCCATTCCAGGCACTCGAATTCACTATCAACATCAATGGCTAGCCCACCAGGGCCCTCGCAGATACTGGAACCATTGGCAGTACCCTGATATCCAACAAATTCGTTACAACACATAACATCCCCTACACATCTAGGTAGAAGCCTATCACGGTAATGTAACGACCCTACAGATAGGTAGCTACACCGACTAGACTCAAGTCCATATCGTAAACCAAGTGATAACCAGATTGAGAATAGACCAGCATACTTAGTATACAACCGGTATACATGAGTTGTATTACCCTTGCGGGAATAGCTTGCATAATTATGCGCGAGGTATATGCTACCATAGGGGAGAGCATATATCCGAACTGAAGCTTCCTGAGTAGGGACTTCCCGGAGGCATCTGGGAGACTATTCAAGAACCACGAAGAGTTCACGTTTCAAGATATGGCTAACTAATTGGAACAATGATTAGAGAACCCGATCTCAACTCTTACTAATGCATACGCATTATGCATTGATAGATGAATATCAGACTTGATCACTCCATATTCATGATACTATTGGTATATAGGCATTTAGACTCCATATTCCATTATAGTCTATCCGGACGAAGAGATCGAAGACTGACTCCTGATGGAGTGGGAACACCCTCAGAAGAAATAGCAGTCAGGAGATTCTCAGAGTCAAGCTGGGCAAGATTCATGTTCAAACAGTATTCGCACTTTGTTCAGATGAACTGGACTCTTAGAAAGATACTGCTTTACTAGAGAAGTCAAAGTAGCGTGAACATGCGTATAAATAGTAGGGCTCTCCCCCGATGGTTGAGAACATCATCAAGCAACGGAGAAGAGACCTTAACAATATTATGAGTTATTACCATATTCTTCTATTACTTTATCGAACAATTCTTCTTGAGCCTTCCTGACCTATAATCCGTTGTCTCGAATATCCTCGGCCTAGATAGCTCGGAATCCTACCGTGTTAGCTACCCCGTAACAAGTTGGTAGCAGTGTCTACAAAGTGACTTGGTGACATAGGGTTAGCCGGGGTAACCTAGGTAGGCTAAAGTTACCCTACTAGGCAGGGTAACCTTTGGAGGGTTTGTTGACGTAAAGCTAAGGACACATAGTAAATGTTGCACACGTCTCCGGACCAACATTATATGTGGTTGCGCGGACCCCCCAAGGCAATAAAGGCATCAAAGGGTAAAGTTACCCTACCTTGGAAACATGATTACCCTACCTCGGGGACTCAGTTACCCTACTGGGGTACCCCAGTGACCCTACCTTCACTGGCAAAGTCGTCTACGGACTTAGGGGAAAGTTATCCCACTAGAGTGGGGCTCTTAGATGTTTATCGGGCCGCTTCGTATAGCACGAAGCGGGCTACTGACGAAGCAGGAGTGGTCCAAACCTCCTGTGACTTTCAGGGGATATTCTTAACACCCCACTGCGGCCCTAGCATTGGTACGGCACGATAGCACTGTACGGCTGTATAGTTGTGAGCTTACTAGTAAAGTGACATCCATAGGAACGCCCCCACAACACAGTAAGAGTTGTGGCCGTCCAACTGACCAGAAGCTGTTCGCAGGATATATAAGTACTGTGAGGGTGACCGCCTCCTAGGGCGCCACCTGGATATTACCTGTGGACCACCTATAGGCATACTTTAACCTTCAGGTAGTAGAATGGTTAACAGTAAAGGGCTTGGGGCTGACCGGGGAAGCTGCAAGGCTTCCTGGACAACTACCCCAAGGCCACTCCCAGGATACCCCGTGAACTGTAGCATTACCATGTGTTATTAGTGGACTCTAGAGGGGTGAGTCTTGTCACGATCTGAGAGGATCCCCCCTCGTTGGCTGTGGGTAGCGCCCATGCAGTCAAGCAGCAGGAGATTTCTTATTGTCGGCACATGCAGTCAGGTGTAGAAGGTTAGTATAGCCAAGTAGATTTGCCAATGGACTGCGTAGCTTATATAGACGAAACCACGGCTGGGCCAGTGAGTCCTGATGGATATTATCTCCACACTGGGCATGTCGGTCGGCCCCTGCTATCCTACCGATAGGAACGAGTTTTGGCTCATGCAGATGTAGCTGGAGAGACATCACCGGGAGCACTTCCTATTAGTGGAGATAGTTAATATCCGAGCAGTCTGAGTGCCTCCGAGAGTTAGCTCACTTTAGGCAGGTGAGTTGGACAGCCCTGAGCTGAGCAGAGTACTCGTGAAAGGTCGGAATGGTTTGTTGTTGTTTTTTTCTTATAATACGTTTCATATGTATATTTCTATTGATAATATCGTATGTTTCTCTCCTTGGTATGCGTTCCCAGCTTCACCTGTACACGGCGGACATTACTACAGCCAAAACATAATTGTGTATATTTTATTAATATTTCATGATAACAATTAGAGGGTTTCTTATATGTTTCCTTATCTGGTGTTCGAGATATCACGGTTGTTTATGCATTACTTTATGCATCTTTCTTGGTCATATTATGCATGATTATTCCTAATTATTCCCTCACACCCATATGGATTTACACATATTTTATTGAGATATTCTTGGCAGGTCTACAGGGTCAAACATGGTTCACACTTAGTGTTCGTTACGGGGCCCCGTTTCTGACAAACGGGGCGCCAAGAGCAGGTTATTAACTGAATATTAAAAAATGAATCGTCCAAAGTGGACCAAAACTGAGTGAGATAGAGCTCTGTTGTAACATGTGTACATGTTCCGGTAACGGTACACAGGAGCAGGCAGTGCAGGATCTCCTATGTTTAGTTGATTTATATTTGGTTTATTTTATTTGATTTCAGCTCCACCACTGTCTCTGAGTCAGATAGGCTATGCTATCGTATTGCTATGTTTAGTTTGCTTTGTTGGAAGTTTATATTGAGGATTCCGGGTATGGAATGGTCATGTAACACTGGTGAAGGCTGAGCACTGTTTGTTTGTTTCTTTCTTTGGTCTTGCAGGATTACAGGATTCCTGTGTGTGCGCAGCTACTGGAAACAATCGTGATTGCAGGAAGGCTATCGCTCTTGGGTTTTGTATTTAAACCAGTCTCCTGGCTAGCAGGAGACAGCAGACTTCGACAGACCTTCAGTCTAAGAATACACTTGGTTGAATGGCAATCCCTGAGTCCCTGTGTTCTATTTGTCCTTCAACTATTATCTCTTACCTCCGGTCCCTTGAAGCCTCCCTTGGCACCAGCGCTAGCAGGTCTACCGCCGGGCCTATTGTATTTTCGTTAGACAGGAATAAACCTGTTACATCTGTGAAGTTGTCTAACTTCAAAGAGCTCTATCTCAGTCAGTTCTTGTCCGATTTGGATGATTTTTCCGACCCGTTAATCAGAATAACCTATGTTATTTTGTCCCCGCTCCTAGTAAACGGGGCCCCGTAACGAAGCCTATTCGCACTTAGATTTCTTGCTATGTTTTCCTTTATGTTTCTTTGTTATATGGAGAGCGCGCTTCCTGTATAAATACTGAGGTTACCGCCCATCTCACTTAGACGAATAAGAACCAGAATACCTACCAATCTGCTCCCCTACCACACAACTCCTCCTCACTTAGCGTGCAACGCAACTCCCTCGCACTTGCGTAGTATTACATAGCAGTATACATTGTGCACCATAGCCAGATTTTGAACATGGTTGACGGGTGTCCTCTGGCTTTACATTATTCTACTTAACTAAACCAAGAGAGACCGTATTCTGATCACCAATGATCCTCGTGAGAACCTATTAACTGAAGCTTTCCGGCTTAACGATATTAAGTTTTTCCCGCTTGATTCTACTTTCAATTATCTTTATCTTTATTTTAATCCTTACTAGTACTTTGAGTCTTCAGTATGGTCGCAATCGTAGGATCCGTCTTCCTACAGATTGCCTCCATTACAGGTTCAGATGGTAGTTAAAGAATCGCGATCAACTAGCAACTTCTTTGTTGAGGTCATGATTCAGCTAGGCAAGATGAGAGTCGACAAAGTACCTATGCTGGTCACACCAGTATCAGACTATGATATCCTCATCAGTATGGACATTCTCATAAGGCTAGGAGCGGTCATCGATTGCCAAAAGAACAGCATCTACTTCTCCAAGTACACAGTCAGAGTTACCTGTGACAGAAAGTCTAGACACTCTAGATCAACCATGACGAAGCCACAGCAAGTACCAGACTTCCTGGCAATCTTCCCCAAAGTATTTGTCAAGGAAGTACCTGAGGAACTGCCCCCAGTGCGCAAGATAATGTACTGGATAAACCTCATTGACCGGACAAAGCTTTTAAAGACATCAGCAAAAGAAATACCTTGTGTTCTTGCTCGGCCCGCTCACCCTGTGCGCCAGACGTTCCAGGCGCTTATAAAGTAAACTCCTGTTCTGGGTGCGTCCGCCCAGGCTCATTTCGTCAGGGAGTGAAAGTGCCACGTCCAATGCGTCCGGACGCGCAAGTCCGCGTTCCGACCCATTGGAAGCCGCCGTTTTGCCTCCTGACGCTGTTGGCCCCCCCTGGCGCAGGCACCCCCCTGATACTCTACCCCCAGCGCCCTGCCTCTTCATCCCTTCGCTCCCAATGCACCTGTTCCCATGCTGCCATTTTGCGGACGTCTTGCGGCTGCAACATCTCTCCATGCGGCCTCCTCCCCGATACGTCCGCCCACCTGCTTTCTTCCCATGATACCCTCTCTCCTTTAACCCCGTCACTAACCTCTCCCTGAATCCATTTCTCATTCGGAGCCCCACCAACATCACCTCCGCTTCTCCCACACTGCCGGATTCCCTCAGTCCTCTCTGGTATTTGACGGACATTTTCCCGTCATTACTTTCTCCACCCTCATCCCTCCCAATACGTTTAGCCCTTCCTTCTCCACCCTCTGATCCCAGCCCGTCTTCTCCCATATCCGGCGGACCTTCCCCCTCCCTTGCCCTTTTGTGCGGCTCTCTCCTCAGCTCTCCACATCCTGTCTCGTCTACTCTGTGCCTCTCGCCGCCTCCCCTGCCTCTTACAGTCCGCTCGCGGACTCCCACCGTCTTCCCAGGCTTCTCACCGCCCCCCAGACTCATTCCTGTGCCTGTCAACCTACAGCTACCCGCTAGACGACTTACCCAAGCCTGCGCAGTTTATAACCATCTGCCCGACACATTCCCATGCCTTCCGAACCAACAATTGCCGGCTAAATGCCTTACTCATACTTGCACGCCTTATCACCATCCGCGCAATTCATTCTCATGTCTTTCCTGCCCCCCGACTCTCACACTCCTATTATTTGACCATTCCTGAGCCTTTTAGCACGCCTAATTTAATTTAATTTTATTACATATATATACACGATCAGCGAGTGGTGATAAAACCATTCTCACTATCCTCTCGATCGGTTTCTTCAACATGCGATTCCGCCTCCCCACGGTCTTAGAACTGCGCTGCACGAACCAGTGCTCCCGGATTGGGCCCATGTTCTCGCCGCGGCCCGTGCCGACCATGTCCTCCTCGTGTATCCATGAGGCCGCCAGCGGCCTCCAATTGATCAAGCTCCGTATCACTACCAAACTCCCGCCTCAATGCTGCCTCATCATTGTCATATCCCTCGGTCCTCACGACCCGCTTTCCCCGCTCCTTCCGGACTCTTGCCTCCAATGTCGTCCTTATCCCCTGGATTATTCGACAGTGTCAAACTCTTCCCGTTTTGCCCCAGGATCGTGTCTGACGTTCCAGCAGGGCTATCTATCCGTTAGCTAACCTTTCACCCAACCCGAGTACTTGCTGTTTCCAAAAGTGTCCGCATGCCCTGGCCGTCGCGGGATCCGGACACTTTCGAAACCTGCCAGTACACATTGTTGTTCTTACCCCCGGAAGTGGCCCTTGTGAAAGCCACATTATCGATACAGATGCCAGTCCGCCAACATCGCAGTGAATGACATAATATGGCGGCTGTCAGACAGATAAACGGGCCATCGATCTTATCCAGGAAACCCTCATCCTTCATGCGTTTCCTTTTCGGGCCAGAGTAATATTGAGCAAATATCACCCCCGGAATCTGGGCTGCTAGGAATCTAAAAGAAATTGGCTCTCCGCCGGATTAGATCGATTTACTCTTACTCCGCTTAGAAACAATCCAGACAAACGTCAAAAAGACACCTCATAGCTGCCCGGCGGGCAAATGAACCTATCCTCCTCCTGTAGATTTCCACTCTTCGTGCGCAGGCTGTACGATCCTCAATATTGAGCTTATAGAGTTCTATTATAGCCTTCTTTGGTGTATGCGGATACTGAGAGCTGCATCGGCTGTCCTTTGCCCTGATCTGCAAATCAGTGACCAGCGGCCACTGCATTTAGTCTAGCATAGGATGTTGGTTATCGAGTAAGGGTAATTTACCTGGTCATTTGAGTGCAGGCTAGCATCAGCAAAGTCAGGAAAGCCTATTTTGGTCCGGGCATCGCTCCAAGATGTGCGGACCTCTTCGGTCAGGGTAATTGGCTCCGGAAACGCATTGACGAAGATCGTCCAGTCCCACATCAGGTCACGGGATCTGGCCAGAATGGTGCGCTCAAGCCCGGCTGCCATATTTCACCTACTGCTGGCTTGCTGACCTCCGCTATCCAATTCCCGCACCTTTGGATCTGGGTGACTGGGGTTTATCACCGTCATTGCCAGTGTATTCAAGTCTGTGGGCGAACGGGAGGGAATGGCTGATGTAAAACCATTTTGGCTAACTCGTACTTGAGCAGAAGTTCTCCGTCCTGGGTAACTAATCCTCCTGCTGGAATTCTGGGTATTCCCAGGGGTGATTGTCAGTATTGAGCGCTGCGAGCTAAGGAACTCAGGCCCAATTGGTCTTTGCGCTCCCCAGGCCGATAGATGATCTGTATCGTCCCCATGCCGGCCTAACTCGTTCTCCTCACTCCCCTCACTCTCCTCACTCTGGCCATCATTACCCTCATATTCCCCATCCATAGAGTCTAGACTCTTATCCGCTGACTCTAAGACCTGCTGCCGGTTGTACAGGACAGGCTCTGGTACCAGGAGTCGTGAAGAGGCTGGCTCCCGGACGGCATCCCTCCTCCTACCTACAGCGGACCCAGCCATAACAGACTCAACACTGGGTGATGATATTATAGTTAATCCGTCCCTGGACCCAGATCCCCGGAAATGTTCACGAAGGACCTCCCTTTGCCTTTGCCTTTCCTGCCTCGATTAACACGCTCGGTCCGCCATAAGCCGCCACTGTTGTTGTGACATAGTATGCAGGTGAATAGTGATAGAAGAGAATTGCCGTGTATGACGTTGAGGTGCAGGTGGTGTCAGGAAGCCTCTATTGGTAGGTAGCTAAGGGCACGATATGGGGTCTGAACTTGGAAGATCGAAATGGTCGGCCCAGCTTCCTTAAGAACTAAGGGCATTCACAGTTCATCACTCGCTTTCATGTCCGCTGTGGTCAGCACACACCGCGCGTCCAAATTGCCGCTTGATACCTGATATAGGAATTTGGTCCCGAAGACTTGGCCGCGCTGCGATTTCACTGGGGCAATACGAGTGTTAGGTACTTGGGGTTCCTGAACCAGAAGACAAAAGGTTTATCAGAATGTACGGACTAATCTAGTTTGAGTAGGTCTGCCAAGCAGACAGAAAGAAATGCGGGTAATGCTATGGCTCTGGCCCGGACGCTAATCGCAGAAAGTGAAAGCTGCTGCTAAGGCTCAACGGATGGGATATAAGATGAAACGCTACGATAGGAATAGTAATGAAAGGGGCAACCCTGAACGCAAAACAGCTAGAGAAGAACAAGAATAATCTGCACAAGTCCAAAGAGCCAACCGCTAAAGCCAGCCAAGAGAATATATACCAAATCAAAAAGAGCTGGAAAAGAGCAAGAATGATCTGCGAGGATTCCGCGAGCAGGTCCCATAGGCCGACGCGGTAAACGCAGAACAGCTAGTGGCAAACAAGAATGGTCTGCAAGACTCTGGGGGGGACCCCGTAGAGCAACAAAGTGTCCATAGACCAGATAGGGCTTGGGCAACCCGGAACGGCAACAGCTAGGTCAATCCAAACAAGAAATATGCGGGAAAAAATACAAGGATAACTCGCAAAACTCTAAAAGTTAAACTCCAAATGAAAAACACCCAAAGGAAACACCCGCTAGATCTGCGGACAGTCGCAGGTCTAAATTAAGTATACTGATCAGAGCAAGCAGCCCAGACGTAGTGGGCTAATCAAAAACAGAAATACTCAGGAAACAGCGAGAATAACATGAACTCTAGAAACAAAAGTGAAAACACCAAAAGGAAAAGTCAAAGGGTCCATCGTGGCTTAGACCTTGTAAATTGCTTGAAATGGACCAGCGCCCTCGGCTGGCTAGACATTAGCCACATTGGTCGGGGCAGGAGAGCTTTGTTCGCAGAGCTAGTGAGCCAGGACAGAAACGGACTTGAGTGGACTCCCAACCCCCGTTTCTGCCGGAACTGTGCCAGACCTTCCCAACAGAATGGATGAAAAACCTCGTAGTCGTAACCAGAACTTACTAGGTGTAGAGTATGCACTCACATGGGTTGGTGAGTCAGCGGGCAGGCTTAATTCTGATCCGACTTCTTCACCTGTCGGAATATCGGCACACACATCGCCGGTACACGGATAGAAGGGGGAACGGCTTCTGCCGGGCTCATCGACTTGGGTCGCCAATGTGTTGACAGGCTGCTCGGCCCCTAAGGCCAGCATCAAAAGATGCGTGGCTGACCGTCTCGCCTCTGCCAGTTCAGAGACTGCAGACGCATGATGGTGATCCAGATTGGGAGTAAACGGACACGGACTGTTTGTCGGACTAGGCCTGTCTGCAAGTTGCCGACTCAGATTATGCTCCCCATCGCGTGTGTCGGGCTCAACCTCAATGCCGGCATCGATTGCCCCCACCTGGCCGGCCACCTTCCTCTGGGGTTCCGGACTTCCACCCGAACCGTTTGCCTCATCAGCCTCTTGCATGACCGCGAGGTTGCGTTTACCTCTGTAATTGGCTGGGGTCCGGGATGCTTTCTTTAGGTCAGTCTCCGATTCGCCTTGTCTACTTGACCTCAAAACACGAGTGCCCAAGTTAGGACGAGGGACAGAAGCTTGCGTACCAGAAGACTCTGACTCTGATTCGCCAACGTCCGCCCAATTGATGCGGTGTGTTTGCCTTGTCGTTTTTGTGGTATTACCGCTCCTGGTGGTCCTTGATGAGGTTGTTCGCTTTGCGGCCACAGCGGATGACTCTGGCTGATGGCCATCTGAGCTCTGCCCATCATCGCTACCAGCAGACGTGTCATCCGAGGTGTCTAGAGGGGGGCCCCAGTTATCACGTGGAGCAAACCTGATCTCACTGGGAGGAGGGGCTATCCTCTGTATCATTCCTTCCATGGCAACAGAAGAGCAGATCCACTGGTTCGCTTAGCGGATTCAAAGACCATCATATGCGGACAAGTCAGCTATTTGTGATTCAGATCATTTCAGCAAGCGGCAGCGGCGCCTGTACATCGTCCTACAGCAGACGTGTACCCTGTTTCGTCGGACGAATAAGCATACGAAATCCGACTCCCGGTGCCATGGTTTTGTCTATGCCCGCTAGCAGGTTCGGAAAGGTGGCCTCTGTTAGCTCCATTCAGTAAACATGTCCATGACTTTGCCACTGGTTCTTGTCCATCCCGACAGGAAGTTGGCTGCTTGGACGGACTACGGATGGCTTATTTGTCCCAAGACAGACAGAGCGCGGACTGGCGAGACCTGCAGGAGCTGTATTAGCATATATGGTACATCTTTATTGCCGACGCTTGGGGATAACTTGGGATCATTTCTAGCGGGGGTGGGGTCTGCAACCGGAACAGCGGCGACAGGTGCTCTCAACATGTCTCTTAAGATACCCTGATGTTTTTTTACTATGTCCTTTAGCAAAAGGTCGAGGCATTCGGTAAAATGTTCGCCACGGTGGTTATCGGCCTGCCAGAGTCCTGACCTCTGGCCAACAGGCCGGAGGGTAAGAGCATGTGCCTGGATAGCCGCCCATTGTCGAGCAGTACTCGGCTTCCACCCTGGGATCCTGTCTCGCTCCATCTTACGTTTCATAGCATTTCACGAGGCTTTATACTCCGGACTATAGGTTCGTGGGTGGGGGAAGCCGCAAACGTGCTTGTACCATGTAACATTGCCGTCGTTTTTGAAGGACGCCGATTTTTCCACAGTGAGACCAACCTTTGAGGCTGCTATTGTAATAGTGATCGGGGTGGGGGGTGGTTGATGGATCAGAAAGAGGCTGTTTTTTGGGGGGTTTAAATGGTCGCTCAGCGGATGGAGGATGGCCGCTAGTAGATGCTGGTACTTTTGAGGACGAAGGATTGTGAAAGATCCGAAAATGGAAATAGAGCGGGCCTGGCGGACCGTAAAGCGAGTTCTGCGAATGGTAATGGCTGTGAAGGGGTTATTAGCTAGGGAAACGCAGATTTGTAATCTGAAATGAGCAGAGGATACACTGGTGAATCTGCGGACAAGTGAGAGGGGGTGCTGAGCTTTGTGGGTCCTGTTAGGATAGGCTGGCGGATCGAGGATGTGATTGTGATTGGGGAAAGGATTATGGTGTAACGACCCTACAGATAGGTAGCTATAGTGGACTAGACCCAAGCCCGTATGGCATACCAAGTGGTAACCATATTGAGGATAGGCCAGTATACTTAGTATACTACCGGTAGACATGAGTTGGTACAAGTGTCTACAAAGTGACTTGGTGACATAGGGTTAGACAGGGTAACCTAGGTAGGCCAAAGTTACCCTACTAGGCAGGGTAACCTTCGGAGGGTATGTTCGCATAAAGCAAAGGACCCATAGTAAACATTGCACGGGTCTCCGGGGCAACATTATATGTGGTTGCGCAGACTCCCGAAGGAAATAAAGGCATGATAGGGTGAAGTTACCCTACCTTGGAAACATGATTACCCTACCTTGGGACCCCAGTTACCCTACTGAGGTACCCCAGTTACCCTACCTTCACTGACAAAGTCATCTGCGGACTTAGGGCCCGTTGATCTATAGACGGCCGTCTAGCAACCGGAGACGGTGCCCACCGTCAAGGAACGTTAAACGGTGGGAGGTGTGTAGGGTGAATGGATGGGTGCGTGTTTACCTAATTATACTGTCTAGTGTAGTTTAGTGTGAAAAATTTGATTAATTGAAGGGAGGCAACCATGTAGCTTTCGGCTCACAACAGTCCTCGGCAACCGAGATAGTAGACTGACCGACAATGTCTCCTCACAGACAGAGGATAGGAATTTTGTCTCTGAACTCACTCTGGGTTATGAGAGAACAAATTGCTATTTGCAGAAAAAAATTAGAGCTGATTGGTAGCTATTCTTGCCATTGCGTGCATGATGTATGAGTGGTGTTGATAGACGGTGGTTGCAAAACAACCTGTTGAGCAGCGTCAGGTTTTGACCGTCTAGCAGCAAGAATATTAGACGGTTGAAAACAGGGTAAACAGTTTTGCCACGTCTATCGGAATATGTTCCTGGTTGAGACGCCACCGTCTAGTTTCCCCACCAAAATGGGAGAACTAGACGGTTGGGTAAACGGGCCCTTAGGGGAAAGTTACCCTACTATAGTGGGGCTCTTAGATGTTCATAGGGCCGCTTCGTATGGTACGAAACGGACTACTGACAGAGCAGGAGTGGTCCGAACCTCCTGTAACCTTCAGGGGATATTTCTAACACCCTCCTACGGCCCCAGCGTTGGTACGGCGCGACAGCACTGTACAGCTGTATAGTTGTGTGCTTCCTAGTAAAGTGAGATCCATAGGAACACTCCCACAACACCGTATGAGTTGTGGCCGTCCAACCGACCAGAAGCTGTTCGCAGGATATATAAGGGGTGTGAGGGTGACCGCCCCCTGGGGCGCCACCTGGATAACACCTGGGAACCACCTACGGGCATACTTTGACCTTCGGGTAGTTGTATGGTTAACAGTAAAGGGCTTAGGGCTGACCGGGGAAGCTGCAAGGCTTCCAGGACAACCACCCCAAAGCCAGTCCCAGGCTACCCCGTGAACTGTAGCATTACCATGGGTTATTAGTGGACTCTAGAGGTGTGAGTCTTGTCACGATT
>Ga0307517_10009404_pt1 | contig 13844 bp, 12 predicted proteins | sample 23_EM_MG_FD_194515 | JGI IMG/M metagenome (GOLD analysis project Ga0307517, IMG submission 194515) | Populus trichocarpa ectomycorrhiza microbial communities from riparian zone in the Pacific Northwest, United States - 23_EM | ecosystem: Host-associated > Plants > Roots > Unclassified | place...
AGCTATTAAAGGAGTATATCCTCTCTCTTTGTTTTTTGGCTTCCATTGTTCTTCCTTTTTTTTTTATAGAAAAAAAATATTTTTTAAATTAACACCAAAAAATACTAGTTTTTTTTTTTTTTTTTTATGATTTCTTTGTTTTGTAATTTTGTTGATAGATAGATGTATGATAATATATTTAATATTGCCGAACGTATGAATTTCATAGCACTATGAGGCCATTTTTAAGGCCCTGTGTAGCCCAGCCCGAGTGAGCAGGTTGATGGTCCCTAACCCAGCCCAACCTAACCCAAGAGAATACACACACCGTCCATCAAATACGAAAAGGAAAGAAAAACAAGAGGCCTCAAATGAAGTAGCAGCTGCTGCTGCTCAATACATGTTATCCGTTTCTGCCAATTTGAGAGAAGATAACAAGCAATAAACAGAAGGAAACACAGAAGAAGAAGAGAATGGCAACAACAGCGATAGGGGTAGGGGTTGGAGGAGTGTTGCTTGGAAACAGTATATGCTTCCGCAAAACACAGCAGCTTTCTATTTCGAAGACTAGTCTGGTTTCGGTTTCAGAGATAGGGTTTGTTACTTCCCAGTTGAGTGGCATCAGAATTTCCTACAACCCACCAAAACCACTCTCCGCTCCTTTCTCTCCCGCTCTCCAACCTGTCATCGCCCGTAAAATTTCCTCTCTTTCTCTTGTTTTCGTTTGTTCTAGATTATTTAATAAAAGTTTTGATTTGTTTTCAATTTCATAGACATGGCCTTTTTTTTTTTGGGATTAAACCCAGCATTGCTAATGTCTGATACGGGGCAGAGCTAGTCCTTGCTTATTTGATTTTTTTTCTTCATGTACATGGGACTCGGTTGGTGCTTGCTATATTACAGCGGTTTAGATTTTGATTAATTGTGTTATGTGATTCATTTTTTTCATTTATTTTTGGCAGGTAGAATTTGCCCCTTTACCGGGAAGAAAGCAAACAGGGCAAACAAAGTTTCCTTTTCAAACCACAAGACCAAGAAGTTGCAGTTTGTCAACTTGCAGTACAAGAGGGTGTGGTGGGAAGCTGGCAAGCGCTATGTCAAGCTGCGATTGTCGACCAAAGCGTTGAAGACTATAGAAAAGAACGGGCTGGATGCTGTTGCTAAGAAGGCTGGCATAGATCTTCGCAAAAAGTAATAAATTGGGCCTTATGGTTTTGTTTCCAGTTGATGGTATATTTTGGTTTTCTGTTATTCATTCCCTGTCTTGTTGAATTCTTCCCTGAAATCAGTGATATCATCTTTACATCTCACAAGCTGGCAATTTCTCTTTATTCATGTGCTCTGGCTTTTCATTTATATCTAAAATGGTATTGATTCCTCTATCAGGAAATGCCGAATAGTTTCACATAATCCTAGTTGTAGATTATATTAGAGTTCTTGAAATTTTCAGAATAGGTTCTCAAATTTCAGGCTAGATTGTTCTTCCTTTTCTCTTTCCAGTGCTCAAGCATTTTGCCATCATTGGAAGTGGATGGATGAATGATTGCTTTAATTTTGAAAAAGAAAGCAATCTAGGTGCGAGTATTTTTTGCAACATTTCGGACCAGATGCCGTGATATCCAATCGATGCGATCCAGACTCATTGAGCCATGGCCGGATATCTTTTCTGGTCATGTAATATCCAAATCCAGCCATGTGCTCCCGTTCCATTCCCATGCAGGTAGCGGTGTGGAGAAGCTACTTAACCGAGAAAAGAGCAGCCAAGAGATAGAGGGAGGAACCCTGAAAAAGAAATGCTGAATGGAAATAAAACGAAAATTTGATCCCATCTCATGTTTGCACTTGAGCATCAGTTTCCTTCTATCAAGCTTCTCATGACACCTTTACATCTTATACAAGGTAAGAGTTTTGCAAGAGCGTGCGAGCATCACCCTCTTCTACGACAATTCACCAGTACAGAGCTGACAGGGTATCAAAATGAAGTCATTCTGAGTATTTGATGCCTCTAAGTACTGCACGAGCAGCTCAATAATCCCAAAATTGCAATACTGAAACTAATGCTTTTGTTGGGTTAATTATAAAGTACACTATTCTCAGCCGATATATCTCACTTTTTTAGAGTTTGAAACTTCGGTTTTGCAGGTAGTCACTTCTCTACCAAAAACTTTCGTGCAGCAACACTGTATTGCTATATTTTAAATCTGTTGGCACATATTTTGCCAAATGGAAAGAAATCTATTCAGGTTCCTTTTTGTCAAGCAATTAGTATCGTCATCAAGAGCCAAGAGAGAAGGAAAAAAAAAAACGAAGAAAAAAACCTAAATTTTGAATGCTATTTTTTTATTTGGGTAAAGAATCCTGATTAAGCTATCATTTCAGTTTTCACAGTCCACTAAAAGTCTGCATCAAGATCTCAGCCATGCCTGCAAAAGTAGAAATACCAGGTGGTCAATTTCAGTAAACACAAGAAACGATATTGTTATTTTAGAATCTGGTAAACAACAAAAACATCTTGAAAACTTCTCCACAGCCTTTGCAAGTAACTTATCCAGCACAGAACAGTATATATATATATAAAAAAAAACCTTATCCTACATGGAAAGAAAACTCACCCTTTCAAGAAGTGGTTTTCTTTGGCAGATTCACATCGTCAGCAGAGTAATAATCAGCAATGAGCCGGTGCATGAATGACGGGTTATATCCTCCTCTGCAGCGTAAAGAATGATCAGGACGTAAAAACCCGCACAAGCCATTAAGTTTCTAATAATAAGAGCACAAAATAGTTACAGTTAAAAGAATAAAACTGTACAACAGACAATCCAGTTAAACTTTTGCCAATTTGTTTCATAATGGTGATAATTGAAGATAGAGAAGCTAATTTCCCAAGAAAAAGAAGAACAAGCTTGCTTCCTAACACTTAGAATGGTCGTACATGTCGGTAATGAAAAGACTGACAAGCTCTGGTGAAACATAATCAAATGCAGGATTGACAACATTAAGTAGAGGATTGCCGCTGCCAATGCTGAAGTCCATGCAATCTGAGAATTCCCCGTATTGCAAGAGTTCTGATGGACATCTCATTTCATTTAGCAAGACTTGTGGATTTTGTGGATATAACGGACACAGCTGCCAGATAAATAAGACAGCATCATCAACAAAAAGCAAACAGGTAGTATCAGAGTCAAAGCAAAAGTCGTAAGGATTGAGAATTTGCAGGACAGTTTTGAGCATGAACACACAGATATGCATTGATTTTGTATGGATTGTTACCATTTGGACAGTTTCATGTGAAGGCTTCAGACTTGCTCTTCTATAAAGCGAGAAGCTTTGCGATATTAAATTTTTTTTTCCAAATTTTTGATGCTTTAGCAGATCAAGGAATACTACTGGAAAATCTCCAAAGAATACATGTTCTATCCAATAGGATGTTTTTGTCAGCATACCTTATGAGTACCAGCAACCACAACAAATGGAACAGCATGCTTCCTGGCAGCAAGTGCAACCATGTTCAACCCAACAGGACCTAAGACGCCACCATTAGCCATCACGGCATGAACTCCAACTACAACCTTTACCAGAAGTCCCAATTTTAGGCAACTAAATTATATTCATCAATGAAAGAGCAAGGCATTTGAAGTTGGCAATTACCATGTTCACTCGAGAAATCATTGCAAAAACTGCAGAATCAGTAATCAGTGTAGTCTGTAAGCCTCTTGCTACGAGGTCTTTTGCAAGGGCATGCCCCTGATACCTAATTTATAGAAATGAATCATTAGAGAAAGGGGAATTAAATACTCAATGAAGGGAGTGAGGCGGGAGACTATTTTTGCTGCTTTCACGTTAAGATTTCTACATACTTTGGAGCTCCTTCAGCAACAAAAACCCGAAATGATCTTTTCTCTTTTGCAGCACATAGGAATTCCCTCACAGTTCTTGAACGACCAAAAGTTAAAATAATCTCACTGAAAATTATTAGAAATAGTTAAAAATAATGCAAACATTAAAGGGCTGTGACAAATATACGCAGGCAAGATTGTTAAGCGAGGAGAAATTCAGGCTAAAGAAATACATATAAGACCAGTTATTAACATAAAAAGTTAAAACGAATAAGCAAACGAGATCTCTTTAAGAATACACTCTTTTAGAGGCTTTAAGATGCACCGTCAGCCTATCTAATGACTCAAGTTTCAGGGTACTTTTGCAGCATTGTATTGGAAAATATCAAACAGATTTCTCAGTGTTACCATATGTACTACTTGTTCAAGCACTGAAACCCAGGGAAGTAACCAAGGGCACTTAAAATCTGATAAAATGAAGATTCAGAAATTCAATCTACGAGACCGAAATCCCCTTTATGGGGGCAATGCTATACAAAGTGCGATGATATAATGAATCAAACAAGAAGGTAAGCAATACAATCTTCTGAAAGATGAAATGAGAACATCTGACTTGCAACTAGCAAGTTTATCATTCATTTTATGCTTCCATATTAGATCTTGGAAACCTTAAATAAACTGGTTAGAACCGGATTATGTAACTTCTTATGCCCAGACCCAGAGTGTCTAAAGCAAAATAGTTGAAATCAATATCATTGGGAGGAAAAAGTCTAAAGGTAATAATGTGAAGCATCTTGAGATAGAAAATGATATTAAGTGGTGATGATATATACTTTTGATGAATAAGCTCCACTGCATGTTCTGCAATCTGTTCGTGGCAACTGTTTATATCTTCGATGAGTTCATTAACTGCCCGTTTCACATCATGCTTCAATTTCCAGATCTCTGTGTTTCTATCGGCTGCTGCAAGGGATAACATGCCATTAGACACCAAAACCCAAAAATGCTTTGAAGTGAATGCTGCTTTTGCTAGAGACCATTGTATTTCTCTCTGATAAATGAGGTTCAGCAAAATTGAAAACATTTTCATACTTGAAATCTGTAATTATCGAACTTAGAATAATATTGGGAAAATGTTCAAGGCAGAAAAAAATATATGTGGGGGATTTTGAACCTAAGCTTTAAGCATATAGCAGCTTACATTTTCCTTTTCCTTCGAAAGAATCTCCAATATAGGAAGAGTGGTGAGCTATTGCCGAATCAGGTGTGCGGTCAAGAAGGGAATGCAATGAAGGGGGGCGCGATGGAGGTCCTGCGGCAACAGCAGCCACATTTTGAGCTCGGAAATCTTTATGTTCAGCAGTATCCCTGTTATCACCGCCAGCAGATGATGCCAGTCCTCTAAGAGCATTTGTCGCAACTGAAAAATCCTCCTCTCTAATTACGTGCAGAACACGCTTTACAATGTTCCCAACAGCAAGCTCTGCAATGCCGTTCATACAACATTTTCATTATAAATATACCAAAGACGACCTGATAAGCTACCACATAACTTCCGACCTTTGAAGTTGTGCTGGATAAACAATTAGAGTGTTTATTACTCGCAACTTTAAGTTTGGGGGGATCATGTTATTTTTATAGTTTATAGTGCCTAATCCCCACTCTTAAAGTGACAAGGGAGCTCTTCAATTGTCCTGAGCTTTCCACCAGCTCACTTCTTATATTCATCTATGCCTATAAACCAATATTGCTTCCTAAAGGAAGAAAAATATTCTTGATTGTAGAGGAATGGAATTCAAAACCTGTACTTTTCTTTCAGAAGTCTACAAAAGGCATCATCGAGACCACAATTCATCTTTTTAATCACTTCTATCTCAACAAACCCGATGAGGAATTTACAGAAGAAAACTGTAAGCATACCAACAGGATTGGCAGCAACGAGCTGCTCCCCCACACTTTTTACAGCTTCAATGAGAGTTTCAGCCTGGTTGGTTTGTGGCACCTTCAGCTGGGATATGACTGACCGAAGCAACTCCGCTGTCAGAAGAGCAGTTGCCTGTGAACCCTCCACCTTCCTGCCACCACAGAGATAAAAGAAAAAAAAACATTTAACAAAGAAAGAAAACTTTTTTTTTTGGATTAGCACAGGTATCCGAGCTAAGGCCCGACTAACTTTGCCCAAGTCTGATGATCTATGGAATTGTTTGTACCTAACAAGAGTCTAACATGGAATTTTAAAAGGGAACATTCTGTCGAGTCTCAACTCTTCTCCGCTAGGCTACATATTACATCATAAGTATTCATGTCCAAGAACAACCTAATTAAAGTTCAACATACGCTGTAGTTCCTCACAAATATCATCAAAAACGTCAAAATCACCACAAATTCATGCACGCATATACGAGCCTGTGACCTATGATATATACCATGCCAAAAACCAGGGATGATAAAAATAACCCTTCCTAAAATGTATATGTACATCACATTAGTACTGTTAAACAAATTTATGTGATAAAGAGTATCACATTCGTGTGTAATAATAATAATAATAATAATAATAATAATAATAATAATAATAATAATAATAAAAGCACATAGAAATTAAAGACAAAGTTGAACTCACCGTTTTCTAAGCTTGGTGACAAGCTCGTTCACAAGAATTTGAGTGCCTGGCATGTTTAGGCCTGAATCACGAAATTAATAAGAAATATGTTTTTAGACATGTAAAGGAAAAAAACAAAACATCGAAACTGATTGAAAGTACTTAAGTGCATGCACCTGTACTTAAAACCCTAAAAGATAATAAAAGAAAATAGTCTTAGGGTTTTCGACGAGGAGACTTTGAATTTTGAAGTAGGGTTTAAGAATCTCAATCCTCTATTCCCCCTTTTTTTTTTAATTACGATTTCTTTTAATTGCTTGAACTTAACATAAAAGATCCCGACTTTTCCTAGCAAAAATAGGAATAGCCTAATTCCTCTAAATAAATCTAAATTAGTTTCCTAAATCGTTACAATTCGTTGCATTTCTTTCCGTTTTTGTTTTTTCTTAAAGTAAAACGTTATTTAATTTGTGGGCACAACTTACAATATAGTTATTTACTGGCAAACCGGACCGCACAGAGCGCTCATAAATCATATTTTGTATATTTTATTCATTTTAATTATAATTTAAATGAATCAAAACCAAATATTTAAAAAACAAATTACGCTTCAAAAAAATAAAACACATGTATCGGTTGAGTTAAATTCATAAATTAGAGGAGAGTGGGAATTTTTTTATTAATTACACCATAGATTAAAAAACTATCAAATGTATATAATCAACATTTTTTTGAATAAAACTATAATTAATGTGTATTAAAGAAGGGTAACAATATATTTATTACATATTATAAATCTGATTGGGTTAATTTTTTCGGCAGAATATCAGACCATGATTAATTTGTGCTCGATAATAGCTTATAAACAATTAACATTTCTATATTGCATCAAATAATGAATATCAAATTGATAAATCAATGAAAAACTTGAATATTAAATTAAAAAATAAATTACTTCTAAGAAATTATTGCAATATTTAGATCAATTGCAGTGAAGAAAATCTCTTTAAGAATAATTTCTAGTGTATATTAAAGATGTAATAAGAAAAATATTTAAATATCTCTAGATCGAGAGATTTCAATAAAAAAATTATTTTTATCACTTTGTTATTTTTTTATGTGTTTTTTACACTTTAATTTCAATATAAGAACAATTGCAGTGTATTTGAAGTTTTGTAAGACTATTAACATACTTTTAAGGAAAATAAACCAAAAATAATATAATAAATTTGTATAGGATAAATAAACACAGGTACTACTTTCAGAATCTAATAAAAATCAAAATTAAAAATTAAAAAAAAAAACTTGCTATAAAAAATAACCAAAAACTAAAAACATCATGAAGAAGAAGAAGAAGAAATGGGTCTAGTGCATCCTGGCCCACATGCTACAGTTTGGGCCAAGCTTGGGAAGCCCATGCGTGTTTTTCTTCTCTTTTCTTTCTGTAAGAGAAATCAAGGAGTCAAGGACCGTAGCCGGCCGCTCCTTGTTTCCGATGATGCTTCGATCGTGAAAAAATAGAGGCCACCACCCAATGTGCATCCATTGTTTCCAGCCAAGAACCTCTTGAACTCACCCTAACAACCTTCATAAATCTTTTCAACATTTTTCCAAAATTGAAATCAAAGTCTTGAAATGAAAATATATCCCAGCTACGATATCTTCATTTTCCGGCCATGAACGACTCTTTCATGGACACCCATTAATGCAGCTCATTCATTCGACCTTTTCAACATCCCTTTTTACTAGAAAAGCCATCTCCATCAGCTTTTATCTCTTGCTTTCAATAAAAAAATCTTATCACCATTCACAAACGAGAGACTACTCTAATCTCTCCTTGCAATTGGATGCTTTTTTTAAACTCAAGCTCTCCCAAGAACATATTTGAGCCCATGTCCTCCTTATATTTGTGAGTTTACTGTCATCAGATAGGTTCGTTAATCATTGGTGTGTAGGCCATAGATTTGACAACATTATGTTAATACAACGAAAATATTTACAATTGTTGGGATTTATTCTTGTTTTATAGCCATGTGTATAACCCTCACGCCAGCTTTTGTGACCGAGAATTCTTTCTTTCCTGATCTCGAAGTGCTTCTAACTGAAAAGAATTTGCTTGGAGAATGAATTCCCACCTGAGTTTTTTTGGTTAGTAGAAAAAGGTTTGAACTTGAGACCTCTTAAGGTAAAAAGATATCGATTGAGATACAGCTTATCAGCACATGAGTTTGTTTCCATTCACCAACTTCATCATCCCGAAAGTTCAAATTCAATATGTTTCTCTTGAATTAAATCCCCAAGTGCAGAAACATTAATAATAAATATAATTACTTCCTTCCACTACCATAAGCTGAATTAATTTTAATTTAAATATTACAAAAAAAAAAAAAAAATGGGGCTTAAACTTACAAATATAGCAAATCATTTCTTAAAAAAGATTTCCAATTCATTGAAGCATGTCAAACAAGTACTTTTGAGTAACAACACAAATCTACATATGGATTTACGGAGAGAAATGTACTTCAAGATCAGGCAGTCATCTGAAGGACTCAACTGGTGCAGAATCTTCCAGAAACGCTGCAGCCTCGAAGCATTCGGCTGCCTCAAGTGCTGATGCACTGGGATCAGCCTTGTAGAGTAGTCCAAGGTTGTACCATGCAGAATGGTTTGTTTTGTCAAGTCGAATAGCATCAGTGAGAAAGCTTCTGATAATTGGTATTGATTGACTACCAAGTCGCCTGAGGACACAGGCAGTGGATACCAAGCTTGGGACATGGTTGGGTTCCGCATCTAATGCTGCCTTGAATGCTTTCAGAGCCTCTTGATGCAAGCCCTTTGCTTCATAGAGTAAACCTAACATGATCACCATTTTGTTTTTATATATATCAATATATTAGGAAGATCTGGCAGAAAATTTATTCATATTTTGCTGCAGAACGACTTAAAGCAACTGTTTATATATATATTTTTTAATTTGGTACCCTAAACCTAAAACTCTTATGCAAGGAAAATGACATGATATGCCTGCAACCAACATAAACGACTAAAATTGAACTTCCAAGATGAGTTTTCCACATTATAGATTCAATTCCATAGTTTTAAGCAATCTTACATTTTGGAGCCATTCCCTAGCATCATCCCGCAAGCTTATTACCAGACATCAAAAAACTGAGCTGACAGGAGCTAATGAGCAGAAAAGGGAACCACTCCTCCAGTTAAACTAGACAGCTTATATATTATATGTAGCTTCATGTGCATGCATGTACCAGCCCAAACACAAAGACATAATGAAGGTGAGAGTGCATCATTTTTTAACATCTACTCACCTGTGGAGTGCCATCTTGAAGCAGAATAAGGGCTGAGAGTCTTTGATTTTGAAAGGCAGACCTCAGCATCCCGCCACTGTGACAAACTTGTGTACACATTAGCCAGATCGTGCCATGTTTCCATTTCCAAACTCCAGCTGTTTCTCTGATTCTGTAGATTTATGTTTATATGTATATGTATATGTACGGGAAAATGATTTAGATAAAACATATTTGTGCTAGTCAATACTACTATTTTGCCTCAGCACAGGCTTCATGGGTTCAAACCCAAACTTTAGTTCTTTTCACCTCTCACAGCAATGGTAGAACCCAAAAGCTTTTCAAATCATATAGACTTTGGGATGAGAATAGCTGGTCCTAGAAAGCTCATCAGAATTAGGTTATTCACCAGACAAAAATTTCCACAAAAATTTCCCATGAAAACTTTATAAAACATGGTAAGTCCAACTCTCATCTCAAGGTTGAAAAACATAAATTCTTCGTAAACTATTGCAAGTACTGCTCATGGTACCATAAATCTATTTCTGGTTTCACAATATAGTTAAACTACGATTGCTTTTAGGAAATTTGACAGATTTTAATATATATATATATATATAATTCCATTGACATTCAAACGCACTTTTGTATTTTGAAGACTGTAAATATTTATAGATAATTTGTGCATTATAAAAGAAATACAAAATTTATGAAGCCAACAGTACTCATTCAAAAATTTAAATCTATTTTCTTCAAAACTACTCTTGAAAAGATCAAACAAGGTTCCTGGTGATATTACATTCAAACAACTATATTATGGATTCTAGAGATTAACAGCAAGGAAAGTTAACTTTCAAATCATCATACTTCATGAGAGTTAAAAGTAAAGATCAAATCATCATACGAGCAAACCCTTGTTTTCATTAAAACAATTTCCCGGTGCATATTCAATTCAGAAAAAATAAATTGTATATGCTTTAAAAAGATTATGCTCAAAGATTAAGACAGAGTTCCCCCTTTTTTTTTAAGTGTTGACTTTTCTGGTTGGTGAAAAATTAGCAATTTAAACGTCCTAACACATGTTTTCTCAGAGTGTCACTGGAACAGGTGTGTAAATCAGTCCACATACCTTTGCAAGCTTCTTCCCAGCACCTAAGCTTTTAGTTTGAATTTGGATGATAGCAAGAAGACGAGTGTAGGTCTCTATGGCCTTCTTTAATTGCCCCTGTGCAATCTGGAGTTTAGCTTTTGTCCGCAGCAGTTCCCCTTGATCCCACTTCCCAGTTTGATCTAGAGCAGCATTGATTACATTCTCTGCGTCAACAAACCGTTTTTGAGCTGACAATATTCGAGCCAAAAGGATATAACTTCTAACACTAGACCCAGCCTCCAGTTTCAAAAGCTGCTTCGCATGGTAAAGGGCAGCATCCAACTTTCTCTGCTCAGCATTTTCTAGACTGAGATGGAATATGATAGATGGATCTCTTTCTATCATCATTTTTTCAGCACTTTCCAGCATCTCAAGTGCTTCACTTTGTTTTGAAATTCTCTCAGAATCAGAAGCAACTGATCTGGATTGAGTTGACAGTAAAATACCCTGTAAGCAGTTTGCAACACTTTCCATCTGGTTGCATCTACCACACAACTCAGAAAGCGCCCTGGAAGCATAACTTATCCCTTCTTCCACGCAAACCGTATTCTTTGCGCAAATGTTTGAAGCCAATAATAATTCCAAAACACAGTCTGGGTTTCCTCTGTTAAACAGCAAATTCCTCAGAAGATTCAAAGCAATCATTTCCTCACCCTCTCCATGATAACAGAGAGCGAGAATGCTATATCTTTCTCTCCTTTCCATGATCCCTGGAAGCAACTCTTCCACCTGATGGGCCAGTGCTCTCTGTTCCCCTGAAATAGATAGTGCAAAAGAAAGGTGATACATGATTGTCGGGTCCCACTCAATCTTTTTGACAGCAAATTTTCTTAATAGAATTAATAACAGAAGAATAGCCTCTTCTATATTGTTTCTTGGTACAAAAGATCCGTCCACCTGTGAACGGAGATTAGGAGGACTTGCATCGCTACCACTATACAACAGAAAAACGGCAAGTTCCTTTTCTATCTTAGATGTGGTCTCTGTATCCAGATTCCAATAATATAGGAGAGCCCGGCGGTACGACAAGATAGCTTCTTGGGGAGACCCAGTGAGTTTCCATAACTCTGGAAGCAGTTCAACAGCTTTGTTTAGAATATCCTGTAGTTTACAATCTGCAGAAACACTTTCTGGTATGCCTTCTGGCAATGCAGTCTCAATAGTGTCCAAAATCACTTTGCATGATTGCGCAGCTTCTGCAAACGTAGGTCAGGAAGGAAAGTTAGCCATACAGAAAAAAATAATATATACATTAATTGCATACAGCAATCTAAATTCCTTTATCTCATATTTTCATCATTTGCATCACCGTGTGCATGTGCTCATGCTATGGGTACTTCTAAACGTGCATCAAATAACTTGCTGCATATACAACAATAACCCACAGAGAAAACTTAGGCACAATAGTTATATGACTAGTTGATATATGCCATCCTTTTCTCTTATAACAAGGAAAAGTGCCTCTACAATTATTTATTTTTTATATTTGGATCAACTCAATAATTGAAATATCCACGCAAACTGAATTCCAAGAAGCCTGCTGCTCACCGACAGTCCTGCCACCGCAGGGTCGTAAGAGTGATACGCCAACCAGTGGCTCTCCAGAATCAAGCCACAGCATTTCCATCCCAAAGTTTCATTTGCACCCAACTAAAGATAATATAAAATGGAAAACCAAAAAAGATGCAAAAATTTACCTTCAAACTGTCCAAGACCCTGCAACGATTTTACTTTGAGAAAAATAGCTTCGAGAAGTAAGCTAATAGCATGCATAGACATGGGAGGGGCAGCATCACTTTGAGAACGACGTCGATTTTGTTCACATCTTCTAGAAAGGGAGAGTTTTATTTTAGAGCTCACAGAAGCAATGTCAATTCCCTCAAACACTTGAAGTGCTGCCTCTATATTTCCCTTTTGATACTCAAGCCTTCCCAATAATGCTCTAGCTTCCTATAAAATTAGATGGCCGCTTAGCTTCATGAAGTATTGTGAAGTTACACTATAAAATTCAACAAAAACACGAATTTTGATGAAGTGCAGCAAGCTGTGTCAAGTAAAACAGAAACAAAGCATCAAATCTTATAAATGAGACCTACGAAAAATGCAAGCCTCTGGTGAAAGCCCCAAATAGACTCTACCTTTCCTCTCTCCTAATACTTCTTTGATTGACGCCTCCATAGTTTGACCTTGAATGGGGTCAAAACATTATATGCTTCATCTCCAAACACAGGCATGTGCGCACGCACAATATGCTAACCCCAAAATGGTTATCCTATGGTTTCATTCACGGCAAAATGAAATTTTATTTGACCACCATAACGTATAAGGAAATCCCTGTATCCACGCCTAAGAGGTGCAAAACAGATAAATTCCGGGTCACAGGTAACAGTTCATTGCGTAGCCTTTTCCATTGTCTTCTTTACAGATTCAACATGAAGAATTATACATTTATTAACTCTTTTACTGTTCAATTTAAAGATTCCTTCAAGTGGCCGTGATCACCATAAGTGTTTCCATTAAATTCTGTTTGAGGGGGAAAAGATATAATTCTTTTACCTCATAGTTGAGATAACCACTCTCACGAAGGGATGACTCTGCTTCTTCAATGTTGCTATTCTCAACCTTTGTATCTACCCCAGCAGCTTGAGATGAATAACTGACTGAGTAGTCCCGAGTTGCCAAGGACTCTGAAGAGGAAGCCATGTCATCTAATCGTAGCTGCTCCCCAGAACGTATGCACTTCATCATCTTCCACAATTTCCCTCTAACGCCAAGTCCCCACCTTTTTATCCAATTCTTAAGTCTCATAATGTTTCATTACCCTTGATATTGTTCCAAAACAAAATCAAGATCAAGATCAAAACCCCTTGAGAAACTTAAAACAACAAAATAACCATGCTCTAATTACATGCCATGTAATTCTAGGATCATGGAAAAAATGGAAGTGTCTGAATCTGTGATCTCTCAAATAT
>Ga0307517_10009405_pt1 | contig 13844 bp, 16 predicted proteins | sample 23_EM_MG_FD_194515 | JGI IMG/M metagenome (GOLD analysis project Ga0307517, IMG submission 194515) | Populus trichocarpa ectomycorrhiza microbial communities from riparian zone in the Pacific Northwest, United States - 23_EM | ecosystem: Host-associated > Plants > Roots > Unclassified | place...
TGCAGGCCACTGCCAATCGCATCGCAGGCATCATGGTCAGTCTGCTTCGCTTTCCCTGTTTATTTCTCAAGCTCGATGATGGCAATCGCTTTTAGGGAGCTATCATCGCCTTATACGCGAATATAACAACGGCAGTCCCTGTCTATATTGCAGGTGCTATGATAATGACCGGCGGCCTGCTCGCGTTGTTTTTGCCGTATGAGCCCAGAGGCCATTCATCAATTTAACAACAGTTGTGGGACGCACGCCGTCAGAAAATTGGAGTGTTGGTTTTACCGGTCGTTCTACTAATGTGGAGTCGAAAGGCCGAGCTGTATACCCATTTTTTTGACTTCTGATACAATTGAGAATCACCAAGTATCAACTTGTTGCTTCATCATCATAAGCCTTTTTTTAGACCCGTGTTGAATATTTCGGACCTTATGCACTTGAAAAGACGCCTCACATGAAATTATGAGCCAGTTTTCGGGAGTCCCAAAAACTTTCCCTCCACTACAGCATGTACGAAAATCCTCGTTATCCGAGTCTTGGGACAACCCGTCCGGGCAGCTGGGGACCAGCCGGAAACCCAGCCTATGTAAATTTCTGGTATTAGCCGCAATTCTCCCTGGTCACTGTGTGGCTATTCCTTTTATTTGATTCATGAAGCGAAGAATAGGGAACAGGGAAAAACCGAGTGTATCTTCATCAAACGATACAGCAACAAACGCGGTACCATAAGAACTATATACAACGTGGAAAGAAGTCCGATGTATGATGGGCCCTTCGGGGGATGAATGGAGGATTAATACGTTTTAGTGTCTGGACAATTGCGAACGCCCGTGACAGCGGGGCGACTCGGAACAAGCTAGAGTATTTCAAGAATAAATTGGTTTACTGTAAGTAAATGAAAGGGACGTCAACTCTGAACGCGGTGGTTTATCCTATCCGTTCCTGAACCCAAGGGTATATATATGTACAGCCCCACCTCTCACCCATCCCCAGTTCCCACTATGATTTCCAACTTCTTCCTCCTCTTTATGTCACTCGTCGGTAAGTTGTTTTCTTTCTCGTTCTCCTGTTTGCTAATTGGCGTCGTTCTAGCCGTTCGACTCTCCGCCGTGGCCTATACGACTAAGAGAGTAAGTACCCAATCTTCATTTTCCCCCTGCCATGTTGACTCACCGAAGTAATTTTGCCTTTCCTCCTCGAGTTCATCAATGCAGAAGGAAAGGAAAATTCGCAACAAAAGATATCATAAACCAATTAGAACATTAGAAGCGTCAACAAGAAGGGAAAACGAAAGTGCAGAATATATTCTTAAATACCTGAAACTCGAGTAGATAGGAATCGTAATGGAAAGGAACAATGTTACAGGGAAAGCAATGACAGAATGTCCGCCATTTTGGTCAGAGTTCCGCATGGGCCAAAGGCTCTTTTGCACGCATCCTTCTCCAGCCGAGAATAATCAGACCAACGATTGTAATATGGACAACAAGACCGACGATAATGCCAATTGTTCCAACGGTAGAGGGTTCCTCGCCCCCTTAGTTTGGTAGTGACGTCGGTGCTGGTCGGGGTATTGTGGGATTGATAGCCGTAGCCGAGGGTGGGGGAACAGTAACCGTCGAGGGTGTGGATATTGTTGTTCGGGGAATGCACCCCTGAGTTCGCGGCATACTTTGCAATCCGTGAGATATACTAGCATGCTGTTAAGAATCCAGGGGAAGACAAATACCGTTGCAGTTAATTGTAAAGTTGGCGTGATGACCTTGAGCACCAGAGTTCACTGAGTCAGATAAGGATCCCTGGGACAACTTACTAGGCTGATAATGAGAAAACGGTCTCGGGATGGGTCATTAAATAATCGTACCCAACCTTGGCGTCTTGGGTTACTTAACGATTTTCATTTGATGAAGAGAGTAAGGTTAGGCACTTTTAATGTGTTCATTGGATGGATCTTTCCTATGTTTTGACTTCTAGACAAGAAAATGTTCGATGGTTAACCGAGATGTACTGAGTGATACTTATGGATACGAACCATGCTGGATGTTGGATATTTGAGCATACCGGCGTGAGAGGGAGTTTTGTGGGATTCTGCGTCCTATTCGATGACTTCGATGTGATGAATATCTCTGGAATAGCATGGGTTGAACTGCGATAGTTTACTGGTTGACGCCCTAATTTTGTGAGAGAGAAGAAGATACCGGGTACTGGGACCTCCAGCAAAAACTCCGTCACTCAACGCTCAAGTAAGCCAAAGACTGCATTACCGAATTGCCAACTCACTTTCTGCGGGTGTTAGGCACTATGATTGTTAGATCCGCGTCCGGAAACCCTACATAATTAAAGTGATGCCGGAGGGATGGCTGCGGAGTACCACGTTGAACTCGTCTCCGTGTTGAAGATTTGAATGCCTTATCGTGGTTTAGGTTATATCACCTTATCTCGTCCTATTATTTCAGATGCGGAGTCGGACGGTATCCAGGAACGGTTGTCGAGGAAGTAAGTAAGCACATTTTCAATGGTAGTTATCAATAGCGAGGTTATGGTGGAAGATTGTGATCTTCATGATCGTAACTGGGTGTTCTCAGCAGCTATCTCGGGTGGGGTAAGTACTCGTTCATCGACATTCTTGTTGTCGATTCTATATAACATCCAGTTGGACTCGGGTCGGTTTATTTTACCTCGCAGGGGCGAAGTACATGAGCGCTGTCCCGTCGTAGGTTCGCTCGGATCAAATTAGCAAGTCTTGTCTTATTTCAAGCAACCAACAACGTCAATTGCGGAATCAGTAGTTTGCGGATTAATCTATGTACTTAGGAACATTGCAGACGTCAAGGTAAGCCACGATTAGGTTTTTGTCTCGGCGGACGTGAGTGCAAGTACGACGCTAACGCCTCGAGGTCAGGGAGCGGAACAAGGCGCTTCCGTAAAGAGGTCTGCCATGGATGTGTAATCCTTATTCAAGCTTCGGAATAGATCCTTAATGTAGAGTCGAGCGGGCAATGGCGACTATAGTTAGGAAATCTGGGGTTCATTGAAGAGATAAAAATATCAAAGGGATAACGGCTTTGTTGAATCCTGTGATGTAGCACACCGATGTCTGCCTTGTTATGTGTGTTGATATTTCGATGCGGCCCAGGTGGAAAGTGTATTTAAGACCTCCAAGGACGTGCGGGCACCGCGGAGGACCACCGGGGGTAGGGAGAGGTATGGGTTAATTTCCCCATAGTTGGTGTACATGTCAGCTCCCAGATACCTGGTCGTGAAGGGAACTAACTCCTCCAGACCCACTATCTCCCACAGCCTCATGTATTCTCGGAGCGGGAACAAGTCGGTGAATGGAGCCCGATATTCAGCCACACAGGCCATTGAGTGGCGTAATTGTTCATAAAGAGACGTCATGTGGTAGGATAGAATGGACATCTATTTTGGAAGGCCGGAGAGATAGTAACAGAGATTCGCCGAATGCTGAGAAATTCCCTGTTTCGGTGGTTGACCATAGCTTGATGGTGCAAGTCCAAGAAGAACGGACAATGGGACATTGCCTCCATTCAACGAATGGAGATACATGATAACGAGAGCCAGGACGACCCCTGAGCGATCGGGGGTCGCGTCGCGGTCACGTGGTTGTTGAACCCGAAAACTTGTGCTTTTTTTAATTCCCGTTTCTCTGTGATACATTTATTGTTCTATGCTACTTGTTCCTTTACCACGATGACTTCTCCTTTCCTCGACAACTACGAACCCTTGGATGTCATTGGAAATGGTTCCTTTGGTATCATCCGCAAAGTTCGACGCAAAACAGATGGTGTGGTATGTGCTATCAGTGGCACTTTCGTCTTCCCAGGCTCACGACTGTCCTCGCAGATATTCGCGCGCAAGGAACTTAACTTCGAGAGGATGAGCGAGCGAGATAGAAAGCAGATTGTAGCTGAAGTGTGCGTCCTGGTTGACTCTTGTATCCTCACCGCCGACTGACAGCAACGACGCACAGAAACATTCTCAAGGACCTTCACCACGACCACATTGTACGATACCACGACAGATACGTCGACAGAGACGCTGGAATTCTGTATATCCTCATGGAATACTGCGGTGGTGGCGACCTCTCAACTATCATCAAACAAGCGACGAAACAGAACCGACCAATCCCTGAAGACACTATCTGGCATTATTTTCTCCAAATTCTACAAGCGTTGCACCATTGTCACCACCCGAACGGCCATAGTAGATCATCAAGTGGGTCCGCGATTAATGGTGGACCCATTGACGCGGAAGGGGGCTCCCGGCGAGCTCAAATTCTGCACCGCGATCTCAAACCAGACAACGGTTCGTCCTCATATTCAGCCCAAGCTATCCTTTCTTTAATTATCATTATTCTCCAGTGTTCCTAGACGAGAACAACACGGTTAAACTAGGAGATTTTGGCCTTTCAAAGGCACTCGCACAGGCGAGCTTCGCGAACACATATGTTGGAGTACGTCACTGCCAAGGTCCGAACCCCGCATATACTCATCTATTTTTAAAAGACTCCATACTACATGTCACCTGAGCTGATGCAAGAGAAGGCGTACGACTCCAAATCGGATATATGGTCCTTGGGTTGTCTGATATACGAACTCTGCGCTCTCAAACCTCCATTCCACGAAGCCAAGACACACTCCGAGCTGAGCATCTTTATTCGGTACGTCCGCTTCAAGGTCTCTTTTTCTTTCTGTCTTTCTCATTTATCGGATAGTAATGGCCGCATACCACCACTCCCTCGAGGATACTCCCAAGCTCTTACTTCGGTTATCAAATCTATGTTAAACCTCAACGTGAGTTTGCCCACTTTTCTTATGAATGGTACTTGCTAACCCCGCACCCAGCCTGCCATGCGCCCATCTGCCGCTCAACTCCTCCAACATGAGCGGCTGGAGCTATTTAATCGACTTGCCGACGCGGAGAAAATGCAAGTTTAATCAACGATATGGTACATCGGATCTTGCTTCTAATCTTTTTTTCTTCTTCTGTTCACACAGGTTTTCGGTCGTCAAGGCGCATCGCGCCACCGTAACAGCAAAAGAACGCGAAATTCTTGCGCGAGAACAGGCGCTCCTCCAGAACGAACAACGCTTAACGGCACTTCTCAACCAGAAGGACCAGGAAATTACGTCCCTCCAACAACTGGTATCGCAACTCCAACAACAGCAGCACCAATTCTCTCGACATGACATGGAGGTCGCAGTTAAGCAGGCCGTCGCTCGACGCGAAGAGGAGCTACGCGTCTTGGTGATGAAAAGGGAGGAGGAAGTCGCCATCGCTATCGCGAAGCGTGAGGAGGAGATTATGGAAGCCGTACGCAATCGCGAAGCAGAGGTGGATGCCGCGTGTGTCCAACGCGAAGAGCTGATCAAGAAGGAAGTCGACGAACGTATCCAGTGGGTCCTCGCCAAGGAGACCGAGTTGAAGGCGGAGGAAATACGGTTAGAGGAGGTAAAGAGGGAATTAGATGAGAACGCGAAGAAGGTACAGCAACAAAGCGCGGCAACCACGACCACAGGGAAAGGTTTGTTATGGTGTCTTCCTCAAGTTTTGACTCTGCTCATAGGTTTGAAATATCCCCATAGGCCGCAAGGAGAAAATCCCTCTCGAAGAGGTCAAGAACCTCCTCGAACCAACGACCAGGACGGCACAGGTTACCCCTGTTCAACAACCACGCCGACGAAAACACGATCCCCACCCCGTATCTCAACCCACCCCGTCTACGTACCACATCGCTTCCATGGAGACACCCATTTCGCGCCCCACTCAGTTGGATTATATGCCCTCCGCGATGAAGGGCGTCGTTCTTACTGCAACAGGCGAAATACTCGCCACGCCCTCACCCGCTGAACTCGTCAACTTATTCAACCGTTCTCCGAAGGTCGGGCTAAATTTTGGCAAGATCTTTGACTTCGAGGAAGGCGATAGCGGAGAGAAAGGACGTCAAGAACGACATGAAGACGGGGCTGCTAGTCCGCCTCCCAGCCCGAGCTCGAGGAAGGAAAGGGAGAAAGTCAAGGATAAAGATAAGGAGAAGGACGACGCGTCGTCGGAGAGCTCCACTTCTTCGTCTAGTACCGGTGCTGCGAATTCAAGAAAACAACAAGCTCTCGCAGCGGCACCGCCCACGAGGATTCGTCGACCCTCGATACGCTCTTCCCATCGTGCGTCACGCAGTCAACCTGCGAGTTTACCTGCGTCTTCCTCGGATCCTGCTGGGTTTACCATCAACAGCGACGGCGTGTCGACATCCAATGGGCATAGCCAGGCGAAACCACTTCCACATCCGCATTTACGACCTTCGGGTAGTGCTTCTAACCTCGCCGCGGCTGCGGCTGCTGCCAGGTCGCTACCGATTCCTGTACCAAGGAGTCATCCTTCGCCAGAATACGATTTTACGGACGAAGAGAATTTGCCCAGCCCATTTTTAAAGAGGGTGGATAAGGCGGCAGCGGCGAAAGCCGCTGCTGTTGCCGCTGCGTCAGCTTCGAGGTCAAGCTCCAATGGACCGAATGGGCCACAGTCGACTGACGGTGGATCAGGACCGGGATCGTCGACGGCAAATGCGAAAAGGCGAGGGAGTAGTGGGTTGTTGCTGAGGGCCGTTGCCGCTGCGAACAATGCGGCGGGTCGAAGAGGGACACCATCAACGTCGTCCTCGACCTCCGTCAACCCAGCAAATTCGAACGGCATTGGGATGGAGAACGAGGGCGAGATAATGTCACCTGGTGCGTCGACAGGTGAAGTGGGTGGTGTTGATGCCAGGCCCTCGCTGGCGAGCGCTCGTAAAGCGAGTGAAGAGGCGAGAAAAGCACTTTTACGACCGTGATGATATATTTCCATGTTTCGTTCTTTTTTTCTTTTTCCTTTTATTTCGAGTTATGTATTTGTTCTCGATTATTCCTCTCGTATTTTCTTTCTTTTGTTTACTTAATATTTCATGGTCCGTGTTCTTTCCTTTATTTCATCCTCTGGGTTCAAGACGAACATTATGACATATGTACATGATCACGATTCAATGAACGAGACGCATAGTTATGGACCCAAGTGGTTTCATTGTATTAGACTATCACCATCATATAGAATCTATGTAAGCTTTATGATTATCGAAATCTGAGGTGTGTTACATAGTCGAGTCAGGTGTTACTTGGCGATCGCCCTTCAATGCTAAAAACACAGCATCTACGGAAATTTTCAAGCCTTTGACATCTTCAACGCTAGAATTCCCGAGGACTCTATAAGCACTAAATCCGCAATCTAGCCATATAGAGCTTCCTTAATCAAGCTCACGCCCATTTCGGAAGCGTGGAATGGGAATACACGGAAATTCATCCCATTCGGACTGCGGCTTATCGAAGTAATTGGTCTGGAGCTGTGGTCTATCGTGGTGGAGTAATGACAGCTGATAATCACACCTTCGGCTCCGAAGCACAGGGGGACCCACGGCACCGGTGCCTTTTGGATTTCGAACCACGCTAAGAAAAAGAAATGCGAATAGATTGGACAGATTACGCTCAGCAGCGTGAACAAAAGCCGTTTGATCAAATGACTACACGATTTAATCTTTGTGACTCAAATACCACATCGAGGGATACTGATATATCAATCCTCGAAGTCGCGCCGGGAGGCGCCAGTAGGACTCTAAGATCGGAGGCAAGATGGTGAGAGAGGTCCAAAAGTGAAAATGTACCATCTCGATCATCACATTCCGCGGGCACGATCTCGAGATTGAAATTGAGGGTGATCTTTCGAAGACGTGGGTGTTTCTCCCTCAACGCATCGGAATGGAGCGCATCCCAGGTTGTTTGGTCGTCTGCTTCACCGTTGCAGAAGAACGTCCTCGAATCGGGCACAGTTGTGATTGAATCCACGATAATTTGAAGAACCTCGATTTTCGTTGGGGGATTAGCTGAATTGGGTAACCAGAGAACGTGGCCGCTAGCGATGAGAGTGTTGGATTTTGGACACTGGAGTTGTAAACGGAGACATCGTAGATCGGGAAGAGTGCCAATGTCGATGGGGATACGGAATGAGGATCCCATGTTTGTACCAGAGTATGATCTAAAATTTTCGTACATTCAGTGATGTCGCAGAATGTATTAGAACGCCTTCACGTACATATCGAGAGAGGTCAGACAGTCCTTCGTTCCTTGAATGAACTTCCACACGGCTGTGGCATCCTGACGGTCGGAGATGGCGGCTTTAAAATGTTCAACGTGGAGGTTTCGTCGGTATCGACAAAATCTATCCATAAAATCGCGCATGTATCGGTCGACCCATAACGATTTCAGACAGAGGAGCGAGGAGGATTCCGATGGACGGGGATGAAGAGCGAATCGTGAGCGAATAAGGGACAATGAAAGAGGACATGGATGGTTGATAACCATCGATATGGGAATACCTTCCACATCCGCAAATGCGAGGTGTCTGAGCGAAGGAAGGAAGGTTGTTTCCGTTAATGATTCCATTGTAACTGTCGGGATGGAATTCCAAGAAAAAGGTCTTGAAAAGGGACCAGACATAGACAAAGTTTCGAAGTTTTTTGACCGATTGCGAAGCGCATCTAGGATTTTATGTAGACCCGACTGTTGTTCGAGAATGAAGTACCCCCGGTCGACGTTGATATGTAGTTCTCGGATGAGAAGGACGAGATCTAGAGCACCCCTTGCATCAATAAGATTACTGAATGAACCAATTCTTTGGAAGAGAGAATCTCGAGATCGGGTGAATCTTGATTCGGGAGGTGACAAGATCGGTGGATTCATAGAGAGGTGAATGACGGAAAATAGCTTTCTTCGCGCAGGGAAACTGAAAGATCTGGAAACGAGCGCACATGAGAGAAGAGTTCGAAGGGAATCGATTTCACCAAGATGAATAGAGACACCATCAATGAAGAGTTCCACGATTTCTGGAGGGAGATCGAGTCCGAATGACATGTTGGTCGTGGAAGAAAAAAAGGAGTGATCGGCAGGATGCTCGATTAACGACTTGATCCGGCTTATGTACTCAAAACAATAGTGACTTTTCACGTTTACTTCACTTCAACCGCGGAGGGAATGAGAATGATTTTCATTCTGTAGGAAGGGGGTGGGGTTTGGATAATGTAGATGGGTGGATAGGGGAGACGAGGAGGAGGGGCGGCTAGTTACAATTATATACAGATATTTTTAACGATACAGTGTAAGAGGAGACGAGCGAGGTCCGAATACATCTAGATTTACAACGTCAAGAAGTCCTGCTGTGTTGGGGTATTAAGAGTAGCCTGGTATTCATCGTCGGAGACGAAAAGGAGGGGTGGCTAAAGAACTCGTGGTCATGGTCGTTAAGGGGCGTGATGGCACCGTGGCCACCGGTGGCGACGGGAGTATTGGTGACAACGGCGGTGATCATGACAGGTTGAGGATCCACCCCTCCTTACCGTATGTAAGCCCCCCAAATTCTGACATATCCCCCAGGAAATCCATCCGCTTCATTCCTAATTTCTGCTCTGAAATCTGCAGCGCGTGATTCGATTGTCGTTTCCAGCGTCGGAGGAATGCGTCGTTGACGGCGTATTTGGCTCGGGGTGATGGGAGGAGGTCAAACTCTGCTGCCGTCACAGAGACAGACAAGGCGCGGTAGAGGCCGTCGAACACATCGGCGACCGTGACATAGCTTCCTTGTACCCGAGGGTAAATGGTAATGCGCCATGGAAGGCGCGAGCAAATAATGTCCATGGACCCCACAGCTGGTTGAGTCGCCGCTTGGGTCCAGATATCGCTAGGTAAATTTGTCCTAGCAACAATAGTTTCAGTGGGATACGACATGTCCCAATTCCAAAGAGGTTTTTGGGATATCGCAAGAACGGGATGCGGGATGGCGGGCAGAGGTGTGGTATGGTATGGTGAGCCGATCCCAAGAGATGGTGGAGTCGCGGGCCCTGGCGACGAGGGTAATGACGACGAGGAGAATGTGGGTGATGGTGTGCCGAGGGAGTCGAAACGGACGTGTTTTCCCGGCATTGTTGTGTTGCGAAAAAGGTTGGGGATTCGATAGGTTTGTGGGTTATCCTTGAGGAGGCGGGACAACCTGGATTGGAAAAGAGCGCGTTGATCATAGTTATATCCTCTGGCGCACCGCTTCTCAGGGACTGTAGTTGGGTTCGAGTCAACAAGACGTGTAGTTGACAACTGCGACGTCACCGGTTCACCGCCTCCGCAGTGCAATTCAGACGCTCGATGAGTCACACAGCCTGCGCCGTGGTGGCATATCTTTGACAGGTAGCCCCTTAAGCGCCTCGTAAGCAAGTATACATGTGATCACTTTGCTTTACACTTGTTAGGTACAGACGCTTCCAGCACCGCCCGCGTCGCCTGAGCAAAATTTAAAAGTTTGTCGTCACATCTCATTCCTCATAAATCATAACCTGGCCGCTGCGGGTTGGAAAAAAAGTCATCTGTTGCTACTTTATTATCATCGAGTCATATAGGTGACTCCGCCACGCATCATGCTCTCCCACAGTCCCTGCTTGTTCTACAGGACGCGCTCCGCTGAGCGCGGGGAATTTTTCCAGAACGTTCTTCGAACACATTCGCTAAAGTTCCATGGATGGTTCGACCCTCGGAGTTGTGTTTCTCGATCATTCTTTGATCACACATGCTACTTAATAGCACCTAGACGTTTAGGTGTAGCTGTGTTTTGGCTACCAAAGGACTCCACATCGTACCCCGCATGGCCGATGTGAATAATGAAGCGCAGAAAGCGCTGACATTCGTGACTAAATAGTTAATTCCTCCACTAGCGCTAGCGATAAGAATGTTGCCCGCGGCCCCCAGTATTATGAGATAAGGGAAAGTCGTTCAAATATCATTTTCGACGTGCTGGTAAAACAGCGGTTGCTGTAGATCTATAGAGTTTCGACCGAGTGTTCGTGCAACGGGTGACGTTTGGTTATGAACAGAACAAATGTGACGTGTAACGCCTACGATGAATAACTTACAAACCAAGTTTTTGACCAGATCGCGCCTGCGGTGCTAGGATACATACAGCCAACTGTTGAGATTCCTCCCAATTCCCAAACCCTCCAAAATGTTTACTTGGCTTCTTCTGTTGATGACATGCGGAGTTTACTGTATCCCTTTGACCTTACTAGCAGGAAATTGAGTGAATTCTAGTAGTCTCGATGGATCTGAGAAACACGGGGTTTAAACATCGACCCCCCACCTTCGAAAAATTTGATGACAATCAGAGCTCGTCTGTCAACCATCTTGGCCCCGTAACTACTTCGGTGAGGCTGAAGCGTGTGAACGATGATTATTCAATCCAGTTTTCTATTCCACGTACACTGATTCGCGTTCTTCTGCAAAAATAAATTATGAGTATGGTCAGCGTGAATGTCACTGGAGATGTCCACCCTTGATATTGCGAATTGTGGATGCAGATTCCATGAGATATGGCCGTGAACTACAGTTCAACTGTACATCACGGTCACTGGCACAAGTCCTGTGTAAGTCAAGAACGAACCGACGCGGTTTTTATTTAGCTGTTCGACTGCAGTTTATTCCTTCCAAAATTACAATTTTATGAGCATAAGAGCTTTTTTTAAAGAAAGAACAACGGTAAGAAAATCAGGCTTTGGAGCCACTCAATCTGCTACTATTGTAGTCTTATCCCATAGTTAGTGCAACAGTCAGGATCTCCGTTTCCTTACTTTCTGACCGTCGGGATCCCGGCAAATCTGGCAAGGCCGTGCAGGGCCCACCGAATCCATGACGTTAGAAACTCCGAATTTTATCCAAGGGGCTTCCCTCCCCTTAATTGAGGTCCAAGATACGATGTTGCAAGTCTCATAGAGGCAGAAACCAAGTCTTGGGGACCTGAATTTGGATTGGAGAAAATAAAATTTCGGCCGTAACGGGTAAAAATAGTTGAAGACCGGTCATATGTCCCATGAAAAAATCTAGGTAATGGGTAACATGGTGCGAACAATTGGTCGAAAAACACTACAGTACCTTGTTCCTGGGCCGATTCCTAAAATAAACTCACTGAATTGGATTTGCGAATGATGACGCATCTAAGGTGGCCATGTTCTTTTCCTTCACATACGGGCAAGCTCTCTAAGGTCCGGCTTTCTTAGTGCAAAGAATTTCGTTTTATTACTTCGTCGCCGTGGGTCCTCTGAGAACTTTCCTCTCCCTGCTGTAGTGTAACTATGTCAAGAATCGAGCTTCAAAAAAATCGGCAAGATGATGATAAGGTCACGTGTGATAAACAAGATCACATGATTGTAAATGACAGGCAATCCCACGGTTGCCCCACAGAATAGTCCTTGTCTGATAACGGTTCGACTTATGCGCTCTCTAACGCTTACCATAAGCTCCTGACCACTTTCACTATATATTGGGCTCCTCAGTGCTCAGAGAACGTCACGACCTTAGAATGATCACTGGTGTGTCCAACTTCTGTCGAAGTAGTTCAAAGATGCTTCTCAGGTGTTATCCCCTTCTGACTAATTAACAAACCTTGAGGCTCGAATTATCTTCATAAAGGGCCAGAAGCCTGTCATGTGGGAGCGGATGGTGGGCAGGTGCGCCGTGTGTGCAGGGTGCCAACCGTATTTCGTCCGATCTCCTGAAAGCGGAACACGTCAAAAGAGGGGTATGCCGGGGTTCCGAACTGGATAAATTGACCTCATCTTTTCATGGCACACGACCTCAAATTCCTTTCCCTTCTCCCTTCCTTCGTCCCCATATTCCACCTTTCTCTTTCTTGTACCATCCCCCTCAGTCGTAAAGGTCAGGGTACCTCTTTATTAGCATGATTTCCAATTTTCCGACGACTCCTTTCAGGCTGCAACATCCCAGGATGGCGGAACCTATGCACCAGATCACCCCGACGCCGTCCGCCCAATATCGAGAGGATTTGGAGGAATTTGAGAGAGACGATGGACGTCCTCCATTCGTGTTAAACATGACGGAGCTGAAACTGTTGGGAATCGCTGGCGTATGTCACTTGGTCGATTTTTTTTTCTTATTGGTTTCTGACTCCCTCAACTAAAAGGTCGGGTTCTTCTTGGATGGTAAGATAGTCCTTTATATTTGTTACCGTGTACCCATGACTCATCCATATGTTTAGCTTATGACCTTTTCATCATCAACGTATGTCCATTATTTTGATGACTTTCTTCATGGTAATTTAACATATGCGTTTTGCAGCCGGTCGCGACTATGCTTCAGTACCGTCTCTATGGAGGAGGTCATCTCCCGACGAACTTGGAGGGATTTGTCAAGGCCGGCGCGAACATAGGGAGTGTCATTGGCCAGTTCGCGTTCGGTAAGTATATTTCAAGGATTTACGACATGTACTCATCGCCAAACCCAGGATATGCGGCCGACGCGCTTGGGCGCAAGGCTATTTGTACGTCATAACTGCATTGCACCACTTCCACAGCTGACCCAGTTGCACTCTGGCAGATGGCAAGGAGTTGATGCTCATCATCATCGCTACCATCCTCACCCTCACAACGCCCACTGGCACACTCTCCCCTGATGCATGTCTAATATACTTGGGCGTATTCCGTATTCTTCTTGGAATTGGTGTCGGTGGTGATTACCCCATGTCAGCCTCTATCACTTCTGACCGCTCGAACATCCGTAAACGAGGTACCATGCTTTCGTACATATTCTCTAACCAAGGGTGGGGAAGTTTCGTTGGGAGTTTGGCTACGATCATCGTTTTGTTGTGTTATAAGAATGTTATGGAAGTGAAAGGAGAGACGTCGAAGGTTGACGGAGGTGCGTAAATTCTTTTTGCTCATTATGGCATTCAACTAAAGTTTATGGATAGTGTGGCGAATT
>Ga0307517_10009406_pt1 | contig 13843 bp, 15 predicted proteins | sample 23_EM_MG_FD_194515 | JGI IMG/M metagenome (GOLD analysis project Ga0307517, IMG submission 194515) | Populus trichocarpa ectomycorrhiza microbial communities from riparian zone in the Pacific Northwest, United States - 23_EM | ecosystem: Host-associated > Plants > Roots > Unclassified | place...
ACCTCTATGATCGATGCCGCTATGTCTGATTTCCCAATCCTCAAGAATTACTTCCTGACCCACGGCTGTTCTCGACAAGTAAGCTCAAACTTCCAAACCTATATCTGACTTTGCTGATCAGAGAAAAGGCCTGAGTTCACTATTTTTTTCACCTCTCAAAAGTATCTTTAGTTACCTTCTTTTCTATCAATATTCACTCGTATTACATATTTATACTTGGACATACCCATATATACATTTATGCCCACTATGATACATGATACATGCATAGATTTAGATAATAGTAGGCCAACGAGCGACATAATCACAGCTCGTCATGAGGATCTTCTGTTTTCTTGCGTTTTTCCTTCTCCGCTTGAGCCACCTGAGCCGCTTTAGCTTTCTTAGGATCGCAGTGCTCCGGTATCGGACTAGATGGGTCAATAGGAGGGTGGTTGACCTTTCCAACTTTGATATAGTCCTTGTGTTCCGCATAAAATTTCTTCCAGTGTTGAAGACTCTGAACAATACAAACTTATGTCAATATCACCAACGTGCTTCAAAAATTTGGTGCCGTACACTCATTTCTTCCTCGCTTAATCCCCGGATATCATGTGTACGATGGGCTTGGAAGCAGCCAGTAGCGAAGGCGCGCGCAGCATCAACACCAACACTAGAGGCCGGAAATTAACCTAAATGAAAGAAGGAACAATACGGCACACACAAATGATGATAAGATCCGCCCAGCTGGTACGCTTTGCCTTTTGAAACGTCGTAAACATCTCCGTCAATCTGGCGAACCAGTGTCGTTAATAAAATTAGACTGGCATATAGACTAGTCAGGGTCATGAGCATACCGCCAGATATGTGGGTTTAAGTCCCTCTCCGTTATATTCCGCTAAGAAGCCCTCAGAGAATAGACGTTGGTTTTTCTATTAAACCGGGATTTTATTGTCGTTCAGACGAAGTGATAAATATTGAACTCACAGGCCAATACGTTTTGAGTTGCAGCCACCTACTTTGATGGTCCCAGGTATAACTTCCGGTGAGGAACTTGCCAGCAAGAGAGAAACACAGCAACGCAATAACAAGGAACTTGAGGAGGCCCAGAACTCCAACCTCTTCCACAGCGGTAGGGTCGGGTTCAAGAGGTCCAACCTTCTCGCCTCGAGCAATCTTCTCATCGCGTGCTTTCCTCTTCTCCTCCCAGGCATTATGCAATGCCTCCTGTTGGTCGCGGTACTCCTTATAGCTATATTGGACATGTCAAATCTGTTAATAAGACCCTTTGCCTTCGAAGTCCTGACACGTACGCAAGGAAAGGTCTGTTGGCAGATTTGTTCGACACCATTCTGCCCGGAATGTTGGGGTCCGCGACTCTATCGGTGGAATCATCGACATAACGCGGAGGAGGAGCACCCCCAGCTAATTCTCCAATCCAGGACATATTAAGTGGCAAACGAGGTGGTTAACCGTTCTTGTTAACCATGATCACGATCGTCAATTCCTTGGGAAAGGCATCACGTGCGGACATAGGTTATAAATAAGACCAGTCGTGGAAGTGGCCTTTTCATGATTGGTCATCGCGCGCCGCAGCCCGTTTGGGTGACGCGCCGTCTTGCTTTTATAGAGAACAGGAAAAGGAGACATATTATTGTTGCTTTCTCTGCAGAGCAGGTGGGTGATATACATACAGTGGGGTAAATATAGTACCGACATACAACAAGGCAAGGGGTGTATGAAATTAGTGGCAGATCAGCCCCAAGTACTCTGAGTAAAGGGGACAGGGTAAGGTAGCATTACAAATAAGGGGAGCAAGCAGAGGAGAGATGATGATACGTGACAGGAGAAATAAAATGTTGACGAGATCTCAAATGAAGAGTACCATAAAGAAAAAGGTCCTCCGGGGAAACAACATGCTACCAGGTTGTCAAAGAACGAGAATACTAGATTATTGAAGGGGGATCGAATGCGTTAAAAGATGTATAAACATATGGCCATGTAAAATCGGATGCGCGCATATGCAAAAGGCCAAAGTCTGGAAAGATAAAGGCAATGGTTATGTTCCGGAGTATCGAGGAAAGGTCCAAAAAATCGGGAACGGCAGCATTGTTATGATGCGGACGAGAGGGTTGTTGTGTTAGTAGCCGCCTCTGCAACTGCTTGCCGATGCTCTCGTTCACTCGCTTGTTGTGAAATGGTCATATACGCTCCGCCGACCTCGTCCGAGGACCCATTGAGCCCAGGAGGTGAGGCCGGCCCAACTGAGAGCAGATGGATATCGTTCTCTGTTGGATCGAAGTCTTCGACCCAGTTACGCATGGCAAGGAACTTTGGAGTCTTAATAAACTGGGAGGGACAAAGAATAAAGCATGATTAAGGTAGAAAAGACATCGCGAAAGAAAACTCACTTTGGGAACGGAATCCGTGGCCATAAGACGGAAAATATGCATTTGAATACGCTCGTACAACCGAATCATGGTCTGCAGCTGAGTTGCGTTGAAGGCGTTCGCTTGCTCCGGTTCCACGCGTCCTTGGAAGGCCTTGCCGGTCAAATTTGTAACGACCTCTTCAAGATACTTGACGAGCTCGTTGCGCAGACCATGGTCGATGTTCAATTCGCACTGGCTTGAAGGTGCAAGATAAGTGTTGTAAATCACAAAGGCTGTATTGATAAGGGATTCGTGATGCCTTTCCATCGCGGCCTGTCCAGGCGTGTTTCGATTTCCGGGGCGAGTAACTGGGGATACAGCCATGGCGCTGGAGGTAATGTTGAACTTCTTTTTGAAGTCCTGCACGTCGACCCAAAACGATAAATTTTCTTCGGAGAAATTTCCCCGTAGGAATTCGCGGAACAAAGAACGAAGGCCAGGTTCCTCGAGAATGTATCGCAAGCGATCGGTGTTGCTCTGATGGGAGTTCTTCTTCTCTACCGAATCATAGTTCGAGTTCAACTTTTCTGCCAACGATATACGACGGTGAATCTTGGCATCAGCATTGGACTTCTTGGCGTCGCTCGGACCACTATCCATGGACCCATCAATCGAGACACGGTCGTGGAGATTGGCTGTCGAGGTACTGGGCGAATCCTGAACTCCAAGTGGTCGACCACTATCCCAGTGAGCCAGACGACGACCTTCGTCGGTGACCTTGTAGATAGCCTTCGCGGTACAGCGGAATTCTCCTTGTTGCTGCAACGAACGTAAGAATCACATCAAGAGAAAGGTATGGAAACCAACACACGCTGACTGGGGAATTGCCACCAGGGGCAGATCCGCGAACAGTGAAAATGATGGCGGAATCGTTGTTCTTGCGTTTGTCGCTGACTAGCGTAATGAGACCAAAGCGCACGAACTGAGCTGCCATTTCGGCGGCCTCCTCCCGGCCAACAACGGACGTAAAATCGCACAACCACTCGAGAGCGGTGACGGCCGCAAAACAGTGTTTGTGAACCTGGGCTGGCTTGCCCTGGAGAGGTTGGGCACGCTCCGTCATATCGCTGAGAGTGATGCCTTTGGAACGTTCATTGTATTTTTGGAAGACATCCAGCGGCTTATCGGCTGGTGAGGCGTAGTTGGCGGCCCGGCCAACGAAACGGCGGAATAAGGCAGTGATGACAGATTGAGTGACAATGATCTCGTCGTCTGACGAACGACGCTCCAGATGGAGGAGTTTAATGCAAATCGGTTGTGAGCTGAACACAGGTTGAAGGTGGTCTGAATTGATGCCGTTCTTGGAGATGAATCGCTCCAGAACATGGAGGCCCTTGGGAGTGAGTATGTACGTTCCACGGTCTTTGAAGAGGTTTGAAGTAGGATCTGTTGCATTTTCGATGAGTCGTGCATCCATAAAGTGCTGGCACATTGCTTTCGCCATATCACGGGTCATCGAAAACGTGGTGGTGGTGGTGGTTGTGACAACTCGTGAAGGTTCTTTGGGATCTGGCCCCCGATTGGATTGAGAGAATTTGAGAGAGGCCAAATTCTGCGCTGCCTCGTCGCTTTGGAAATGGAAAAAACGTGAGGGTGTGTATGCAGCGTGATGAAGTGGGGCGGGACTCACGTGGAGAAGGAATGGGGGAAGGTTCGAAAGAACTGCTTATGGGGACCAAGCTGTAGAGAAACGATGAGAGTGGCAAACAAATCCAAGGTATCCTGTGTTGAGACGAATAAGAGTGGAACTGGTACAGCAGTGCCAACCTACGCACCTTGAGGAATGGCCTGCCACGTTTTGTTGTCTTCATCATATGAGACGAGGTGGCCTGCGGGTCGGCATCTGGGAGAGTGGCCATTGTGGGGAACGGGAGGAGAGTCGCGAAAGAAAAAGAACAGAAGAGGAAAGGAAAGAGGAGGAAGGAAAGCGCCGTTGCCAATCACAACAATATTTCCCACGAGGCATCCGCCTCATGTTCCGCTCCCCCTGTTTGAGCCAAACCCGACATCAGGTTATGTAAACATAAGATTTTTCTAATCTCCTTTGACTAACTCCATCGACGGTGGGCGATTAGCCGGCAGGGCGAGCACAAGGCCGCACGACGGTGGCCGTCTTTTCTCAGAGAAGACTAAGTAATGCAAAAAGTGAGTCTATTACATGTGTGCCTACCACATTTACAATATCCAGTAGTCAGACCGAAACTCGAGGTACGCCTTATATCATCGAGGCTGGACAATTCTCTACAAATGAGCCGAAACTCTTCCCAGCGGTGGATTAAAAATTGTGCTCCAGCAAATTGGGGCGAAATTCGTCACGCGTCTGCTTAGATTCACAGAGCTTTGTCCTGACCTCGAGGTCGACAGCACGGACGAGGTCTTCGTTGCCACTGGACAGACGGCATACCATAAGTGTCCTGCGTTCATACCTGCCAGCATCGTCATCGTGAAAGAAAACATACCTAGGTCCGCAGCCTCAAGTATACTTATCCCTCGGCCATCCAGGTTTCCAGGTCATATTCAAGAGGATGCACTACCCCAGGAAGAGGGGATACTTGTGGGGTTTGAAACCTGATGAGATTTAGAAAGACGAAGCTTCTTGCAGAAGAACCAACGCAGCCCACCGTTGGGCCCATGCGTAGGTCGTGTGCCATGTTGTGTTCACTAGGAGTTCCCGAGTCGACGTCTTAGGGAAAGGCCTCCGCTGGCAAAAGTACTTCTGTTTCTCTTGCTACCTCGGCTGATCTGCCAGAATACGAATACCCCGATGTTTTATTTTCTAAATCTAACATCCTAGCCGGTGGTGAACGAGAGGGCAGGATCCAACCTGAGCAGTGACTTCGCTTCCAGAGGGTTTTTCATACCAAATAATCAAACAAAATTATTTTTCTTTTGTGATTCTCAACATCTGTAAGGCACAATGTTGCCTGAATGGAATGGTGTCCCTTTTATCATATGCCAAACACCATCTTTGTCTGTGTCCACGTACTTACCTACCCTTGAAACACAAAATACAAAGCCAAGACTCTAAAGTGGCCAACTTGTGGTACTTTTTGCTCAGCAGGCCACCTCTTGTGAGTTTTTGTAAATATTTAAAGCGACTCGGACACACCTTGAAGTACCGACTGGTGGATAGACGCCGAAGTGGCCCCGGCCTAATTTGCGTTCGGAAGGTCGGAGCGTACACGCGGAGCAGTGTGAGGAGTTTGTTCCGGTCCAGCTGCTTGGCAGGCAATCCATTCTATAGAAATTTTTCTTTATTTATGTAAATAAATTTGAAATTTTTGGTATTTCATCCGGCTTGAAAGCATCGCATATTGACCGGGTAACAAGCCTGAACCGAGAACATTTCAAATAGGCGCTGAAGCAGCTCCGGTCGCTAATCTAGTTACACCGTCCAGGCCTTGTGCCCCTTCGACATTCAAAGCGGTTTCAACGCTCGAGATATCTATGTAGTACCAACAACGCGCCATACATGCATGTATATCCTTGCACGGTAATTGGATAAGGATGAGATGGTTTTGATCTCGATCGTGGGACTTTATGAATTACTTCACCGTGAGTGTCCTGACCACCATTGTGATGAGCGTTCCAAACATCAATGTGAATTCTTCTGAATTTTCTTTTTCATTTGAGACTAACGGCATTCGGTAGGACCCAGCAGCTGTTACAGCTCTTTTGGAGCAACTCAAATCCTCACCAGTATGGCAAGAGTTAACAACTGCAAGATCCAGTGCTTTACCCCTCCCGGAATCAGGACTTGACCCACAGGACCCGACCACGAGCGGAATGGAAGGAACTACTCAACCCATTATCAGTCGTGAACCCAATTCGAACTTGGTTGGAACATCCGTGGCGTCACTTCTCTCGCAACTGAAGCCCTTTTCTGCTGGTCCTGGTGTTCAGAATGCGCCAATAGCGCCACCCACGCCAAAAACATTGTTCCCCCGACCACATGTGTCAGAAACATTCGTTGAAGACAAAAGACACTATACGTTTCGCGAATCACTCCCTGTACTCTCCGAATTGGTTGAAAACTCTTCTCTTGTTGAAGCTGTCAAGAAGGTGGGGGCCATCACGCGATCACTGAACTTCATTCGTGGCACTGATTTTGCAAAATTAGATGAAGAAGGAACAGGACGGCCTTGAGCGGCGTCTGTGGGACGAGAGAGAGACAATTTACACGAAATATAATGGGAAATTGAAAGTTGCACAAACCAAGTGAGGTCTCCACCATGTATATCCGTTTTTATCCCCTTAACGACCTTCCAATAGAGCCCAAATGATTGGGATCAGTGTCTCCCAACACGAACTCAACGTCCTTTTAACCCATTGAGACCCAAACCAATAAGCTAACATCAATTCATCAGATGATAACGGACGCTTTTGAAAAAGAAATCCGTAAGTTTGATCATGAGCGCGTCATCCCTGCCTGGGATGGCCTCGTGGCTAGACAGCAGGCGGAGTTGGCACAAGCCCATGTTCCGACGATGTTTGTTACGGGTGAAGCAGAAAATCTTGAGGTAAGTTTCTGTAAAATCTAGTTTGCATTTCGGCGTCTGACACCTCCAAGCGACAACGACAAGTCGTTGGAGTATTGGAAACCATCATCGGCCCAAAGGGTGCTTGATGCTCAGAGCGTCGACCTGTTTGAGGAGCCAGCTTGGCCGTTATATCATTGCCCGCGACATCGATTAAAGCTATTGAACATGTATGGAATACAAATTTAATTAGTACCAAGCCCTTTTATGAGCTCAATCTCAACCTCGTCATTGCTCGGGGCTTCGGGCTTAATGTTTGCGGCGGTCGGCTGCGTGCAACGCATGGGGGTACTTAAGTATTTGATAAAGGACTGCAAAAGGCAGCGGTCGGAATCAGCTTGACAGGGGCTTCGCAAAAAAAATGAATGTCATCGCCCATGAAAACACGGCAATCAAGGAAGAAAAATAACTTGAAGAGAAAGAGCTTATCAGTAGTTGTGGGTCTCCGAAAGCCAAATTTGTATTGTGGCGCAGTGATGGTGACTAAGATTCTGAAGTGATCTGAGATGAACTGTTGCATGATCACAAACCCACAAATACCTCTTGTCTCCTCCGTCCATCCACCACCCCTAATGCCACTATAGCCACGACACCGTTTCTCCCCTCACCATGCCCTATGTCGATCTTCACAGCAAGGCCGATTGTGCCTCTATCTATTACACGACAAACGCACCCCACTGCTATGTCAGTGGTTTCGATGCGGCCAAACCAACCATCGTCATTTTGCACCCTGTATTTTTAGATTCGACATGGCTGGATCTGCAGCTGGGGGATTCGAGGCTCAACAAAAATTATAATCTCATAGCTTTCGATATGCGCTCCTGTGGAAAGTCATATTGTCGTCCCAGTGGTCGACATGACAGCTGGGTTGAGGCTGCGGACTTGGCCTTTTGCTTTCAGGTTCGTGGGTATAATTGGCTGGTACTCAGGCTTTTTCGATAAGTAACTCTACTGCAGAAACTTCAGCTTCCTCCGAGTCATTTCTTATGCCTGGAAGGCACATCCATCTACTGCGCTCTTCGCTTCGCAATTCTGTGTGTTGTGCCTTATATTCCCCCAGTTCATTACTGACTGCAGCCCTAGATTTTCGGAGTTTTGTCTTAGCCTTACACTTGTAAATATTCCCGCACCTGTCGAGTGAGTGACTTTGTTCCATCAGAAAGTGAGGTATCATTTGCTAATGTTATGTAGATTAAAATGGATATACAAGAATATAGATGAATTAATGCATGCCGCATGTTTTGCCGACGAACTGGAGCGATTTGAACAGGCGGCTTTTGAATGCATTGAATTTCTCTTCGGTCCCGTGAGTAAGATACACACTTTTGTCAATGCTATCTCACCTTTTATCGGTTATCGGAAGGACTCTGACCCGGACTTGATGCATGAAGTTTGTCAGGATTATTTGCCGTTGTAGCTTCCCTGATGCCTCCCTCTCTTAGTTATTGTCGTTTTGGGAAACGGCACACCCTCCATCCAAACGGCACCGATGCGCGGAATCAACGAGCGTTTACATTAATGTTTGTGCATTGGATCTTATTACTATTAGAACAACTCAAATTGACTCTCTCTTAGCGAACCCCTCTGAGTCCGGAAGTCTGCGCGTCAATAACCCAGCCTGTACTGATAATCCAGGTACTTGATTCCCTATGCATACATACGACGGCCGATTGACTTGCAATTACAGGGCGAGAAGAATGAGCTCTGTCAAATGAAATACGCTGAACGACTCGTAACGCAATTAACAGGCGTTCCAGATGGCGCTATCCTATATGATATTAAAGGTTCCGCATGTGCTCGTCTCACACTGACGCGTTGGACTTATATTCTCTCTCATAGGTGGTACCTCGATGGTGTCCGTCGTACTAGGACATGCCTCCATCTTGAACAACGTCTTCCACAAATTTTTGACACGGCTTCCCCACCATCGGTCGGATCTCGTCCCATCCAACATCTCCATCCGAGATCGAATGCAAGCTGCTTTGGAGAAATTGTCGCAAATCATGGGTAATCCACAAGTCGCGTATTTGGACCCCCTATGCTCGCTGTCCTTCTGTTCATTGGCGCCCGAAGTGATCAAGGGCCAGGAAGAACTCCTAAACCACTACATGAAGAACATCGACCTGGCGTTCACACCAATACCCCGGGAGACCCAGCCGCTTAGAAAGTGAGGGAGATAACCTTTTCTAACGCAACTGTTTCCAGACAATGTATACTCAGGTTTTCTCGAGAACGCGAGGAATGGACATATCAAGATAAAGGCCGAGCATCCGTGAACAGTGAGCCATTTACATACCAGATCATGATAAAAATCCGTCTTTGATGAAGTAATTAGGCAATCATAGCACCTTTCCCCCGGAACGTGTCAAGCAGGACTCGGAACGTGGGGGGAAGACGTCCTCACGGCCGGAGTCACAACAATCTCATACCACCGATATTTCGTTTTTCAGGTCCGCGTTTTCTGCAGCTGCAGCGGAAAAACGTAATGGCATCACCAAGGGCTCTGCAAACAAGATGTCATTGAACACGCCATCATCGCCGTTACAGCGAATGCTAGCATCTTAAGTTTTTTCCTTATTAATTTATTCATCTGTAAGGTTTCCGCTTGATCCATTCCAGCTAGTATGTATTTACTGTAACTACTCGGACTTTCCTACTTTACACCTTGTTACTACGGCAGCATTCTAATCTTATCCAGGATACCGCAAAATGTAGCAAACCCAGACAGATACAATAAGTACACGCCAAAAACAACTACAATCTATTCAGAAACACCTCATGCATGGCACAATCTACAGAGAGTATATACTAGTATATACACCAGCCAATTCGACAGAAATTTTCGTTGAGAGGAAGCAAAACAGGTCTAAAGGCTATAATTACAAGTCCAGGCAAGGAGACTCGAAGCAGATTCATCTAAAGGTTACCTTCGGCCATTTTTGCCTTGTAATATCTGACCATTTCTTCTAACCCCATGCGCACAGTCCACCTTGGTTGCCACTGTAAAGATTCCTTGGCCCTGGTAGTATCAGGCCTGCGCATCTGCGGATCGTCGGTGGGCATAGGTTTGTAAACGATATCAACGCGATGGTCGCGTTTGACGCCATCTTCATCTTGGACCTTCTCGACAATATCCCGAACCAGTTCGGCAAACTCGCCGATAGTAAATTCATCTCCATTACCAATGTTCACAGGTCGCGACTCGTCGGAGTTCATGAGCGCGATGAGACCATCGACCAGGTCATGAATATATTGGAAAGAACGTGTTTGTTTGCCGTCGCCGTAGACGGTCATGTCTTCTCCTTTGAGGGCCTGAACAATAAAGTTTGAGACGACACGGCCGTCGTACGGATTCACTAGTGCGGCACGGAATTAGTATGATCTTGACCTTCCGAGATATATTAAACCTTACTTCTGGGTCCGTATGTGTTGAAAATACGGGCGACACGGACGCTAACGCCATCTTGCCGTTGAAAGCCGTAAGTAAGGGTTTCAGCTACACGCTTCCCTTCATCATAACAGGCCCGAGGGCCGATGGGGTTGACATGACCCCAACTGCATGCATATGATGAATGAACGGAACTAAAAAAAAAATGAAATGGGCGCCCTCACTATTCTTCATGTTGGGGATGAACTTCTGGATCCCCATAGACTTCTAAACATGGATGCAGTTTGAAACCGAAGCGAAAAGCGGAAGCAATAACTATTCGTACCAGAGGTGCTGGTGATAAGGAACCGGGCTTTTGTGCGCTTTGCAAGTCCAAGCATGTTGAGAGTGCCCATAAATGATGTTTTGATGGTTTTGACAGCATTGAATTGATAGTGAGGTGGAGATGCTGGGCAAGCAAGATGATAAATTTCTTTAGATAAAAGTCAGTGGTATTGTTTGAGATTGATATTGCGATAGGTTGGCACGCACGATCGCATTCAATCATGAATGGTTCAACCACATCATGGCGGACCATCTCGAAGTTGGGGTGGCCAATCCAATGGCTAACAGTGGTTTTCGACCCAGTGAAGAAATTGTCGAGAACGGTGACTTCATGGCCGAGGAGCATAAGTCTGTCGACTAGATGGGATCCAACAAACCCAGCCCCGCCCGTGACAAGAATGCGCTTGCGCTGCGATGGGGAAAGTAACTTGACGGGTGTGAAGCGAGCAAGGGTTGTGTAGGAAATAGAGTTGATCTCGGGATAGAAAATCGACTTGGATTGGTAGGCGGCTCGAGCCTGACCGAATTTAGCATGCTGGGCTAACGGCGCCGCGTCTGTCGACTCATCCGCGTCGTTAGATTGTTCGGTCAGAGCGTAATGCCGGCGGAGATACAAGGAACGGAGGACGTCCAGAGGAACTTCACAGTCGAAACCGAAGCGATTGAAGCCTACGGTCGTAATTTCATGGCCATCTTTGTCGAGAGTATGAATCTACGTTATCAGATGAACGTCAGTAAGAATTTTATGACGGAGCGGAGAATCCGCAATTAACGGGCAAAACACAAAACGCGATGAAAACAGACGCGCAAGGAAGAAGGAGACGGATGCTTACAGGACTGACAGACATGGTCTGAGGGCGATAATGGGGGAAGGCAGGGGACAGGCGAGCTGTTTACGACAACTCTAGCTTTTATCCAAAAGGTATTCGGCCGCACATAACATACCTTCCCATATCGGGCCTGGGGTTTTGCCGATCAAAAAATATCTGACAGTGACACCATTCCCATCTTCACCGAAATGCCTCGAGCTCACAAACCCTCTGGAAAATCCCGACACGACCCACTTCTCGTCCAGCTTGACGAAGACGAGGTCGAGGCAAAATATGGCCGGATCTCACAGCCCGGAAAGCGCAAAAAATCGCGGCAGGGTTCAAACATTGATGAAGAATCCTCCGAGGTCAAATCCTCAATAGTGAACTGCTTTATATGCTTATCTTTATTCCAGGTCATCTTGGACCCAAAAACCTCTCGCCGCATCTTCGAGCTTGCAAGAGATCAGCAGGACGAACTAGAAATACCAGACGAACTTGATGTGGATATAGATGAAGACCGGATGGCCGTTCTTTCGAAACCGAGGATGCAGGACAGTTTCGAAGGGGATGATGAAGACGACGAACGCAATTCTGAGGACGGAGAAGAGATGGAGAAGGAATATGTGAGTGGCATTGTCACGGGAATCCGCGATACGATTTCAATGGGATTTATTGCAGGAAATAGATGCAGGTGACATGGAAGCGCTAGACACATTTCTCCCTGCCAACGCTGGGGAACGAAAGACTCTGGCTGATCTTATTTTTGCGAAGCTGGACAGTGGGGAGGTTGTATCGACAGCCACTATTCAAAAAGTCCATCAAGGTGCATAATATACTCCCACAAATTTCATTTGCACCAGCTAACCCTTGCTTTCTTAGATCGGGATGCTCCTGATCCTGCTGCTGGACTCAACCCCACGGTAGTTGAAGCGTACACAAAGTAAGAAAAACCTGCCTCCATTTTTCCACCTGCGCTCATCAAATAAATTTCTCGCTTTGTAGAATTGGCATGCTATTAAAGAGTTACAAATCCGGGCCTCTCCCCAAACTCTTCAAAGTGATACCCTCTCTACCGGCTTGGGCACGTATGCTCGCCCTCACGCACCCGGAAAACTGGTCACCCCATGCATGCTATGCAGCAACCAAAATCTTTATTTCCAACATGAAACCCCCCCAGGCTCAACTATTCCTCGGCGTTGTGCTACTAGATGCCATCCGAGAAGACATTCGAGCCAACAAGAAATTGAACGTCCATTATTACCAGGCGCTGAAGAAGTCGATGTACAAACCAGGCGCATTCTTTAAGGGTATTATTTTTCCGTTGCTTGATGTGAGTATTACTGGTTTTTCATTTTAATCTGTCACATTTCTGAAGTTTTCCGACCCTAGCAAGGGTGCACACTAAAGGAGGCCACGATCATCGGTTCTGTCCTCGCGCGGTCGAAGGTTCCTGTGCTGCACGCCTCGGCAGCGCTCCTCCGTATCGCAGAGATGGACTACACAGGTCAGTGCGGACTTGATTTCCATTCAAACATCATTTTCTGAGAAGAAACAGGACCCAATTCACTGTTCATCCGTGTGTTAATCGACAAGAAGTTTGAACTCCCTTACAAGGTCGTCGACGCCCTCGTATTCCACTTCATCCGACTATCCAACTCATACAAGGCCAAAACGCGGGGCGAATCAGAAAAGCTACCTGTCCTCTGGCACCAGAGTTTGCTTGTTTTCGCACAAAGGTATTCATTCGACCTCCTTGATTCGTGCCTAACGAAATTTCGGGCTAATGTTATATCTGTTCAGATATGCATCTGATTTAACGCCCGACCAAAAAGATGCTCTGCTCGATGTCATCCGGGCCTCGCCGCACCCACAAATTGGCGCCGAGATTAGACGAGAGCTCGTCAACTCCGTAGTGAGAGGCGCACCGAGAGTCCAGCCGGAAGATCAGGACATCATAATGTCTTGATGGTCGTTCTTGCATATTCACCATTGTTTATTGGATCCTTGTACTGGCTTTTATCAGAGAGCTATCTGCATTTTTTTTGCCTTGTGATTTCTAAGATTTTCATCGAGGTCGATATTTCCGCGTTGTCGGATATTTAGCGAGCATCTATAATATGATGGCACTGGTTACAACGATAGATAATGGAACAAAATATTAATTCAAGCGTGGAATTTTTTTGGGGCCAACCACGCATAAATCCCCTTCGATTCTTCTTTGTTCAGCTTTCTGATTTTAATTTGACGCTCAATCCTTCTCTGCGGTCTTACTGATACCCCAGTCAGGACCGAGCATTTCATTACTCTTCCCTTTACTCTCGTCGATGAGCATGTTTGCACTCTCCACTCCAGCGACAGGGAGTCGAAGCA
>Ga0307517_10009407_pt1 | contig 13840 bp, 10 predicted proteins | sample 23_EM_MG_FD_194515 | JGI IMG/M metagenome (GOLD analysis project Ga0307517, IMG submission 194515) | Populus trichocarpa ectomycorrhiza microbial communities from riparian zone in the Pacific Northwest, United States - 23_EM | ecosystem: Host-associated > Plants > Roots > Unclassified | place...
CCTCCACTGAAAAAGGATTAAAAAAAATGAAATACGGTATCAAAATATAGTATTTAAAAATTATAGGGATCAAGTACCTAATAGCTTAGAAAGGCATGGACTAAAATGAACTTTTCAAACAAATTGTAGAGCCACCACCAATGTTATCCGTGTTTTTCACTTAAACTCTTCTTTTTCAATTCAACCCTTATCCCTAAAAAAAATGTAATTGATCTCAAATTTAGGCTAAAAAGCATGGTTTTGAAACCCGGACCAGCCCGGCGGGTCGACCCGGGCAAACCCGGCTCTTTTTTTATATACATAGCCATGAAACGACGTCGTTTTGGTCTTTTAATTAAAAGGCCAAAACGATGAAGACCAACACTGCAGAATTGTAGACGCCATATAGAGATAACCTAATTAAAGAAAATCAATTTCAATCCATAGCTCCTGTGCCCGTAATACGTCTCCACCCCAAACACGGCGTCCCCTCTATCAATGGGCTTTACCCTTATCGGCAGCCTCTCGTAGTGATCCCACTCGTTCCCTCCAATTCATCGAGCCTGGACAACCTCTGCCTCAACACAACGTATAACTCGCTGGTGACCAGGTGAGACCTGGTGGCGTATGGAAGGTTGAGAAGGAATGAGACCCTGTAGTGCCCACAGACAAGCGAGTAGTTGTCAACGGTCCTATAGATTCCATTGACGACAGCATCCCCGATTTAAATTAGATCCTGCATCAAGACATGATTGGAAAAGCCCCTCTTCAAAGTTCCATACGTGAATATCAACATTGTTGTTGATGCACGATTGCTATTGCTTTATGTTTCGATGCCCATGTGTTTTCTCTCTCTCTTTATGATTTTCTTTTCCTCTTTACATTGCTGTTGTTTTCTTGTTATATGCAGAAGCACCTATTTGTGGTTGGAAAGCGAATTGACGAGAGAGGGATAAGAGAGGAGAATTGTACTATAGAAGTCTTTATTTGATTTGTCAAAAACATCTGAGTCTCTGGCCGTGATTTTTTTATTTGATTTTTATTTGTTTTAGGTTGACCCCGGTCAACCCGGGTCAACCCTTCTGACCCATGACCCGATTATTAGACTGGGTCGATCATCGGGTTGGGTTTCAAAACTATGTAAAAAAGGCTTAATTATGCACAAAAAAAAAAAAAAGTTTAACAATCCAATTGAAAACTCTAAAAAATCTCAATGTTAAAATTTAAAGTTAAATATGAGAGGATGAATAATAAAGTGGATAAAAAAAAAACACCACACACTTTATAATCTTATAGCATATATATAATTTTTTTTATATAATATACCGTATCATTTAACATATCAACTCTAATAATATTTAAATATCACTAACACGTATTTAGGAAGAATAAATTTAAAATAACAACTTTTCAAAGTTTTTAAACTTTCGAACAAGCTACTAAATAAATCCACTTGTTATGTTACAATCTTCAATTTAGATAAATTTTTAATTTTTTTTTCACAAATCCCGTATTTTATCAATTTTCTTAGATTCAACTCAATGGGTGTTTGGTATATATCATGGTGTAAAATGTCTTTTAAAAATATTTTTTATTTTAAATAAATTAAAATATTTTTTTCAATTTTTTTATATCAATATATTAAAATTATAAAAAATATTAATTTAATATTTTTTAAAAATAAATATACGTTTTTTTAAATCTACCGTACTACACACGAATTCTTCGTCTTATGTCAAGAACATGGTCGAAGATGCTTACCAATGTTAAAAAAAAACGTTTAAATTCGACACACGACTTGACCACACTGGATATTTGCCTTGAAGAGACGTACCAAAAAGCTACACGCCCTCATCATAGACGATACTGAACCTCCACGATAACCCAATAAAACCACGCCACATCATCCCCAACCTCGCGTCGCCCCGCGTTATCAAAATCGATCACGGTTCCCCACTCCAAAAACCAGCACGTGTCCAATTAACACCGGCAAAACCCGTCAACACATTCCCTTACCAGTACAGCCGGTCATTCTCTGTGCTTCAATTCCCGCTAGGTATATAATCAGCTCCTTCCCTTTTCTCCTCTCTGTCTCTCTCTCTCTCTCTGATTTTCGGTTTCTGAATTAGCCAAAAAAATTCTGCGTTTCGCTTTATCCAGATTGCTGTTTCAAGGTCAGTAGAAAAGTAATCTTTTGATTTTATTATGTATTTATTTTCCTGGAAAACAAATTATTATTTGAAGTATATTTCTTTTTTGATTTTTTTTGTTTTTTTGATCTTCTGAGCTAAAAAAAGCAACCTTTTTTTTGTGTCTGTTCTATTTTTTGATCTTTTGATTTTTAAGCGACAATTAAGAGCTTGATTTTGATTAAAGTGAGGATCTTTTTGAGTTCTTGATTTTGAATGTGAGTAATTAAGTCGTGGTTAAGCTTGATTAGTTGTTAATAACATATAATTAGTGATTATAGGGGTTTTACGTGATAAATTTAAGAGTCTTTTTGGGTTTTAGTTAGGTAGTGTGGTTGTTGTAGCTAAAGCTTAGCTAAAAAAGTTAGGGTTTTCTTGGGGATAATTTAGGAAATTAGGTTTTCTGAGTTGTGGTTGAAGGGGGGTTTAATAAAAGATGATTAAATTTGGGTTTTTTTGGGGCTTAGGTAGTGTTGTAATTGTTACTAAATTTAGCCAAGGATTAGGTTTTTTGTGAGGTAATTAGGGTTTTTTCAGGGATAAGCTGGTTCTTGAAATTGTGGTAATTGAAATTAGTCTTCATTGTTGTTTTCTTTTTGGTGTTCTTCCTTTTTGCTAGTGCTGATGTAGAGTTATATTGTTTGTTTTAGATCCCTACAAGAAATTGTTGAAAGCTGAAACAGATCACAAAAATATTGGGTTCAAATTTGGTTGGTGACGCCCGAATTGTTGATTATATTGTGTGGTTTTTGTGGGTTTTATAATTTTGATCTGGGTTTTGGTTTTATAATTTTATTATTACTGAGGGGTTTAAGGATATTTAGTATTGAAAAAATTGGTCAGGGCTGGCTCTGGAGAGCTACTTAGATTCTGGCCACCAAGGGTCGGTGCCTGGTATGGTACCTTCTCGAGTGGCTGGAGCTTTAGCCCAATCTTCCTCAAGTTCTGGAATTTTCTTCCAAGGGGATGGGCAGTCCCAGGGTTTAGTTAACTCTCACTTGAGCTCATCATTTGGCAACTCATCAAATTCGATTCCTGGAACCGGGCGACCCAATTTGGGTCCGGTTTCTGGGGACATGAATAATGCGGTTTTGAACAGTGTGGCAAACTCCGGACCGAGTGTTGGGGCGAGTTCTTTGGTGACCGATGCAAATTCAGCGCTTTCTGGAGGTCCTCATTTGCAGAGAAGCGCAAGTATCAATACAGAGTCATATATGCGCTTGCCAGCATCGCCTATGTCTTTTTCATCCAATAATATAAGCATTTCAGGCTCATCAGTTGTTGATGGGTCCTCTGTGGTGCAGCAGGGCAACCATCAGGACCGAAATGTCCAGCAGGTTCTGCAGAATCAGCAGCAACAACACGGTGCTTCAAGTGCTACATCCTTGCCCACATCACAAATTGGGCAAGTTTCACTTCCCATGGGTCCACGAGGCCAGGGATCCTTTCTTCAAGACCATAATAATCTATCGCAAGTGCAAAAGAAGCCAAGATTGGATATCAAGCAGGAAGATATTCTGCAGCAGCAGTTGTTGCAGCAACTGCTGCAAAGGCAGGACTCCATGCAGCTGCAAAACCGAAACCCGCAGCTACAAAACTTGATTCATCAACATAGACTGAGGCAACAGCAGCATCAACTTCTCCAATCTATGCCACCGTTGCAGAGAGCCCAGTTACAGCAGCAGCAGCAGCAGCAGCAGCAACAGCAGCAACAGCAGCAGCAGCAGCAACAGCAAATGCATTTGAGGCAGCAAATGCAACAACAGGCCATGCAACCAGCATCTGCCCTCAAGCGTCCCTTTGATGGGGGTATTTGTGCCCGTCGTTTGATGCAATATCTATATCATCAGCGGCAACGGCTTGCTGTAAGTTCTTGCTGTTGTTTGATAACTCTATAGCAGATAACCTTTTCCTCGTTATTAATATTTGTGGCATTCTGATGTCGTACTAAATTCATGTTTTCCCTGGGTAAATATGTATGCTCATATACTTATTGCCCAATATATAAATTCATTTTAATTAAGCAGTTCCTGAAAGCACAAATGTGTTTTTAATCTTGTCATGGACTTTTATTATTTTAACAGGAGAACACTATTGCATATTGGCGTAAATTTGTCTCAGAGTACTATTCTCCTCGCGCGAAGAAAAGGTGGTGCTTGTCATTATACGAGAATGTTGGGCATCATGCACTTGGTGTTTTCCCCCAGGCAGCTATGGTCAGTGTTTTTGTCCTTTTCCTGTTAATAAAATTTTTCTATTTAATTTTAACTGACAAGTCATTGGAGTCCTTACTGATACAAGTGAATAGATTTCTATTATTTTTCCTGATGTTGAGCTTTAGTTTTTCCATTTTCTCATGGTGATTTCATATGTTGGTTAAGAGCAAGCAATAGATTTAGTAGCTTCAGTCATCACTTGTTTATTTGTAGACATCATGTTGTCATCACCTGCATGTAACAGTTCTTTTTTTCTTTTTTCAGGAGGCATGGCAGTGTGACCTTTGTGGTTCCAAGTCTGGAAGAGGTTTTGGTAAGGGAATTGTGATGCTTTGTAGTAATGGATGATGTGCCCCAACATTATCACTCCTATACTCTAATTCCTGGAATTTGTTTCATGTAAAAAATGACATTGAAAATTACTGGTTTGATTTTGGAAAGAATTGCATGTTAGTGTGAGATAATTTAGCTTCATAAGTTTACTGAATGCTTTTACTCTGTGCAATCATTTTTGTAATTTGAGTATCTTGTGTAAACACTGTCAAACTCTGGTCACTCTCGGAGTTGACCCTACATGATTTTATGGAAGTCAATACAGTGTAATGTATACATAAATCTATGGGAGACAAGATTAACAAAGCATAATCTTGACTTCAATTTTCTTTCATGGAACTATTGCTTGTCAATTGGAGTGTTGATGCAAACAAATGGTATAATCTTAACTTCAATTTATTTTCACATTCAAATTGAGAATTCATATTCCCATTGGTTATCAAGCATAATTGTTGACATGAAATGAAACAGGCATGGGTTCCAAATCTGGATTGCATGGGGTGAAAAATTGGGATATGACAGGACTGATAAAAGTTTTTTTTTTCCTCTTTTTTTTTGTTTCTCTTTTGATGTTTAATGGTTGTTTCTGGCTCAGTATTTTGGTTACTCAACTTTTTGGCCCTAATTTGCATCTATAATCATTCTCTTGGTATGTTTTTTGTGCACTTGTGTAGTATCTATGTTATCTGCTATGAGGGTCATTCATAAAAAGGAAAGGGACATATCTGGGTGCTTTGATTTTCTGGTTAATTTATTTTCCTTGGGCATTAGCTGAGGTGGGTTGTTCAGGATGAGCCCCGAGTTTAAATTCTCACCGGTGGTTATTTTTTCCTCAGATTTCTTCTGCCTATTTTAAGTTGACTTGTTTACAAGCGTTTATGGTGGTTTGTTGCGCTCTCCACAAGCCACCTTTTTTGAGGCTATTAAATTCAAATATCTACATTTTAGTAGATGAAACAAAATATGAACATCATCAAAGAGCCATCTGCAGCTCATTAGCTAAAAAGCTAAAATGCGTGCTTTGGTTCTTTTCTTCTTTGTTTTTTGGAATGTTAACATGATAACATGATGATTCCATATTTCTTGCTCGTCATAAAATACTCATAGGGCCACTATCTAGCTCCTGTTCAACCCTCAACTTAGACGTAACCAGTGTAACTTGGAACATCCTTGTGATTCATTTATTCTGGAGATTTAACTCTGAGCTTGTTATGGGTTATTTTTTGCAGAGGCAACTTTTGAAGTACTCCCTAGGCTTAATGAAATCAAGTTTGGAAGTGGTGTCATTGATGAGCTTCTGTTTTTGGACTTGCCGCGTGAATTTAGATTGCATTCTGGAATAATGATGCTGGAGTATGCAAAAGCAGTCCAAGAGAGTGTATATGAGCAACTTCGTGTTGTTCGTGAGGGTCAGCTTCGTATTATATTCACCCCTGACTTAAAGGTCAATATGAACACTGTTTCTGATACAAGTATTGATAATTTCTAAATTTCTTAATAACTGGCTAGTACTTCTATTCATTTTTAGATATTGTCGTGGGAATTTTGTGCTCGGCGCCATGAAGAACTTCTTCCACGGAGGGTGGTTGCACCACAGGTACTATGTTTGAAACATTGTGTTCATTGGAAAGTTCCTCTAGTTCTTTGTTTTTCTGGAGTGATGCTTCCTAGAGATGATCCATCACAGTTACCCTAACCAAAGAAAAACATGAGAAAACGAATAGAGAAATAGAGGCTGAAATAGTCATCTCTTTGTTTGGTTGTGAATGCTCTTAATCCAAAGCATTCAAGGATAAGCGTGGTGGATCTTCAATAACACCTATGCAGTTCTAGATAGCAATTACTGGATTGCACATCATTCGTCACTGTGATGTGAGCCCTCTTCAATTTTGAATGTTGTAGATACATTTTTAACTTCAACCTAGTGAGTGCTTTTGCAGGTGAATCAGTTGCTCCAGGTTGCGCAGAAATGCCAGAGCACTATTGCTGAAAGCGGATCTGATGGGGTTTCTCAACAGGATCTGCAAACAAACAGCAATATGTAAGTAAAATGAGCATTCTCTTAATTCTTTCTTAATACAATTTGGTGCTGCTTATGCAAGCTTTCTGGCTGAAGCTTCTTGACTCATAAAGTTAATACACTCCTATGTTAATGAGCTTAGGTCCACACAGACCCCGTCCTTGAGGCTATATTTCCTGAAATAAAAAGCATTTGACATGTTCCTGTTGTTTTGATGGACATAATTATGTTGTTTTGCTAACTCAAGCTCCCCTATTCATATGATACAATGAGTGCTTGAGGTATCTAGTGTTGATCCTGCATAAATGAAAGTTGTGGAGAGAGAATTTGGGTGTCCTTGAGCATTTTGGATGAAGTCTCTCAAGATTTGAATCTGTAGACTAGAACTTGCAGCTGAGACTGTTACCTTTCTAGACAGTGGTCCTCATAAATCTTTTATGTTCTAGTGGAGCATTAAACCATATAGCTTTCCTCAGGCATGACATTCACAAAACAGTGTCTCAACTCTTGAATGAGCTTTAAAATTTTAATTGAAGGCTTTATCAAATAATATTTGGTTTGCAAAGGAATGGATTATAATTATGGCTAGCAGTTAAATACTGATCCAACATTGATCTTTTATAAAGGGTTCTGACAGCTGGTCGCCAGCTTGCAAAGAGTTTAGAGTTGCAGTCACTGAATGATTTGGGTTTTTCCAAAAGATATGTCCGGTGCCTGCAGGTATAACTTTCACACTTTCTGGATCTGAATTTCTATACTGATAGAAGAATTACAATTTACTTTGTTTTATGATTTTTACTTCAATGTGTGACAGATATCTGAGGTTGTCAACAGCATGAAGGATCTGATTGATTTCTGTCGGGAGCAAAAAGCTGGGCCTATTGGTAAAATCCTTTTGTGGCTGGTGTTATTCCAATTTGTGTGTTTTACCCTATCCTAGAAGGTTTCTTTAGAATAAAATTTTGTTATGCAGTTCAGTGCTTTCTCAAGTTTAATATCTTGTGGTTGAGAAAAATTGGAGTGTTTTGGCTTCTACTTTTCTTTCTTCCTTTATTATTTGCAATGATCTGTGTTCTAATTTTCTTTAGACTGAAAGGGTGTCTCGTGTTGATATATTTGCCTTATCTGCTGCTAGGAATTTTCTTATTAAGATTTTTCTGATGTTTGCATTCAACATGAAGGTCACTACCTCGGATGAATTTTATCAGAAACTGGCCCTGTTTGGTTTCATTTCTTTTATACAATCCTTATTATTTTAGTTCTTAGACAGCTAACAATTTTGCGGTTCATTTTTGTTCATTTTGACTATTCTGCTTTGTTTTTTTGTTGCCTGCTAATTTTGGTCATGAGAGAAAATGTTGTTTCAATCATAGACTGCATAAAGACCTGATGTGAATCCATGTCTGCAGAGGGCTTGAAAAGTTATCCTCGACATGCCACTGCAGCTAAGCTCCAGATGCAGAAAATGCAGGAAATGGAGCAGTTAGCAAGTGTTCAAGGTCTGCCAACTGATAGGAACACCATCAATAAGCTGATGGCATTACATCCAGGAATAAACAATCATGTCAATAGCAACAATCAAATGGTTGGTCGAGGTGCTTTGAGTGGTTCGGCGCAGGCTGCTTTGGCATTAACAAACTACCAAAATCTGCTCATGAGACAGAACTCGATGAATTCAAACTCCTGTTCACTTCAACAGGAGGCTGCTTCACCATTCAGTAATTCTAATCAGAGTCCATCCTCAAACTTCCAAGGAGCTGCTAATTTCATACAAGGATCCATGCAGAACTTACCTGTGAGTGGCTTTTCAAGTCCACATCCACCTCCCCAACAGCCCCAGCAGCTGCAGCAGCGCTCATTGAGCTCTAATAGCTTACTCCAACAGAGCCTTCCACGATCCTCCCATGGCAACCAGACATTGCAACCACAGATGATCCACCAACTGCTGCAGGAAATGTCCAATAACAGTGGGGGAGGAGTCCAACAACATTCCATTTCTCGGCAGAGTGGGAATGGTGGTGTGGCAAGGATGGGACTCGGTTTTGGAAGCAACAGTATGGCAACAGCACCAACTGCTTCCACTGTGTCAGTAAGTGCAGGAGGACCTGCACCAAGCCAGAGCAACAGTTTTAAAGCTCCTGCAAACAGTGATTCTTCGGCAGCTGGTGGCAACAGTGGGTTTAACCAGAAAGTACCAGATTTGCCTCAGAATCTTCATCTGCAGGACGACATTGTTAGTGATATTGCCCACGAGTTCACTGAAAATGGGTTTTTTAACAGTGACCTTGATGATAACATGGGTTATGGTTGGAAGGCATGACTAACAGAGGTGGACCAGTTATTTGCTCTCAAATGAGCGAGTGTTGGCCATCTGTATTTGTACAGAATATTCAGATATCTGCTTTCTCCCCTACCTCCCAAGCTTTTTCTAATTATGGAATTTGTTGTGGCATCAGGCACTTGCACTTCAGTAGGTACTTAGGTTTTCTCTATTTTTGTTCTTCTTCTTTTGCCTTCTCATCAACTTGTCTTTTTAGGGATTTTTTTAATCAAGTCTTGCAAGTGTAATCTATTGGACAAAACTGGAACAGGAAATATGATATCTAAATGAGTTCTCCAATATTGTATTTAAGCTTGTCTAGAATGTAATCTATAAGAATTTTGGGCCACATCCTTTATGGCTTTGAGCCACTTATCCTGTCTTGGGTGGATTGCCATATTCTTACTACTCTGTGCTGAAATACTCCCAACTCGCTTCAAAATAAGATGGCTAGTACTATGCCTATGATTCATTTGTAGAGTATTGGAAAGTGACTGCCAGTTTTAGGGTATGGCTGATGGGATTTGTCACCGAAATCCACGTCAATCTTATCCCATTCAAGCTCCTCCTATCTTTACCGAAACCAGATAAATGCTTCCCCTACCTCTCATTTGTTGGGCAGCATCTTGCCCTCTTTCTAGGGTTTGACGCAGCGGCCTGCAAGTCACCTTATCTGCCTCGTCAAAAGGATTGGAACCAAAGTCGTGGCACTCCCACTCATTCAGGTTTTGTTTGATTAATGTTCCTCGGTGTTTCAAAATTAAGATTAACGCTAATGACTGACGTGGCAAAAAATGGTGGGCCAACTGGCGAAGCCCTAATCTTCGTAATCAGTAGAATGCCAGTGGATAAGAATGCCAAAGTAGCATAAAGTGACAGAAGAACTATCTTCCAAATCAGTCGGTCGCCACCCCGTCCCCATTGCTATTATGCCCAAACTCGAAGACACAACAGGACCCACTGGGCCTAGAAGACCGCCAGTTTAGTGAAATCCCCATGAGAACAACAATCTCTCAAGTAAAGAAACTATATATTTCTTCAAAGAGTTTCACTTTCTCTAGTCAAGGATTCTGTCTCTCCAATTTATTGTCCTGTGAATCTTTTCACAACAAGATTGCGAGAGAGAAAAGATTGTGGCATTTGAACTGAGTATGTGATCTGTCTCTCCAGTTGGTTGATGCTTGTAATGGATTCCTGTAATACGATTGATTTTAACATCTTGAACTCCATCTTACACTGTCCGTTGAATTAGTGTTTATCTGGTTTTATTTCTATTATTTTTATCTTTTCTATACTGGAATATAAACCAAATGTTACTTATACTCTGTATTTGTTCTTCAGACCATAATTAGATGCCAATAATACAGGCGAGAGTTTAACATACAGATCTACAATATTATAATCATCCTTCATTATTGTTTCACAAACACATGAACATGATCAATCCAAAATTTACATTGATTTGCAAGAATACAATATTTGTGGACCACAAAAAACTAACCCACCATTTTCATTTTTCAGCTAAAGCTGCCCCCCTAATATATTTCTTTACTATGTAACATCTCATGACCAATCCTACCTGCAAAGATTTCATTTGCCTTAAAATTGCTTCAACTTTTCTCTAAATTCACTAGGACGTATCAACACAGAATCTAAGCACACACCACCTTTAGTATGTGTACAATCAATCTGCATCATGGAAAATTTGAGCTTCATTGGGGTATTTTTGTTGTCAACAACAAAATCACCAACACGGTAATGCCCCCAGTTTCCTTGTTGATGCAAGTAACATTCTGATGAGGCTTGCTGGCCATTCGATGTTGAAAGCTGAAATCGGACAGGTTTAGCACCCCAACCATGAACTTGATCGACATTACAGGCTCGTCGGCCAAATTTTTTCGAGGTTTTTCCCAGTTGGAGCTTGAAGAATAGGCTATAAGTTCCTGCTGGAAATTCAAACTCTAATTCTCCCACTACTTCAAGCCACCATATTTGTTGAAGATACGCAATTGTGTTGAACCTACACGGCAACAATATTTAATTAGTTCTAAATTAGTTCTTGCATTTTTGTAACTTTGAATTAATTCTTACTATAATAATAATAGAAATTTTTTTTTATGGCTGAAAACCCCAAGACTTTGGAAGACATTTTCCCTATTCATTGAAAAAAAAAAGTGTTTTTGGGTTCATCAAATTAGAAACATTGGAAGCTAGAAATTTAACGAATTTTATTCAATTTTATACATGGACCATGATGAATGATAAGTTTTAGGCTCCATTTAGCATTGCGATTTAATTATATTTTTAAATTTTTTTAATTTTAAATTATTATTTTCTAGTATTTTTAGATTTTTTTTGATATGTTGATATCAAAAATAAATTTTAAAAATAATTATATTAATATATTTTTAAATAAAAAATATATTTTTAAAAAAACTCTATCATACTTTTAAACAGTGAAAAGTTTACCATCCAAGTTCCATCATTATTTTAGTCATGCACACAAGGCATCCAAAGAAGTATTTAATTTCTCACAGCAGTCAAGGGGCAAGAAATCCAATAAATAATTGGCATAAAGTCTTCAATATTATAAATATTTTTCCATCTTGCAAATTAGTACTTGAAAGTCATTATTTTTAGTCAACTGTTTGCACTATTTTCTGGGGATTAATTGTAGACATAAGAAATGGCCTGCCACTGGCCAGATGTATATTTTAATACTCTCTCGATCAGGGAAAACTGTGGTCCATTTTTATTTTATTTTTAAATTATAAATTTATATGTTCATAGCTAGATAACCACAAACTTGCATAGATCTCTTTTCACTTTTGAATTTACTCGATTTTGATGTAGTAATTTAAATCCAAAATCCCATAAATCTTGCTGATGCGCATCATGAAGCCTTCGATAGATCATGAATCTTACTTAATATATATAGAGAAACTCCAAAAAGAAAAAAAAAAGAATATATAAATATTTAACCTGGATTCCTCAGATGAAATATGATTCCAATATCTTCGATCATCTATCCCAGTTATCCTTAATGCCTTATAAGAAACAGCTACACAAATCTTGCCACTACTTTTATCCAACCAAACTTGCTGTAGAAAATTAATCATGCGAAGATTTATCATTAAATATTAGACAAGAGATATAGCATATAATTAATTAACTCACTTGCGATCTATTTTATTGCATTTCTACAAAAAAGAATAAAAGAAGAGATCAGAGGGATATATAGATATATATACCTTGGTGCCATCTTCAAAGCAATTAGGTTGACACAATCTTGCATAGATCTCTTTCTTGCTCAAACTCTCAGGACTCTGACCTAAAATCTTCTCTACAAGATACTTATAGTTTGATGGAAGCTTTGTTTCCCACACAAAATCAGCCAAAGAAGCACCATGAAAAGTCTTGTTCACCTTGGCTAGTTTGCATATCTCAGGAGGATCCAAGTGCATAAGAATAGAAGCAACACTACTTTCTGGGATATCATCAAGATTAGGTCTTAATGGAGAAGAACCTCCCTCACTTTCCAAGGCCAAACTAGACGAGCCAGCTCCCATAAAGAAAGCGAGAAAATCCAAGAAAAGAAACAAGAAGATACCCTAGATTGATATCAAGAAATCCAAGTGTTTAATGGTAGAGGAGGAGGTAGTAAGTCATTTGGCAATTTGGAGGAGGAGAGATTGAAGAAAGCTGTATAACCTTTTTCTTCATGTGTATGAGAGAGGTATGAATTTTGGATTTTAAGAGAGACAGAGAGAGAGAGAAAGAAAGATGGGAGTAGTACAAGCCTAGAAGGGAGAAAAAGGGATAAAGTAAAATTGAAAAACCTGTTTTTAATTTCTTTTAATTAATTCAAAGGAATATAATATATATATATATATATATATAAAAGCAAAGGATCAGAAGTTGTAAAGGGGGACGTGTACATGAGTGTGCATGGAATATATACATATATATTTCTCTGGTAGGGAATAATATGTCATATTATTATCCACACACGGTTTTGTGGCGATTGGGAAACCAACCAATCCATATATTAATATATATAATACTCACTTATATTTTGAAGTCAATTGGAGAATAATATTGATTTCTATTGGGACTTTACTTTTTGAATTCTTTTTGGGGATAGATATCAAGAGAGGAATGTGTGTGGGGATTAATTGATTCAAGTGATCATAGGTAGATTTAAATTATTAAAAAATTGCAAAAAAAGAAGAAGGAATATATATAGTGTATATATAATGGATTTTGATGAAGAAAAAAATTATATTGGATTTTTTTATGTGAAAGTAGTTAATAAAAATTTCACTATATATTTTTTAATAATAATTGAGGAATTTTATTGATCGATGCTTGTGTCATAAAGCTAAAGACGAACTAGAATAAAAAAGAATACACAATTATATATACAAAACTAAGAAACTAAAACTAATTAATTGACGAGAGAAGAAAAATAGCATCTAAGTTAGACTTAATCCCTAATTTATTCTTATTATCGTAGTTTTAATTAAAAAAGAATAAATACCATCAGGAAATTTAACTACCATGCTTTCTGCAGCATCTTTTTTATATGACTTTTATAAATAATTCAAAAAAAATTTAGCTAATATATTAATACGTGTAAAAGGAAGTTTATTTTTGTTTAATCCAAAAAGCCCAAATACTTTGTGAAAGATTTTTATACTAGTTCTCACTTTACAATTAACTTATTAATTAAGGGTTAATTTACATGTATGAAACGAATTATGAATATTCTTACTTTCTTCTT